>Ga0209809_1001105_pt1 | contig 22770 bp, 16 predicted proteins | sample YNPMSTMetaG_FD_186172 | JGI IMG/M metagenome (GOLD analysis project Ga0209809, IMG submission 186172) | Anoxygenic and chlorotrophic microbial mat microbial communities from Yellowstone National Park, USA - YNP MS-T MetaG (SPAdes) (version 2) ...
CTCTTCTTTGTCACCCTGAGCGTAGCGAAGGGTCTAAGGTCGTGGTTGGCTACGTGAGGCGGGGTGTGTGGCGGCTGCGCGGGGGGCGTAGCACCGCTACACCCCTACGATAACGGGATTGTAGAGTTGGGCGTAAGTGACTTCCTTGGGGCTTGGGTTGGGCGGGTGCTTAGATGCTTCGCTGTGAATGCGACCCCGCTTTACCATGTGATATAATCAAAGGTATGCTAGACCTTCCAGCGATAGAATCATCTATCTTGAGGTTTCTCCACGAATTAGGCCTTGTTGATCAGGTGCGTGCAAACTTGAGCACAGATGAAAAACAGATTGCTTTCGAGACGGCACTGGCGCGCACATACACAGCCTTTGCTCGTAACTATCCTATGTGGGCAGCCCCACTCTTCGATGAGCACTTCCTAACAAGCAAACCGGTGATCGAGCTGTTGGCCACACTGCTCACTCCCAGTGGTCGGCCTGACCCTAAAGAATTTGCGCGCTTGTTCGCAAATCACATAAGCCAACATTACTCCGAGCATCGTGAGCGTTTGATCGATGACGTCACGCCCGCTGCCGCTGACTTCCTGAAATGGCTGGAGGCAGAACTAGAAAACCAGAAAGCCCTGCGATCACTCTACGACAGCCGCGCTTTAGCGCAGATCGCCCAGAACACAGAAGCCATCCGTCAAGCCCTTGAAAGTAATCACAAGGCAGCGATGGCCGAGGCAAAGCGCTACGCGCAAGTCGTCGGGAATGTCTCCAAAAGCACCATCGTCGCCGGCGATCACAACGTCGTCACCCAGATATTTTTGAGCGACGACCACGCGTCGAATAGTCACTCCTTTTGGTATGGACATGGATAATACTTGAAGGTCAAGAACTCTTCCCAGGTCCAGATACGATCGGTTAACCCGATGGCCATCACTGGCGGATACCGCCGCCCCCCGACAGGCCCTTCCCCGCTTCCCGCAAGGCCAGCCAGTTGTGCTCAAACAGACAGGGGATCACTAGCGCATCCCAGGCCCATGTCGTCTTCCCATTAGCGCATTCAACCGATGCACCGGATTCCATCGCTTCACCCAGAACCTGACGCACCTCCACGCGCATCATCATGATGATGCTTGACCGCCTGCGTCAAGCCGGCCCCGGGCGTGAGCACCAAGAGCGGACGCCACCGCTTTCCCATCGGTTGCGCGTCCCGATAGACCTGACGAACCGCCCATCGATAGACCGGCCGTCCATCACTGATCCAGATCGCGTCCCTCCCGCCAGATGTGCGCTGGCGGGTCTGCGCCACCACCTTCGGCGCGACTTCATCCTCCGAAGACCCACGTCACCACAAAACGATTTGCCCGGCCCTGGCTCAAACATTCCCAGCGCGGAACCACCCCGCCCTTCGCTATGCTTGGGTGTCACTGCGAAATCCTTGCTCAACACCCCCATCCACTCGCGCGACACCTTCGATGCTTCTTCATGTTTCCCCATTGTCCAGTACATCTTAATAATGCTTCAACGGAAGCGATGATAGAGTGCTCATAATCCAAATTAATATTGATATTATTATGTAATTTTACAGACCTAATCTGGTAATAAATATATCTTTCTCTTTATTATATTAGCTAGTATAACTGAGCTATTTCAATTAAAAAACGGCCTTTTAATTTTTATTTTAATTTTTTCTATCTTTGCGTTTTTTTACTCTTCTAACTATTTTTAAATAATCAAGGGCGACTGCTCCAACGAGAGGCTCTTCCAACGACGATCTACAATCCGGAAACTCTCACCATAGACCTATTTTAACGTCAGCTCGGATTTACACAGCTCAGTGATTCTCACGCGGAGAACGCAGAAAAAAAGCATTTCTGGCTGCCTAGTAGGAGAACTTCCAGGAGATCGCATATATCAACCTGAGCGAGAGAACCATGTATAGGGGCAACACATATAAACTGATTGAGTGATTTTATTGCGCTCTTTCGCTGCGAGAACTGCGATATGTAAAATCTTCGCATCTCCGCCGAGGGCTGGAAGTCGAGGTTAATCTGAACTCACTTTGCGTTAACTATCAACAATACTATTAACACCCAGAACATGTAAATCATGCGTGACAATACATATTCAAATAAGCATATTTGCTGATGTATGTAGCGAATTTTTACCAATAAATTAGCGTGAAAAGAAAGATTTATTTCCAGCATACAATGAAGTAAGGCGGACATATAAATTATGTATTATAAATATGTTTTTCAGATAAATGACTTTTATGATATTAACACTAATATTAAGAATTTAAATATTACAAAATTTTTATTTAGTACATTATCACATTTTGTGATTTATTTTTTATCATAAATAACTCAATTATCCTCGGATTTCTTAATTTATCCTCGATTAAGCTAATATTAGATAATATAAATTTTCTTAAAATTTCCAGTTTACCTTCATAATTTAAGTATTTTAATATTTCATCGCAATTATTTTCAATAATATCTATTAACTCGCTTACTAATTCATATTTTAATTCTTCATATGGCAAGTTATTACTTTCTATTTTATTTAAATATAAATCTAGTTTTATTTCTATATTGATTAATGCGTGTAAATGTAAATTTTTAATAACTTTGTCGCTTGTATATAAGTATAAATCAAATTCTTTTTCTTTGTTTATATTATCTACAAAATTCAAAATTATTCCGCTCCACTCTTTTAAAATTTCATAATATAAATATAATCCAATGTGTTTTGATTTTAAAAACATATCGTCCTCTAAAATACAGTTCCTGTTCGGATGCCAGCTACGCATAATTTTTGCGTAATCTTTTCTAAAATTATCAATAAAATTTATATTTGTATCTCTTTTTAATATATCATCTATAAAATCACATATTTTATATAAATTATCGCATGCACTAGAATATATTCTAGCTTGATCTATAAATAATCTTACTTTATCAAAATATTTTATTTCACCATATATATCTTCTATTCTTTTCTCTACTTGCTCGGTTTTTAATTCTTCATCTATAGTTATGCAATCAATTCTTTTAGTCATATATGTGGCTAACAATAAATCTTTAATTCGCAAATCGTCTGCCTGCTTTTCTAGCCATAATTCTACTTTTTCTCTTTCTTTTAACATTAAATTTAAAATTATATTCTTGAAGTTTTCTCCAATATAAAGTATATCTCTTGATTTTATTCCAATTGACATGTACTTGCTAAATATTTTAATAGAATAATTATATAAAATTATAAGATATTTTATGTAATCTTTTATTAAATCATAATCAATTTTTTCTATTTTATCAATATGAAAATTTATTATATTAATATGCCTATCATCCAATTTAAATAAGTTTTGCTCTAATGTGTTAAGCACTTCTTGGGAATATCCATTTAAATATCCATATTCCTTCAACGATAAGTACAATAGCATCGCCGCCCCCTTCACCCCCTCTGACCAAATCGGTGCAGCAAGCGCTTCCTGAATGCAATCTTTCAAGTTATTATCCCATTCTAATGCTGTCAGGCCAACCAATCCACAAATCGGGTGCGTAAAACCATGCCTCTTAATATACTGCATTGGAAATAAAATAGGGCATAAAACATTATCATACTCCAATGAGCCATATAAAGATGTTCTCGGCCCATGATCCCCCCTCAACATCTCCGTCAAAATCAGCCGCTCCGCCTCCGCATCGAGCTGACCCCGGTAAACCAGCCATCGCGCCGGACGGTATGTCACCTTCGCCATCAGGTCATGCGCCGGCCACAAGCTCGCCGCCAGATACGCCGCCTCCGCGCTGCCAGCCACCAGCAAACTATCCAGCCAGCGATGATACACCTCCTCCGGCCACGGTTGATCATTCATGCACGTCCAGACCAAGACCGCATGCGGAATGATGGTATCCTCGACCGGGTCACCAGTGAGAACGAAACCATCGAAGGCGCTCGCAGGGACGATCTTTCCGCGCCCTCCCCACTCATCTACGTACTCCTTGGTCTTCTCGATGAAATACAGCACGTTTCGCCCTAGCGCAGCTTCCAACAGCCACGCGATGAGCTGCTCACCCTCGGCACTTGGCTCCTTCAACCAGCGCTCCGCAAAATACCGCGTCAGCGCCCCCGACCTGTGACCGGCATCCAATCCTACTTCGTCAGTTGTCATGCACGTGCCCACTTATTTTAGCGTCAGTTCGAATTTACATCACTTAGTGATACTCACGCGGATAACGTGGGAGAAAGCATGTCTAGCCACCTAGCTGGGGAAATTCTAGGAAATCAAATTTACTATAATACATAAACTTGGGTGATAAAATATATATAAAATATAAATTTACTCAGCTATTTTATTGCGCTCTATTGTTTCAAGAACTTCGATATACAAGATCTCTGTAACTTTGCATGTCCGCGCGAAATCCGAACTCACGTTAATTAACATCATTTTTGATTTACATAAAATATATTATTTACAGATAAATTTGAAAGTTTAACAGAAAAATAAATTACTTATATTAAATATGATATATCAGATATATAAAAATTTTTTGTTCAATAATCTACGCTACGACGGGATGCGAAGGCATAGGTGATGGTAACTTCGTCGACGTCTTCTAAGTGGGTGCCGGAGGCCAACCCGTAGGCCAAGCGCGTGACGGTGACGTTGGATAACGCCTTCAGGCGCTGGTGCAGGTAACGCGCCGTCATTTCGCCCTCGACGGTGGGATTGGTCGCCAGGATGACCTCATAAGGCCCTTGCTTCACGCGGGCTATCAGCTGCTCTATTGTCAACTGATCGATGCCGACACCGCTGATCGGGGAAAGCGCGCCGCCGAGGACATGGTAGTGTCCGTTGTAGCGCCCTGTCCGCTCAACCGCCCAGAGGTCCATGACCTCCTCGACGACGCAGATCTTGCTGGGATCGCGCTGTGGGTCGCGGCAGATCGAGCACGGGACCTCCTCGGTCAAGTTGTAGCAGGTCGGGCAGGTCTTGATGTTTTGCTTGAGGGCGACGAGGGCATCAGCAAGCGGTTCGGCGAGCGCGTCAACGTGCTCCCAGATGTGCGTGGTGAGCTTCAGCGCCGTCTTCGGGCCGATGCCGGGCAAAGCCTCCCACGCTTCGCATAGTTTCCTAAAAGACTCAGGCCACGCGCGACTGGACATGTCCTTTTCCTTTGACATCCTCAATGCCGGAGATTCCTACCACGCTATGCATGTGCATAGTCATCTCAGTGGGTTCTGCGCAACCGCTACTCGTTTCTCCTACTTCCGGCGGTAGGCCGCTTGCGGCAGAAACATTATAGGACGGCTCCGCCGTCCGCGCTATCCTTGAACGGCGGGGCTTGTCGCGCACCGGGTCAGGCGAAGAGCGAGAGTTGTACTACCCGCTCGTGTGGATATGGCACGTAAGATAAGGCGGCGTGCAGCGCTCGCCGCCAGCCGCGCTGACGATCCTCGGCCCGCCCGGCCTCGGCAGCGGTTTTCATGAACAGCCAAACGCGCTCTTCCGGGCGCAGCGCTGCCCATCGCGCTGAGATCACCGATAGTTCATCATCCCTAGCCTGCTCGGCTGCCCATGCGAGGACGCATAGCTCGCCGCCGAGCCTCCAGTCGAGCCGGTTCGTGCCGACGCGCCAGTTGCCCAGCTTAAACCTAGCGTTGAACTCGTCCCGCGCGACGTCCGCGATCTGTTCCCAGGCCCTCTGTCGGAGGACGGCGCGTGTTTCCTCGCGCGTTCCGAATTCCTCGATGATGACCACGTCAGCCGTGGGCAAGTCGGGGATCTCGATGCGGAAGGCGTGCGCGCCTAGCTCAATCGGCGCGACGCGCTTGTTCATCTTTCGGCTTTTCCCCATCGTAATTATTATTCACAACTTGCGTCTCCAGTTATTTGTCGCATCGGCACGGCCCAGCTTGGCGTGTGGGTTTGGCCAAACTCGATCGGCATGGTTGCTAAGGGCAGCGCGACGAATGCCATTAGGGCGTAATATAGCGGTGGCTGGCTACCCTTCTGGGCGTAGTAGGTCAGCGCTCCTCGTCCAGGATGCGCTACTTCAGCGCATCTTGGATCGGCAGCTCGTTGCCCTGCGCCAGGTGCTCGACCATGGCGTAATGCCGCGCTTCGTTCGAGACTTCCAGGAACGGCGCGCTGGTCGCGTAGAGCGCGCCGGCGATGAGGTAGGCCAGCAGGATGAGGGGGGCGCAAGGGGCGGGGAGATGCGCGTGCGCATTGCTTGTGTTAATGGCATGTTCAGAGCGCCAGATAGCTGCCAGCGAATTCGAGGCCGCGCTGATTGAGTGCGCGCAGATTCGGATCGCCTTTCGAGAACCTGGCTCTGCTGCTGATCGCCCATAGTATGCGACGCGGCTCGTAGTTGATCGCTGGCGCTGAAACCAATCAACCAACCAATTGAGTTTCCTGCCCATCTCATCGAGATTGCGCCCGCTTGTGGCAGGATGAGATTCCACTTACACAATCCGCTCCTGGTTTGTTTGATCGCTGTAACCGATGACATCATCCCAGCGCGGCGCAAACGGCGTTGCTTGCTTAGTCAACATGAACGCCCCTCGTAAGTTTCGCTGGGTGGCAACAGGTGATCCGTTTCTTGTCGGCAGACGCGATCGCCTTCAACCCTGGATAGTAGGGTGAATCGAGGGCAGGCGTAGCTCTCACTGCCTGCTGAAAGCGAGAGGCTACTCCCTGGGTGGAGCTTTTACGAGAGGGCTTGGCCATTTGCCACTGCTTGTGCAACGAGATTGCCTGTATGCCCAGTGGACTCAGTTAGGCCGCCCCAGCCTGCTTCAAAGGAATGCTCAGAAGCAGGGTCTAGGTTCGAGATGTCCCGCACAATGCCCGTCTCTTTCTCAAAGTAGTACACCTTCAGTTCCTTCGCTGAATCCAGCGCAGCTTCAGCGAGCTTTTTTGCTTCGGCATTAGATGGTAAGTCAAAGAGCGCGCGCACGAATTGCTCGCCTGCCCGGCTTTTACGAAATTGCTGCAGCGCCCAGACGACATCGAGCACGTGGGGCGAATGCGTGGAGAGGCAGACCCGATAGTTCCGCTGTAAGAGATCTAGCACCATCAGCATCGCCGCCGAGATAGCGCGTGGATGCAGTCCCATCTCGATCTCCTCGATGATCGCCAGTTCGAGCGATCCTCGGCGCGAGGCCTTGGCGAGTGGGAGGAGGTGATAAGCGCCCAAAAGCAGCGGCACAAATTCGCGCTGGCCGGCTGACCAGACTGTGAACGGCAACGAGGCACCTTCATCCGTCCGTAGCACGATCCGGCGCTGACCCATCCTTGCTTCCAAGCGTAGGCTAAAGCCGTCGAAGATCGCCTCAAGCAGCGCGTCGCGAATGGCTTTCTTCAGCCGCTCCTTTTGCGGGAAGACTGCTTCGCTGCCCCGCGACAATTCTTCTTCTGCCAGTTGGCGCAGCTTCTCGCTGAAGTCGCGCACAACGAAAGGGTCGCCTGGCCGGTAGTCGTAGAAGCCGCGAAACCAGCCACTCTGAGGGTTGATGGCCAGGACGCGCTGCGCAGGGATGTAGATCACACGTTCTGTTCCCTCGCGATTGCCGCGCCGGGCCAGATCCCATAGCTGCACAGGCTTGCCGTCGCTCTTGACGCTTGTGCCCTCCTCCCAGATCCCGCCCATGCCTTCGCCGAAGACCGCGCTCGTGAACGTGGAGGGCTTGTTTACGTCCCAGTCGCCTCCGTATCGCCTGAGCGTTTCGTGAATCGCGCCGGTATCGGCAAGCAGCTTGACGAGTTGGAGGGTCAGGCTTTTGCCTGTTGCTTGTGAGCCGACGAAGACGGTCAACGCGCCGAACGTGATGTCTCCAGCGTTGATCGGGCCGAAGCGACGCAGTTGAATTCGCTTAGGGATCACAGTGCGGATTATAAATCTGAGCATGCGCCATGGGGTGCATTCACCAACGGGAGCAAAAATCCACAGGCTATCCTGCCCAACGCAGGCGAATTGTAGAGTGCGGGCGACGGCATCGCCGTCGCCCGCATAGATTTCTACCCCTAGCCGTAAATGCACCCGCCAAGCAGATCAAGAGGTAAACGTTTCCCGATCTGGGAACCTTCGATGAGGTTAAGTAACAGGGCATCAGCGATACGGTAGTAGCATTGATCCACCTGCGCGACATATTATATCGCTGAATGTGCTGAATTGCGCGCGTTGTCTATAACTCATCTCATAAATGGTGTATGAGCAATGCATGCCAGATGAACAAAGCCGATTACTCATAGCACACCGCAATCGCCCAGCAACCAGCTATTCATCTTCCATCGCCGCTTGTTAACAACCGACCATCCTGTGTTTTAGGAGCAGTGCAATTTGTGGAGCAATCATCTCGATGCCACGCTTAGCCTATCCAAAGTCATACGCCTTATCGCCAATTGGGTTCATTCGCCACAAAATAAGCGTGGACTAAATAAATTTGGATGCGTCGCACTCGACACGTAAATGGCGACAGGAAGACCAGGAATTGCCATGATCCTGGATCTTGTACCGCGCTCACGATGGCAGCGCCCCCTTTTTTGGCCAGCACAAGTGCGCCGTCAATACTGCCAAGTCGATCTGGCCACGCGCATAGTTCAGAATCTGGACGAACACTAACCCAGGCTTGGAAGTATCGGTGACAGGTCGGGCTGGATGATTATCGACTCGAGATGCCAGCCCAAGCTGCACCAGTGCGCATGACCCACAAAATGCCGTTCATCACCTCGCGCGGGTGACAACGCAGCCAACCTCTGCCGTCAGCACGACGCAGATGAGCGGTTCGATTAGACGCCATTGTTTAGGTCCATCTGGGGGTCACCTCTTCGTCAGGTGACGGCGTTTTACCACTTTTTGGGATGAGTTCTAGTGCTAAGCACGTCCGCTAATTCTTGCTGGGCGGCGGCGTCTTCAGCCTGTGTTGCGGGATCGGAAACGACCCCGGCCAGTTCGAGCAGTTCAGATGGCTACTGCGCACATCGTCGGCATACTAAAACCGATCTTATAATGTGAGTAACGTCTTGTGCTAGCGGTGATATCACCTAGCATGTGTTTGCGGGGTCTGAGATAGGCCAGCGAACAGCCGTTGGACAAGCAGGTAGATAATCGGTAGCGAGTGTTAGCAGAGGGTACCAGTACAGCCTCACTCAATCTGGGCTTTTAGCCAACGCCGCTCCGCTGCGCGGCGCAGGTAAAGTGCAGGCTATTGGGTTCCTTTGCGACAGCATACAACAATATTTATTATGTAATTCTTATAGATACAGGCGCTAATGAAAAGAAATATAAAATCTTCTCCTATAAATAAGCAAAGCAAGAAGCGAATTATAGCATTTGGATGGTACGGTGGAAAGTACTCACATCTTGATTGGCTTCTACCCTTACTACCTCCATGTCACCATTATTGTGAACCATTTGGTGGCTCGGCTGCCGTTTTGTTAAACCGAGAGCCAGCGCATGTAGAAACATATAATGACATTGATGGTGAAGTGGTAAATTTCTTTAGGGTTTTACGAAATAACTCAGAAGACTTAATAAGAGCTATCGGACTCACACCTTTTTCACGTGAGGAATTTGCAATAGCATGTGAAATTGATACCTCTTTAGATCCTGTTGAACGTGCAAGGAGATTTTATATACGTGCTCGTCAAGTACGCACAGGTTTAGCTCAATCCGCAACGCTCGGACGATGGGCCAATTGTAAGCATACAAGTAGAGCAGGTATGGCAGGCGCTGTATCCCGCTGGCTTGGTGCAATAGAAGATTTACCAGATATAGCGTTGCGCTTACTACGTGTTCAGATTGAGAACAGACCAGCGATTGAAATCATACGTTTGTACGATTCGCCTGAAACGCTTTTTTACTGTGATCCGCCTTATATTCATAAGACACGAGGCGATAAAAATGCTTATGCTTACGAAATGAATGATGAAGAACATATGGAATTGGCCTCAGTGTTAAATTCGGTTCAAGGACTTGTGGCTATTTCAGGTTATGATTGTGACTTGATGGCCGATTTATATCCTCCTCCTAAGTGGCATAAGAGCATAGCGCCGACAAGAACAATACACTCAGTCAAAGATAAACGAACTGAAATATTATGGACAAATTATGACCCAAAAGAGATCGACCCCAAGATGCTATTTAGAATAATGCTATGAGTAAGCCTAGCAAGATTATTTCATAAATTATAAAATGTAAATCAGAAGATATATCTAAGCTGTTTATTTCAGATATTGGCGACAAACTCTGACCGACTGGATGCTGCACTGGCTCAGCGTGGCATCGAGATGATTGCGCCACAAATTGCACTGCTCCTAAAACACGGGATAGTCGGTTGTTAACAAGCGGCGATGGAAGATGAATAGCTGGTTGCTGAGCGGTTGCAGTGCGCTACGAGCGCAAGGTTGAAAACTATGTCGGCTTTGCGCATCAGAATTTTGCTGAGACACTGTTTCTGAGATGAGTTCTACTTATCGTCAGCCCGGACGCGTTCGTCACGTGGGTTGAAAGACAACTCGTTGGGGAGGGAGAGGAGTAGACCAAGTGGCGACTGTTTACTGCTCGTCCAGCAAGGTGCTCAGGTCGAGCGCGTGCTCTGCTGGCTTGGGTGAGGGTAGCGCAATTCCCTCATAGGTCGGTGTGAAGCCGGTCCCGGCTGGGATGAGTTTGCCGATGATGACGTTTTCCTTCAGGCCGCGCAGGTCGTCCACGCGCCCCTCGAGGGCTGCTTGGGCGAGCACGCGCAGCGTGAACTGAAACGACGCCGCGGAGAGGAAGGAGCTGCTGATCAGAGCAGCCTTCGTGACGCCGAGCAGGACCGGCATGCCTACGGCTGGGTGCTTGTCCTCTGCCAGGAGCCGCTCATTGGCCTGGACAAGGGCGTGTCGGTTGACGACGTCGCCGGGCAGGAATTCGCTATCGCCGGCGGAGACGATCTGGACGTAGTTGAGCATCTTGCGAATGATGACCTCGAAGTGCTTGTCGTGGATGCTGACGCCCTGCGAACGGTAGACCTGTTGCATTTCGTTGACGAGATATTCTTGACACGCTTCGCGCCCGAGGACCTTGAGCACGTCGTGCGGGTCGAGTTTGCCGTCGACGAGCTGCGTCCCGGCGCTGACCAAGTCGCCGTCCTTTACAAGCAAGCGTGCGTTGGGAGGCAGGGGGTGGCTGACCTCGGTGCGCGCCTGGTAGGTCACGGTCACGGTATTTCCGTTGCGCGTGACGCGCCCGCCGTGTTCGGCGCTGATCTTTTGTCGTCCGCGCGAGGCGATGAGTTCGCCCTCTTGGATATCGTCTCCGCTATTGACGGCGATGGCCCATCCCTCTGGGATGTCGTATAAGTCGCGCTTGACCGTCGCCTCATAGATTTTGAGGACATTCTTCTCCTTATCGACCTCGACGTATCCGGCGATTTCGGCGATGATCGCGCGCTGCTCATCGCGGACGCGGCGGCCCTCAAAGAGCTCCTCCACGCGCGGCAGGCCTTGGGTGATGTCGCTGACCGCGACGCCCCCGGTGTGGAAGGTGCGCAGGGTGAGTTGCGTGCCGGGCTCGCCGATGGACTGGGCGGCGATGATGCCGACCGCTGCGCCCATGGCGACCGTCGTACCGCGCCCGAGGTCGCGTCCGTAGCACTTCTGGCAAAGGCCATGGACGAGCTGGCATGTCAGCGGCGAGCGGACGTGGACGCGCTCGACCTTGTGTGCTTCTATCTCACCCGCGACGGATTCGTCGATCATCTCGTTGCGGCGACAAATCACGCGCCCGTCCGCCGTCACGACGTCGGAGGCGGCGAAGCGACCGATGATGCGCTCGCGCATGGGGCGACCGTCGGGCTTGCGGCATATCCAGATCCCGTCGGTGGTCCCGCAGTCATCCGCCACGATGATGAGATCTTGTGCGACGTCGATCAGGCGGCGGGTCAGATATCCGGCGTCGGCGGTGCGCATCGCGGTGTCGGCGAGCCCCTTGCGCTGGCCGTGGGTGCTGATGAAGTACTCGATGTTGTCGAGCCCATCGCTGAAGTTGGAGCGGATGGGGAGGGGGATGATGCGGCCAGATGGGTCGGCCATCAGCCCGCGCATGCCGGCGAGCTGCGCGATGGGCGAGAAGCCGCCCTTGGTAGCGCCGGAGGTTGCCATCATGCTGAGGTCGCTGGACGGCGGGAGGTTGGCCCGCACGGCAGCGGCGACCTTGTCACGCGCCTCGCTCCAGATCGCGATGGCCTGCGCGTCGCGCTCCTCTGCGGTGAGCAGGCCACGGCGGAATTGTCGATCGACGTTCATCACGCGCTGGTCAGCCTCGCGGAGGATGTTGTCGCGCTCCTCTGGCGGGATGATGTCGCTGTGGGCGATGCTGATGCCTGAGCGGGTGGCGTACTTGAAGCCGATTTCCTTGATCGCGTCGACGAAGGCGAGGAGCTGGTCAGTCGCGCCGATCAGCTGGAAGGCGCGCGTGACGAGGCTTTGGAGGGCGCCCTTGTCCAGCGTTCGATTGACGAAGCGGAGGGCTGGAGGGACGATGCGGTTGAAGATCGCGCGCCCGACCGTGGTCTCGACGATCTTGCGCTGTCCCTGCTTGGTCAGATTGCCGCCGTCGTCGTAATAGGTTTCGACAAGGAGCTTGATGCGCGCGTGGAGGTCGACGTGGCCGAGGTCGTAGGCGATCTCGACCTCGTCGATGTCGGCGAAGGCCTTGCCGTCGCCCCGGCGCGGCGATTGGTCGGAGAAGGTGAGGTAGTAGATCCCGAGGACCATGTCCTTGGTCGGGTTGACGATGGATTCGCCGTCGCTTGGTTTGAGGAGGTTGCGCGTGCTGAGCATCAGCGTCCGCGCCTCGGCGACGGCGAGTTCGCTAAGCGGGACGTGGACGGCCATCTGGTCGCCGTCGAAGTCGGCATTGAAGGCTTGGCAGACCAGCGGGTGGATTTGGATGGCCTTGCCGTCGATGAGTATGGGTTCGAAGGCTTGGATGCCGAGCCGGTGCAGGGTCGGGGCGCGGTTGAGCAGGACGGGGCGGGACTTGATCACTTCTTCCAGCGCGCCCCAGACCAAGGGGTGCTCTTGCTCGATCATGCGCCGTGCGCCTCTGAGGTTGTAGGCGATGCCGAGCTCGATCAACTTCTTGATCACGAATGGCTTAAAGAGCTCAAGCGCCATCACGCGGGGCAAGCCGCACTGATGGAGCTTGAGGGTTGGACCGACGACGATCACGGAGCGCCCTGAGTAGTCGACGCGCTTTCCCAGCAGGTTGCGCCGGAAGCGCCCCTTTTTGCCCTTGAGCATGTCGCTGAGCGATTTGAGCGGTCGCTGGCGATTCGCGGTTTTGGGCGGGCGGGCGTGCTGGTCGAAGAGCGCATCGACCGCCTCTTGGAGCATGCGCTTCTCGTTGCGGATGATCACGTCTGGCGCGTGGATCTCGATGAGCTTCTTCAGGCGGTTATTGCGGTTGATCACGCGCCGATAGAGGTCGTTCAGGTCTGAGGAAGCGAAGCGCCCGCCATCGAGCTGCACCATCGGGCGGAGATCGGGCGGCAGGACTGGGAGGACGGTGAGGATCATCCATTCCGGACGGACCTTGCTGCGCCGAAGGGACTCGATGAGGCGTAGCCTTCGCAGGATCTCTTTCTTCCGCGTCTTGCTTTTGGTGGCACGGAACTCACGCCATAGTCGGTGTGCGGTCTTGTCGAGGTCGAGCTTCCGCAGGAGCTCGCCGAGCGCTTCTGCGCCCGTGCCGGCGCTGAAGATCGAGCCGAACTTGAGTTTGATATCGCGGCATTGCGACTCGGCAAGTATGTTGCCGACGGCGAGGGAGGAGAGGATCGCGTGGTCGTGCTCGTATTGCGCTGTGAGGGCTTTCACCTCTGCTTCAAGTCGCTCTGCGATCTCGATAGAAGCGCTGTCGAGCTTGCTTTTGAGCTGACTGAGTTCAGCTTTGAGGGGAGCGACGCGGCGCTCGGTCGCGGTGCTGGCTGCTGCCTCGATCGCGTCGAGTTGTTGTTTGACGATTGTGTTGAGGGTGACCAAGTGCTCGTGCGAGATCACTTCTGTCCCTTCCACGATGAGGTGACGGCTTGGCGGCAAGAGGCGCAGCGATTGCAGATCGAGGACGATGGGGGAGCGGGCGGTCTGGTTGAGGTGGGATTCGATCTCGTGTTGGATTTGCGCGGCCAACCCCATCAATATCTCTGTGTCATTGTTTAATTGTCTCTCAAAATCTTTTTCAATAGCCGCGATATTGGCTTGGATATTTGATATTTGCTGGGCAACATCTGCGCTGCCGAACATCTTGCGCAGTTTCTGCTCAATTTCGCTGATGCGTCGTTCGTGGTCTTGATTGAGCTTTACCAGCGCGCGTTGGCGTGCGTCCTCGTCGAGCGCGGTGATGATGTATTGCGCGAAGTACAGCACGCGTTCGAGCTGGCGGCGATTGAGGTTCAGCAAGAGCCCGATGGCGCTAGGGGCGCGGCGGCTGTACCATGGGTGGGCGACCGGGGCGGCGAGGGTGATGTGCCCCATGCGTTCGCGTCGCACCCTCGAGTGAGTGACCTCGACGCCGCACTTTTCGCAGATGATGCCTTTGTATTTAATGCCTTTGTATTTGCCGCAATAGCACTGATAATCATGGATCGGGCCGAAGATGGCCTCATCGAAGAGGCCGTCGCGTTCCGGGCGCAGGCGGCGGTAGTTGATCGTCTCCGGCTTGGTGACCTCGCCATACGACCAAGCGAGGATCTGTTCTGGCGAGGCGAGGGCGATGCGCAAGCGTGCGATATTGGGCTGATCGGCCATGGCGGGGGGATTATAACACCGGCCAAGGCCGTGCAGCGAGATAAATGTGTAAAGATTTTAGAACACGGGCGCTTATGGCGACAAGCCAAAGGTTGTAGCGTTTTGGTAGGCACGCGGCAGTCCCAGGGCGCGGCGGGCCACGGCGTGCGCGATATTTCCGGCTCTGGATGCACCGAGTGCATACTTGCGCAGCGCGGCGGTGCTCGCTGCGATGCCAATCGTCCACATTGCGATCAGGACGGTTTGAGTTAACAATTCCTTCAGCTTTTGATCGCCGTCATCGTCGTTAACTTCGCAAGTGCGACGGCAAATTGGCTGACGCCCATCCCTGGTGACGTAGAGCATATAGCACAGTTTTGCTGGGACCTGAGTATCCCTAAACACGCCGAGGTGTGCGTTTAGGAGGTGGTTCCATCGTCCCTTCTTTTTTTTCTTCTCGCGCGCGTACTCGAAGTTTAAGTGAAAGACATAGGTTTCTGGGACGCAATTACTGACCGGATGATGGCCGGCGCGCATTTGAACCTTCATGCCAAATTTTTCCACAGAGAAGAAGGGCCTCTCCTTGATTCTCCCGTTTTGATCCTTCAGTGCATCGAACTCGGGTGGGAGGTCAATGGGGAGCGGTGGGGGTGGAGACGTGCCATGTGCGCTCGCGCCGTAAGGCGCAGCTTGAGGATACAGCGGTGCGATGATGGGCTTGGGGTTCTGCACGCGCTGTTTGCCGCTGCTGGCGTCTGCAGCGAGCAGGCCAAGGAAGATCGACTCGATCCGCGACCAATGTTGCGGGTCTGGAGAGGATGCTACGCCCGAAAAACGATAATAAATATCAATATTAGGCAGCCTACGGTGATTTTCGATATATTTATCTATTTCGCTGATCAGCTTCTCCTCATTTGTAAAGACGTTAGGTAAGGCCGGTGGGAAGTAATCCGGTGGTCCACCCATGTCGTGGTCATCCTCGTGGTCATTCTCGCTCAGGTCTTGGTAGAAGATAAAATCTGGCGGTGACTTGGATTCTGTGGAGAAGGGGAGTGAGATGTCGTGGCTGCGCCCATTGGCCCATGTGGGGAGATGGTGCAGGGCGATAGAAGAGGCGCCAATTGCGCATGCTTTGAGAAACCCGCGGCGATTAACTTTCATTGTGACATTCCTCCTTCTTTCGCTTGTGACTGTCCGATGACCTCGACCTTTTGCAGATTGGCTTGGACGCCCATCTCCTTGAGCACGTTTTGTATATCCTCGACCTCAACGTCAGGGGCTTCGAGGTGGATTAACAGCAGGTCCCGCGAGGCATCCGCGCAGACAATCCAACTCCCTTGCTCTGCCAGAGGGGGTGCTAATGCAGCGACGTCAAAATCACCAAAATTCTTAACCTCAAATCTCAGGATCTTTCCGGAACGAACGGGTGGGAAGCTGTACCAAGTTTCCGTGGCGAGCATCTCTTCGACTTTCTTGATGATGCGCTCGCCGATGTAGGAGTTGATTCGATCGAGTAGCCGTAACATGTTTCACCTCATGCTTATTTTATTATAACACTTCGCTCAGACGAGCCCGGAGTGCATTCAGCGAAACCTTGGGTGGGCAACGGCGCTGTCGTCGTCCACCCTCTCACTTCACTGGGCAGCATAGCTTGAAGTATTGGTGAACGCATCCCGATTCCGCGGCGTGGTATGATCGGGCTATGCGAGCTACACTCCTGCTTAGTTGCGTGCTGAGTGCGCTGCTGGTGACGGCTTGTGGCGATGGCGTGAAGTTGCGGATCGTCAGCCCTCAGGAGGACGAGAAAATCACAAACACGATTCAATATCGTGTAAACGTTATTATTGAAAACGGAAAGGTAGATCGATTGGTGCTACTAGTAAACGATGCGCCACATCAATCTCTATTGATTAACAGATATGATAACGCGCCATTTGGGGTGCCGGTAGCTTTGGGGTGGTCACCGCGCCTCCCTGGGCGTCATAAATTGCAGGTAGTGGCTTATTCAGGTGAGCAAGTCGTCGGTGAGTCGTCTGTTGTGCATGTGCAGGTCATCGAAGCGCCTCGTGCGCTAACCCCGACGCCGACGCTTGTGCCGACCCCGGAGCGGGTCGAGATCGAGCCTCTGGTCACCGCGACAGCAGAAGCGATGCCGACGAGCATCATCCCAACGCCGACGCCTGAGCTGGTCATTGGGCGCGTCCGGAGCGAGATCCTGAACGTGCGCGCCGGGCCGGGGACGAACTACGCGCGCGTGCGGGTGCTAAAGCAAGGGGAGGACATCACAATTGTCGGGATAAGCGAGGATCGGAAGTGGTACCGCGTGGAGGACGGCTGGGTAGCTGGGGACTATGTGACCATCCTGAGCGGCGACCTGAATAAAGCACAACCCGATTAGCGATGCTGTTGTTTGCCTTGGTAAGCCGAAGCAGTTATCTTGCAATGTATGGCGATTAGCAAAGATGTGGTATGATCCAAGGCACACTCATGGCTACCCTCCACTTCTAACGGGAGCATGCTTGACATGCTCCCGTTGTTTTATCTACTTGCAAGATACGATTGAATTACGGCGAGGATCTGGCCGCTCAATCCTGGGCGGTCGAGGGCGGCGATGCTGTTCGGCGTGATCCCGTCGTGGTAGCCGAGGTTGAAGACGAAGGCCAGGGCAACCATCTTGGAGCGGTCGATCTCGCTCAGCCAAAGCCTGAACAGCGCTGCGCCCTCGGCTTCGTTGTTTTGTATCGCCCAGCCGAAGTCGGGAGGCGCTTGTCCACCGATAGGCATTGAGTAGGAAAACTCGGTTAGGCACAGGGGGCGGCGGGGGTAGTCAGGACGTTGCGCGTAGTAATCACGATAGCGCCGAATCACATCAGGGACGTAACCGAAATCAGGTGGCCCGTTTGCGTGCGTGCCCAAGCAGTCATATCCGAGCAGGCCGACCTTGTCTTGGGCGAGCCGATCGAGGAACTCAAGGTCTGAGATGTAGCGCGGCGGCGCGGAGTCCGGCAGGGGGGCAAGGCCGCCCAGAATGACGGTGATGTGCGGGGCATGGCGTTTCACCGCGAGGTATGCTATGGTGAGCATCTCTCCATAACGCCTCGGGTTCGGGCCTTCGTCCCACTCTGCGGACAAGTTTGGCTCATTCCAAATCTCGACGGCGTCGATCCGGGAGGCGTAGCGCTGGGCAAGCGCTTGTACGAAGTCATGCCAGTCCCTCAGACGGTTGGGAGGGCCGGTGACGCGGGGGATAAAGCGCAGGTGAGCTGGGGCGGTCGTCACCGAAAGCATGACCTTCAGGCCGTGCTGGCGGGCGAGGTCGACGGTCCGGTCGACGCACTCCCAGTTGGTGAGTCCGGCTGCGTTCGTCAAGTCACCCCAGCGCACCTGCTGCTTGACCCATTTAAAGCCGATCTCCTTGGCGAGCCTGACGAGCGACTCGGTCGGGCCGTCGCAGCCGTTGATCTGGGCGCCGAACTCCGTGCGCTTGGTTGGGATGGAGAGGTCGGGAGGGAATGGGATGCCGTATGCGTAGAAGAGGTCGCGGTATTGGGTGAGGCGGAGCATCTCGGCGTTTGGGGTTGGCGTTGGGACGAAGCGACCGATCGGCGTGGGCAGCGCGAAGAGCGGTTCGTAGAGTTGATCTAGGCGGCTTGGAGTTGCGGTCGGCCAAGGCGTCACTGTGGCGTCGGGGCTGTCGCCTGTTGTTGAACTGTCCGTCGCGCCACAGGCGGTGAGGATAGCGATGGTGAAAACGCACAGGATCCTTTTCATGGGCAAAGTCGGCGCGCTAGTGAAGCACGCATGAAACGCTGTTCTTAAAAAATTATATAATATGCTCAGTTGAAAACATCGCATAATTAGGGATCATGAGAGGTAGAAAGGCAAAGGCAGTGAAACTGCGTCACGCCAAGGTCGCACGGATTATCTACGCTCAGACGCAGGCGGTATTCCCAAAATAGCTTCAAGAAGTTCACCTTGCCGCAGTTGGCGGCGTGTGTGCTGCTGTGTTAAGATGAGCTACCGTGGCTTCGAGGAGCTGCTGCTGATGAGCAAGGAGCTGCGGGACGCGCTGGAGCTGACGCGTGCGCCGGACTACAGCACGCTCAATCGGATGTATCACCGCTTCCGAGCAAGCCATCATGAATGAGGCGCTGCTGAAGCAGGCTGGGCTGGTTGAAGAAGAGGTCATCGCGGTGGACGCGATTGGGTTTCGCCCGACGAACGCCAGCGCCTACGTTCAAACGCGACGTAGTAAGCCATTGAGAGAATGCTGTGGGAGACAGCAGTCAAATGATTTTGTATGGCATTGGTCCGAGTTCTGTCGACGCTAGTGCAAGTTGCTTCGATGAGCGCTGTCAGCCAGCCCGGCTGACAGCGCCAAGATTGGCCCGCGTGACATCATCCCGCCGATTTGTTGATCTGAAGGCCGCCCAGCGCAGCAGAGTTGGTATCGCATAGTTGGTCAGCGTTGGAAGGACGAGACTGTTCACTAAACGCAAATTCTGCGTTCAGTCAAGCATGTCTGTCAGAACCGCGAGAGCTGGGTGATCTACAACGCGCATCGCTAACTACATCTCCATCCAGTCATGTTTTCAACTGAGCAAGGCCTTGTCCTTTGTCTCTTTGGTCGGTGCGAATGAGCGGACTCAAGACTTACCTGCTCGAGTGCCTGCGCCTGCTGTACTGGGCGTTCTTCAAGCCGTTCACGCTGCGCAGCTACCTGCGGGATATCCACCCTGATCTGAAACCTGACTCGGATCCGTTCAGGTTGTTGCGCCAGAACCCAGACAACGCCCGGCTGCGCCGTTACGCCGATCAGGCATGGTGGTTCGCGCTGGCCGCGCCATGGGTCGTGGCCGCCATCGCCGGGGTGCTCTTGCCCCTGCTGTTGCCGCAGGCCTTGCCTGTGCAAGGGGGCATCCCGCAGTTCGACTGGCAGGACTCGTTGCTCCTTCTGGGAGGCTGGACGCTTGGTCTGTTGATCGCGCGTGCCACGTCGCGGCTTGGGTTGTGGGCTATAAGCTTTCTACTGCTTTGCTTCGTGGCGGGCCTTTTGTTTGCCGGATTGTCGCGGCTGGCCCCGGGGTTGACCCTTTCGATCCTGCAGCTCATCCACGAACAAGCATTCGATGTAATCGTAGGGCTATGGCCGCTGGCGGGTGGCGTGGCGTTGGGCGTGGCGGTTGGCCTAGGTGCGCTGCGCGCGTATTTCTGGCTGCCCGAGCTGGCCTGGATGTTGGCCCTGGCTACGGCGCTGTCGCAGGGGAAGAACGCCGCGCGGATGTTGCCCCTGCTGCCCCCGCGCTTCGACCAGTTGATTATCTTGCCCTTACCGTTTATGGACAAGATCATCGTCCAGGCGCACCGCGAGAACCCGGCTGCGGCGCAGCAGTTCATCCGCTACCTGATCAGCGAGACCAACCAGCAGGCGGTGGCCGCGCGGGCCATGCGCGGCATTGCTGAGGATGTGTTGGCGCGCTGCCAAGCGGTGCAGGACATCGTGCACGCGGCCGACCAGTTGGCCTGGTTGCCCACGCCGCTGCCCAAGGGCTTCAGCCCCTTCTTCGCTGAGCTGCTGGACGTGAGCAAGGGCGTCCGCGCCGCGATGCAGGCGACCTCACCGTACCGTCAGAGCCAGGAGTTGGCGCGGCAGATCGGTCTGCTGGAGGGCATTCAGAACCGGCTGGCGGCTGCCGGCCACATGAGCGATGCAACGACGTTTGGCGGAGTCGCCAAGCGCTGGCTGGGGCTGTTGCAGGCCCTGCGCCAATCACTAGAAGCTCGGGCGAAAGCAACCGAGGAGATTCCGCAGGTATACCTGCCAGCCAGCGCGCTAGAGCCAGACCTGGCCGGGGGATTGTTCCGCGGGCGCGAGGATATCTTTCGCCAGATTGAAGATGTGGTGCTGGCGAAACAGCCGCAGACGCTGCTGCTGTATGGTGGCCGGCGGGCCGGCAAGACCTCAACCTTGAACTACCTGCCTCGCCGGATCACCCCAGATGTCGTGCCATTAAAGGTGGACCTGCAGGGCGTCGTCACGGCTCAGACGCTGGCAGGCCTAGCCGTGCAACTGGCTACCCATGCGGCGCGCGCCGGTCAACAGCTCGGTGTGATGTTGAACATGCCCAACCCGGCCGACTTTCAGACAGACCCATTCCCAGCCCTGGAACGCTGGATGGACAGCGTCGAGAGGACGGTTGGGCAGAAGCGCATCCTGCTGTGCCTGGATGAATACGAACGGCTGGGCGAGTTCGTCGAGGCGTTCAACAATCGCGCGCCGCTGAACTTTCTGCGCTACGTGATCCAGAACCGTCGCCGCTGGATCATCCTGCTCAGCGGATCGCACCTGCTGGACGAGTTGCCTGGATACTGGAGCGACTATCTGATCAACACTCGTCCGATTCGGGTGAGCTATCTGGAGCGGGAGGCAGCGCGGTCGCTCATCGTCAGCCCCGTGGATGGCTTTCCCGACATCTACACTCCCGAAACCGTAGACGCCATCCTAGAGATGACTCGTTGCCAGCCATACCTGGTGCAGCTCGCCTGTTACGAAATCGTGGAGCGATTGAATCATGCGCGCCGCAAACGGGCATCGCCGGACGACCTGCAAGCGGTTGTGCCGGTCATGTTCGAGCGCGGCAGCGAGTACTTCCGCGAGCTCTGGGAATCCTTGGCCGATGAGGAACGGAGCATTCTGCGACGGCTCGCGCGCAATGACCCCTCACTTCGCCTCGAGACGAGTTTGGTTGAGGACGGCATGGGCACCTATTTGCGGAGGCTGGTGCGCAGAGAGATCATCGAGCAGCACGATGGAATTTATCGTTTTCAAGTACCCTTGATCCAGCAATATGTATTAACAGAAGCCAGATAGGTAGCAACACAAAATAGCGCGGCGCTAAATCCGCGACGCATCAACCAACTGCGTGACTCCTAATCTCAACATGCTCAGGCGTGCGCTCTTCTTAACGCTCGCCGGCGCGCTGCTGGCCTTGCTGGCGGCGCGCGCGGTCACCGCCCTGGCCGCCCGCGGGCTGATCTACGAGGACCTGGACGCGCTGCCCGCGCGGCGCGCGGCGGTCGTCTTCGGCGCCGGCGTGCGCGGCGGCCAGCCCACGCCTGTGCTCTACGACCGCGTGGCCACTGCCGTAATGCTATACAAGGCCGGCGCGGTGGACCTGTTGCTGATGAGCGGCGACAACCGCACGCCATATTACAACGAGCCGGCGGTGATGCGCCGGACGGCGATCCGCCTCGGCGTGCCCGCCTCGGCCATCTTGCTCGATCCGGCTGGCTACAGCACCTACGACACTTGTCGGCGCGCCGGCGAGGTGTTCAACCTGCGCGAGGTGGTGCTGGTGACCCAGCGCTACCACCTCGACCGCGCGATCTTCACCTGCCAGGCCCTCGGCCTGGACGCAGTTGGGTATCCCGCCGATCGGCGCACCTATCGCGGCATGACCTGGTTTCAGGTGCGCGAGTGGGGCGCGAGCCTCAACGCACTGGTGCGATTGATCGCTGAGCGGCTGGTCGGGCAGGCCAACAAATCGCAGAATCTGCTACACTGAACACGCTGGTATGACCGAACAGCCTGCCTGCACCCGAGACGCTGCCTGGGCCATCGTCACCGAGTGGACCACCGACCCTGCGCTGATCCGGCACATGCTCTCCGTCGAGGTGGCCATGCGCGCCTACGCGTCGCGCTTCGGGGGCGACGCGGAGCTATGGGGCATCCTCGGCCTGATCCACGATTTTGACTATCAGCGCTACCCTAACCTGGACGGCCAGGGCCATCCCAACGTCGGCATCGCCTATCTGCGCGCGCAGGGCTGGCCGGAGGTGATCCTGCGCGGCATCGCGGCGCACGCGCCGGCGCTGACCGGCGTGCATCCAGAGAATGATATGGAGAAGGCATTGGTCGCCGTGGACGAGCTGACCGGCTTCATCGCAGCAGTGACCTTTGTGCGGCCTAGCCGGAACATCGCTGATGTGCAGCTCTC
>Ga0209809_1001106_pt1 | contig 22749 bp, 12 predicted proteins | sample YNPMSTMetaG_FD_186172 | JGI IMG/M metagenome (GOLD analysis project Ga0209809, IMG submission 186172) | Anoxygenic and chlorotrophic microbial mat microbial communities from Yellowstone National Park, USA - YNP MS-T MetaG (SPAdes) (version 2) ...
GCGGTTCGACGAGGCCAACCAACGGGAAATTCGGCGGACCTTTTTTATCCTAGCTGGTCTGGCAGCGGTGTTGGTGGGTCTGCTTTGGTGGTGGGATCCGGAGCGATGGCCGATACCGGTGTGCAGCTTTTATCGGCTCACCGGATGGTATTGTCCGGGTTGCGGCGGACTACGGGCGACGCATGCCTTGCTGCATGGCCGATTGGCCCAGGCCTGGTCCTATAACCCGTTCGTGCTGCTGCTAACGCCCTGGGTGGGATATGGCCTGGTCCTTTGGACTGTGAGCACCTTTTGGCCCCATCGGGCATGGCCGGGCCGATGGCTCTACAGCCCTTGGGTGGTTTTGCTGGTAGGCCTGGTAGGAATACTTTTCGGCATCCTTCGGAATCTGCCCTGGGAACCGTTCTGCCATTGGGCGCCGGGAGGGTAACCGATCCAGTGCTTGGCCCGGCCTATCTTGACTGTATCTTCCAGGAACTGTGAGCACCATTTGTGGTATTCGATCCGATGGTTAGCTCTTACATCTGGTAGGGGCCTGGACGGGTAGATACAGTCAAACTATGACGCCCCGCTTTTGATCCACCGTTCAAACGAACCTTCTGTTTGGGTTGTTCGAAGCCGCTGTGGGATGGCCGGGGCGAAGGAAAGTCCTTTCCTGCATCTTTTGCCGGAAGCCTATGACAACGGAGCAAAAGGCGGTACAATATTTTTTTCTTCTGAAGGATGTTTTGGGGCCTCGTAATGGGAGTGTATCCATCCGGTCGGGCTCCTCCAAGTGGGAGTGGCTGAACATGGCTAGCGCGCCACCGATTGGGGGAATTGGTGCCGGTGGATACCGTCCAACGAAGCGGCCTTTCTCGCCGGATTGGCAAGATGAGAGAGATGTCCTTGGGAAGAGGCGAATCATATGGCCAGGACGATGAAGGCGTTGGTGAAGAGTCGGCCGGAGCCGGGCCTTTGGTTAGAAGAGGTGCCGGTGCCGGAGATCGGGATTAACGATGTGCTGATCCAGGTATTGCGGACCGGGATTTGTGGAACAGATGTCCATATATACAACTGGGACGCCTGGGCCCAACGCACCGTGCCGGTCGGCTTGGTCGTCGGCCATGAGTTCGTCGGCCGAGTCGTCGAAGTCGGTAGCAACGTCAAAGACTTCCGCCCCGGCGATATCGTCAGCGGCGAAGGCCATGTGGTGTGCGGCCGATGCCGAAACTGTATGGCCGGCCGACGCCATCTGTGCGCCGAAACCGTCGGCGTTGGCGTCAACCGCCCCGGGGCTTTTGCCGAGTATATCGCCCTGCCCATGACCAATGTCTGGCTGCTGGATCCGTGCATCCCGCTGGATGTGGCGGCCATTTTTGATCCGTTCGGCAATGCGGTCCACACGGCCCTGGCATTTCCGGTCCTGGGCGAAGACGTGGTCATTACCGGGGCAGGGCCGATCGGCATCATGGCCGCCGCCGTCGTGAAACATGCTGGCGCCCGATACGTGGTGATTACGGACATCAACCCCTATCGGCTGGAATTGGCCCGCCGTGTGAAACCCACTTTGGTACTGGATGCCCGTACACAGCGGCTTCGGGACGCCCAAAAAAAGCTCGGCATGAAAGAAGGGTTCGACGTGGGCTTGGAAATGTCCGGCAGCCCAGAGGCGTTTCGCGAAATGCTGGACAACATGGCCCACGGCGGCAAAATCGCCATGCTCGGCATCCCCCCGGCCGAAATGGCCATCGACTGGAATAAGGTCATCTTCAACATGCTCACCATCAAAGGCATCTACGGCCGGGAGATGTACGAAACCTGGTATAAGATGACCGTCATGATTCAGAGCGGCCTGGACGTCGAACCGGTCATCACCCACCGGTTCCACTACACCCACTATGAACAAGGGTTTGAAGTGATGCGCTCCGGCCGGTCCGGCAAAGTGGTCTTGACCTGGAGTGAATAATCGGCCCACCCAAAACCAGCCTTTTACCCATCGAAAGTTTCCTTTCCCTGATGGGACGAAGAGCCTCTTTGCCCGAAGCGTGAGTTCCCCGGAGGCGGCTAACTTAACCGTATCCACCGGGAACGATGACCACCATCTACGGTGTTCGATCCGATTTTTAGCCCCTCCATCTGGTAGGGGGCCGGGCGGGTAGATACACTCAAATTAAAAAATGTTACAGCTTTGTCTATCTCAAGGAGTCGCGTTTTTCCCCAGCGCCGATGGGAAGGAATTGGAATTGGGAGATGGAATGGCGGATTTCGAGAGGAAGAATTCGGCTGGGTGGGTGTTCCAAACCTCATTCGGAGGCAAAGTAAATCCTTAGCCTAAAGGGAGGAATACGTCATGAACCGGGTGATGGCACTGGCTATGGGGTTGGTGTGGGTTGGGGCGGGAGGAGTTTACGGAGGATGGCCTGGGGTGCTGCTGTCGGCGGAGTCGGACGGGTGGCTAGAACTGATGCCGCCCGGCAGAGAACTGGCAGCCTGGGAAGGCGGCAACGGCTGGATCGTGGCCGGGGATGCCCAATTGGACCCCAACGTTAAAACAGGCCGAAAGCTCCAGGCTCTGCCCGGCCAAGGAGTGGTCATCAGTTCCCTGGAAGGAGGCGTTATGGACCGAAACCTCTCTTCCAAGGAGCAGTTTGCCGATCTGGAAGTCCATGTGGAATTCCTCATCCCCAAAGGTTCCAATGCCGGCGTCAAACTCCAAGGGCTTTACGAGATCCAGATTTTGGATAGTTATGGCAAACAGAAGCTCACCGGCAGCGATTGCGGCGGAGTGTATCCCCGGGCAGAATTACGGCCCCGGTATCATACGATCGACGAAGGGGTGCCGCCACGAGTCAATGCCGCCAAACCGGCCGGCCAATGGCAGACCCTGGACATCGTGTTTCGGACGCCTCGGTTCGACAGGACCGGTAAGAAAGTGGAAAATGCCCGGTTTGTCAAAGTGGTCCTCAACGGCCAGGTGATTCATGAGAACGTGGAACTGCGCTGGCCGACCGGCCACGCTTGGCGGGTGGAAAAAGAACACCCCCAAGGTCCCCTGTTTTTGCAGGGCGATCACGGCCCAGTGGCCTACCGAAATGTCCGGGTCCGTCCGCTCCACCTAACCGCTCAGTAGGATTCCCTCCCCATATCTTCGCCGTTCAAAATACCAAACCCCTTCCCAGTCCGATGGCTTCGGTTGGGGGTGTTGGTAACGGGTCATGGCGGCCAGCCGCTTGAGATGCGCTCGGCTCTTAGAGACTGTCCCGAAATTCGATTTGGAGCGGGGGACCACGACCAAGGGAACCCCCCAAGCCTCTCCAAACCCTAAGAGGCTGTCCCGAAATTCCGTTTTTAGCCGGATGTACTACCAACCGGCGGCCCCCAGACTACCAAGACCCCCATAAAACGGACGGAAGGGTTTGGCAACGGTCCGCACTGGCCCCGAGTAGCCATTTCGGGACAGCCTCTAAGAAAACGGCATTTTGGTTAGTCAGAACAGTTTGGAAAGGGATGGAGGCTGCCGCCGGCTACCCATTGGGGGATAGCCTTTGCGGGGGAACTGATTTCTCAGGTCTGCGGGAGTATTGACCGATTCCCCCCAACAGAACCTACCCCGTAGAGAATCCCCGCCCGAGGGATTATAATAAGTCTTTTGTGCAGAGTTCCGAAGTTTACCGTAAGAGGGGATCTCCGGGTACCGTCCGGGGATCCCCTTGGATCGGATAAAAGAGTCCGTCCGTTGGATGTAGTCCGATGAGCACCGAATATTCCCCCCAATCCCCCCAGGAAGAACTCAAGCCTGTTTGTGCGGAAGGCAGCAGTACCGGAGCCGGTGGTTCTATTTCGGAGGCCGCCTCTTCGGATGCAGTCTCGGAAAAGGCCTTCGGTACAGAAGGAACCGAAGAGGGTGCGAATGCCGCGGCTTCTTTGGGGTGCCCGGAAGGGGGTCCGCCAGCCCCGGAGCAACCCTCCTTATCGACCGGCCAACGCCCCGCTGGGCAAACCGTTTTGCCAACCGGCCAACAGCCTCCGGCCGGCACAGACCAACCTTCCGAGCAGGCCTCCTTGCAATCCGAGGGGAAGAAACGGCGGATTTTGATCGGTTCTCAGCGGGACCCCAGCTTGTTTAGTCAATATAAACCGAAGCCGGCTTTGGCGGTTCCAGCAAAAGGGGAACCGTCGGCTCAGCAAAGGCGCGGGCGGAAACCGAAACGGCCTGTACGTCCTCTCCCAACCGGATCTTCCGAACAGGGCGCTTCCAGCGAAGAAGCTGCTGGATTCCGGAGGGGGGAGGGACCGGTGCCGTCGGTAAAACCGGAGCTTGGCCAGGCGGTTTCGACTGGCTCCGGAGTATCCCCTGTCGGTTCGGCTGGCCGGTCGGTAAAACCGGAACTTGGCCAGGCGGTTTCGACCCCACCAGCAAGCCAGACAGCTCAACCTGCAGAACTGTCGGCATCTCTGGCAGGAGGCATCTTACCCTCTTCCGTTGGGGAAGGTGCCGCCGCAAACTTGGCTGGCCAAAGGCCCGGTGCAAGCTTGGTTGGGGAAAGTGCCGCGGGAAGCTTGGTTGGGGAAGGTGCCGCGGGAAGGTTACTTGGCGAAGGGGTCGCCGCCCATTTAGTTGGGGAAAGTGCCGCCGCCAAGCCGGCGGAAACCGCTCCGACGATTTCTAGTGCCGTTCCAAGCCCGATGGCTCCCATGCCGTCCCTGCCGGTGGGATTAGCTGGGCCGACGGGATTAACCGGCCCAGTGGGATTGGCTGGTACGGCTGGACTGGCTAGCCCGGCTGGATGTTCCGCTGCGGCGGGATGGGCGGGCCCGACGGGATTGGCCGGTCCGGCGGCAGTTACTGGCCCGGCTGAATTTTCCGCCCCCGCTGCGGGAGAAGCAAGCAGGGCCGGTACCGTATCGGCCGAACCTCCGACGCCGTCCAGCCTGCCACCGGCCGTTCCCGCCTCCGCAGAGGCCCAGAAAGAGGCGGAATTGCGTGAACCGGCTGCCCAAGTCGAACCTGCCCAAGCGGAATCTCCCGCTCCGCCGAGTCCATTGGCGCCGAGTGGGATTCCTGCGAAACAAAAATATCCGCTACCGAATCTCCGAAGCCAGTTGTCCGAAGACCTGGCCGCCGAATTGGAAGAAGCTCTGGCCGACGCCCCGGTGGAAGAGCTGTTGGTCGAATCGGCCGCTTCGGCGCAGGCAGGTCTGCTGGAGCCGGAATCCCGGCATCAAGCTCGGATTGTTCGCATTCATCGGGATGAAGTCTTTGTGGAGCTGGGCGGCCGGGAACAGGGTGTGGTGCCGCTCAAACAATTTGTCCAGCCTCCTGAGGTGGGTCAGCAGCTCGAAGTGATTGTGACCCGCTTTGTGCCGGAGGAGGGGTTGTATGAACTGACTTTGCCGGCCTCAGCGGCCCTGGTGGCGGAGTGGGCCCAGTTGGCCGAGGGAATGCTGGTCGAGGCCCGTGTAACCGGCCATAACAGCGGCGGCCTGGAATGCGAAGTCGGCCATATCCGGGGCTTCATCCCGATCAGCATGGTGGATTTGTATCGGGTAAGCGACCCGTCGGAGTATGTAGAACAAAAGTTCCTGTGCAAGGTGATCGAATGTAACCCGCAGCGGGGCAACCTCGTCCTCAGCCGACGGGCCGTGCTGGAACAACAACGCCAAGAAGCCCGCCAGCAATTGCTCAGCAGCCTGGCCCCCGGCCAAATCCGTGAAGGCGTGGTTCGGAAACTCATGCCGTTTGGCGCCTTTGTGGATTTGGGCCATGGGGTGGACGGGCTGGTGCCGATCAGCCTGATCAGTTGGCGCCGGATCAACCATCCCAGCGAAGTCCTCCAGGTAGGCCAACCGGTTCGGGTGGTCGTGGAAAAGGTCGATCCGGATTCGGGGCGGATTAGCCTGAGCCTTCGGCAATTGGAAGAAGACCCGTGGCTTCGGGCATCCGAGAAATATCCGCTCAATACGATGGTGCGGGGGATTGTCCGCCGGGTGGTGGACTTCGGGGCGTTTGTGGAAGTGGAACCGGGTGTCGAAGGGCTGGTGCACATTTCTGAACTTTCCCACAAAAAGGTTTGGCGAACCCGGGATGTGGTCCAAGAGGGACAGGAAGTGGAGGTCGTGGTGTTGGCAGTCGATCCAGCGCAGCGGCGGATGAGCCTTTCGATCCGGCAGGCCCTGCCGCCGCCTCCGCCATCCGGTGGCGAACAACCGGCGGCCGAACCATCCCCCGCTACGCCGGAAAGCCCCTCTGTGCCAACAACCTCCCGGCAACCGCCCCCCGGCGAGCCATCTGCTACCGAACCGGGCTATCCGGAACCGTCTGCCGTCCCACCGGCCTCTACCGAACCTACTGGCCCGGAACCGGTAGCCACGGAATCTGCTCCACCGCCCAAAAAGCAGAAAGAAAAGAAACCTCTGAAACTCAAAGGCGGCCTGGGACCTTCCCCACGCCGGGGAAACCTGTTCGGCCTGAAATGGTAACCCTCCCACTCCCCCAGAGGCCGTCCGAGGGAAAATTGCTGGCCCTCTCTACTGGGCACCGATCAGGGGCTATCATCTGCCTAATGCCAACGAGGTAGGTAAGCCTGTCTGGCTGAGCTTTTGCAGGCGGCCGTCTTGGAAGAACTCCGGATGGTTAGGCCAGATGTCGCCGGTAAGCGGATCGTATTGCCAGGCTGCCTTGCCCACCGGTTTGGTCGGTCTTCGCCCGGGGTTTTCTACATAAACCACCGTGTCGGTCATGGTATAGGGGTTGATCGGTGGGGCGTCCAGATACGGCCCATACGGATACGCAGGCCCTGGGAGACCAATCCGGCCATATTGATTGGTGGGCTGAAACAGTTGCGGCAATTGGCCGTTCCGCAATTCCGGATATTGCCCCAGATGGGTTAGTTGATAAAGCTGAATCTGCGCCCGATACACGTGCCAGTTATGGATCAGCACACTCCGTTTGGCGTCTAGAGTGCTTTCTTGGAAATGGGTCAAAGCCACCCCGGCCAAGATGGCCATCGTGGTAAGCACAATCAGCATCTCCAATAGAGAAAAACCCTTCCGGGCCCCCCACCGGAAACGTGAAACTTTCCTGGAATGAGTCCCTGGGAGCATATAAGAAACCCTTCTCTTGGGCCGGATAGTTCGACAGGTTCTGATAGTTCGCCAGCAGCCGGATGCCTGGGGGCTGCCGGGGAAATCTCCGGATAGGCCGCCCTCCTCTCCTGGGATAGTGCCTGGAGAGGGGAATTTAATCCCCCGATAGGGTGAAGCCGCGCTCTTCTGAGTTCCTCCCTCTTTAAGGGATCATTAAAAGTATGGAATATTTTGAGCTGGTAAAGCCGATCTTTTCCGTCCCTCTTCCAAGGAATAACTGTTGCCCCCGGTGTTCCGAGACCTGAATTTTTATGAATACCCCTGGAAAATATAGTGGCCGAGACCTGGATTTTTATGGATACCCCCCGGGAAATATATACATCCGCTTAAAATACGGATGCCCTCAACCGTTCGGAACCCCACCTCGAATATCAGAGTGGAGCGAAGACCGGCAGCCCCGGCCCATGGTTGGGGAAAGAAACCTTCCCGCCCCGTTGCTCCAGAACCGGGAAAAAACTCTCCCCCCGCCGGTTTTTTCCTTAGTCACCTCCAAAAACCAAGCCAAAATCGTAACATTTTAGCCGAATCAAGCAAATCGTCTCTTCCCCGGCTGTCGAGAAGGCCTGGTGTGGGGGGTTTGGGGGACACAAGGTACCTAGAGTCCTGCTTACACAGGAATGACACATTGCCGCCCTCCATACGGCTAAGATGTTACCCAAAATCCAAGCCGGAACGGGCTATCCGCCAAATTAAAAAAAGGGGCTTTGGATCTTTTTTCTGAAAGGCGATGGGGATTTTCCGGGTTTTTTAAATCACTCTCTTGAAAAAATAGCTGGTTCCAATCACACTGGAAAACAGCAGAACGTAGGCAATGCGGTTAATTTTTTTCGGAGTCCGGGCAATTACCCCTCAAAGGAGTAGATTAGACCCCGCCAATAGGGTGGTTTTTGTTTCTCGGACCGAACCCGGCGAATGGAAGAACCCCCATTGGCCCTCCTTTATCTTAGCGTTTGCTTACCTTAGCGTTTGCCCCATAAATGGTGGGTGTTGGTACCCACCGAAGGAGTTATTTTGTAATCCCCTGCTCCCTACGGTTCACATGAAGTAGGGGATTATGTCCCCACCGGAAGGGGTAAATTTCCGCTTTCATCTCCCCACTGTTTGGTGGGAAGAATACTCCTCACCAGGGGGTTGCGGATGGTCCTCCCCACTTCCGAATAGTGGTTCCCTCGGCCAGAGGTTTCCCATCCCACCTTTTTTCCCATTTTTTTCCCATCCTAGCTTTTTTCTGGAGGCTGTGCGAATGAAGAACCTGGTATTTCGACTGTGGCTCCTAGGGGTTCTGGGAGGGATTTTTTTCATTGGCGTAGGAAGCCTTGGTAGGGTAGCCGGTGCGGAACCGCCCGCCCCGCCGGAGCAATCCGGCCAACAAGAAAAACAGGAAAAACCCGTTCCTCCTCCTCCGCCCCCTAAACCGGAGGAAAAACCCAAAGAGACTCCGCCGCCTGCCGAAAAACAGCCGGCCGTCAAAGAGTCGGCCCCAAAAGAAACGCCTAAACCGTCGGAGGCTCCGGCAGTTAAACCGGCCACCGAGAAAGTCCCCGAGAAGGTCCCCGAAAAGCCGCCCACCATCACCATCACGCCTAAGCCGTTCAAGGTGGAAGTTACCCTGGAAGGCTATTTGGAAGCCCGGGATACCCAGGAGCTGGTGCTCAAACCTCAGGTTTGGATGGATTGGGAGGTGGTTTCGGCTGTCAAACACGGGGCCCAGGTTCGCCAAGGGGATGTCTTAATCCAGTTTGACGCCAAAAAGCTGAACGACGCCATCACCGAGGCCAAGGCTGAGCTTCGGGCAGCGGAAATCGCTCTCCAACTAGCCCAATTGGATGTTCAGTGGGCCGAAAGTGTCCATCCGATCGATTTGGCCTTGGTGGAACGAACACAAAAACGTTTTGCCGAGGATTTCGAACGATTCTTCAAAGTAAGGCAGCCCTTAGCCCGGAAAGAGGCGGACTTGATGCTCCGACGGGCGCAATACATGTTGGAAAGCGAAGAGGAAGAACTTCGCCAATTGGAAAAAATGTATAAGGCTGATGATCTCACCGAAGAGACCGAAGAATTTATTCTGAAGCGGCAACGGTTTTTCGTTGAATTGGCCAAGTTCTTTTATGAAGAAGCCCAGAAGGAGCACGAGGCGGCCACCCAGTTGACCTTGCCCCGTCGGGAGGAGGACATGAAAACCGATGAACAAATTCAGCGGCTCCGCACCGAGCGGGCCAAAGCCAGTCTGCCGCTGTTGCTTCAGAAGGCCAAAGCGGACCTGGAAAAGGCCAAACTGGTCCACAGCAAAGCCCAAGAAAAGCTAGCCCAATTGGAAGCCGACCTGGCCCTGATGACCCTCAAATCGCCGGCCGACGGGATTGTCTATTATGGTCGGCTGCAAGATGGCCGGCTAAGTGGGGCGGAAACCACCCTGTTTCGCAAGGGCGACAAGGTGCTGCCCGGCCGACCGGTGATGACCGTGCTCAAGGTTCGGCCTTTGACGCTGGTGGTGGATGTGCCGGAGGAGAAATTTTATGCGGTTCGTCCCGGCCTCCAGGCCAAGGTGGAGCCGAAGGGCCTGCCCGACCTGAAGTTCTCTGCCGTGGTGGCGGAGGTGGACCGGGTGCCTGTGGCGGACGGAAAGTTTCGAGCACGCCTTACTCCAGCCCTGGACAAACAGGCCGACGCCCTCATGCCCGGTATGGCCTGCAAAGTCAAATTGGTCCCCTATGTGAAAACCGATGCCCTCGTGGTGCCCAAGTCGGCCATCGAACAGGACCCCCTGGACGAGGAAAAAGCGTATGTGTATTTGGTTGTCGAGGGCAAGGAGCCGCTGCGTCAGCCGGTGGTTCGAGGCCGACAAAAGGAGACCGAGTGTGAGATCACCGGCGGCCTGAAACCGGGCGATAAAATCCTAGCCGAACCGCCCAAAAAGAAAGATGCCACCCCTTAATTCCAAGACCTGAAGGAGTGTTCCTATGAGACGGCACCACGGTCTGGAACGGTGGACCGGATTATCCGGGGGGACAGCGGGGGTGGTTTTTCTCTGCCTCCTGGGGAAAGCGATGGGATGGCTCGGAGCCTGGGAGTTCTGGGAAGGATGGGCCGGCCAGAAGTTGGGTTGGGCTGCTGAGTCTTCATTGGGCGGATCAGCCCTTGGGTCGTCCGATCCGAGGACGCGGACGTCGCCGTTGGCCTTGCAGGCCGGCAGACCGCTGACACCAGCCTTGCAGCCAGCTACATCGGCCGAACATAGTCAATCCCCCCATTTGCAGGACTCCAAGCTGCCGGCATTGGCCTTGCAGGGGCCAAAGCCGCCGCCGGTGCCCAGGCCGGAACCGGCCGATATCCATCGTGCCATTCAGCGAGGGGTGGCTTTCTTGGTCAGCCATCAGAATCCGGACGGTTCCTGGGGATCAGCGCGGCGGACCAAGGACCTGAATATTTATGCGCCGGCGCCGGGCGCCCATCATGCGTTTCAAACCGGAACGACGGCCCTGGCCCTGTCGGCTCTGTTGGAAGTAGGGGGCCGGGAGCCGGGTTTGGCCAGCCCAGAGGTGCGTCGGGCGATCGAGCGGGGGGAAGAGTGGATTTTTATTCATTTGCCCACCTTGCGCCGAGCCACCCCCGATGCCCTCTACAATGTTTGGGGCCATGCCTACGCTTTGCAGGCCCTGGCCCGCATGTACTCCCGCAAACCTCACGACCAAGCCCGTCAGCAGGAAATCCTCCGCCTGATCCGCCAGCAAATCGAACTGTTGCAACGATACGAAACGGTCGATGGCGGGTGGTGCTATTACGATTTCCAGCTTCGCACGCAGAAACCGGCCGGTTCTAGTATCAGTTTTGTATCGGCTACGGTGCTAGTGGCTTTGCATGAGGTGCGGCAACTGGGTGTGGAAGTGCCTCCGAATCTGGTCGAACGGGCCGTGGCCAGCATCCGCCGACAGCGAAAACCCGATTTCAGCTATCTGTACGGCGAATATCTCCGGTGGGAGCCCATGCATCCGGTCAATCGGCCTGCCGGCAGCCTGGGGCGTTCTCAGGCCTGCAATTTGGCTCTGCGGCTTTGGGGCGACCCGCTGGTAACCGACCAGGTGCTGACGACCTGGCTGGATCGGCTTTTTGCCCGCAACGGCTGGCTGGATTTGGGCCGAAAACGCCCCGTGCCGCATGAATCTTTCTTCGCCATTGCCGGATATTTTTTCTACTACGGGCATTACTATGCCGCCCGGTGTATCGAACTCTTGCCGGCGGAAAAACGGCCGCCCTATCAGGACCATCTGGCTACCGTATTGCTCAGCCTGCAAGAGGCGGACGGCTCCTGGTGGGACTATCCGCTGTATGATTATCACCAGGCCTACGGCACTGGCTTTGCCCTGATGAGCTTAGTCCGCTGCTACCGGCCTGGTTCTTGAACGTCTGCGCTATCCCGGCGGAGGGACAGGAGCTTTTTGGGTTCTATGGCCTTCCCCGATGGACGCGGAAGCACGGTGTGTGGGGTGGCACCGCAGACCAGTAGTAGTGCGGCGTCTCCACCGGCTAGTCGATATGCAGTCTTCGTGGGCGGTCCGTCGATATGCACCTCTCTCCGGGCCAGTACATGTGGATCCTTCTGAGGAGTCATGATTGGTCTTTGCAAAACCAAAGGACACCGGTGTGGCCAAAAACCCGGGAATTTCCTGTCTGGCCGATTTGCGAAGCTCAATAGATGGGCGGCCTCTCTGGCAGCCAATAGATGCACTGCCTTTGTTCCGGCCAGTCGAGGTGCCGCCTCTCTGGGGGCAGGTGGTGTGGGGTACCCCAGGGCGGTAGCTCTTTGGACTGCTGGGGGCAGGCGCTGGCCGCTATCCCGGGGTGAGTCGCACGAAACCCCATGCCGAGACGTTTCGCTCTCCTGGATGTTCCAGGGATAGGGGGACGATGGAGACATCGCCGCTACGCCTACGGGGAAGCGGGTTTTCCTTGCGGTTTTTCTTCGGGCTTTTCTTCGGGTTGCGCGTTGGGTTGTTCTTTGGGTTTTTCTTCGGGCAGGCCGGGGAGTTTGGGTTTTGGTTTGGGTTGTTTTTCTTCGGTTTGGATGAGTTCTCGGAAGGGTTTTTGCTGTTGGTAGCTTTCTAGTTCTTTACGGAGTTGATCTTTTTGGTCGGCCCGTCCGAGTTCGATGGCTTTAGCGGACCACTTTTTGGCCGTCTCAAAGTCGCCCAGTTCGGCATAGGCGGCGCCGAGAGTGCTTAGGATATGAGCTTCTTTATACTGGGTGAGTTCACAGGCTTTCAGGGCCATTTCCAGGGCGCGTTTACCGTTCCGGAGGGAATCCACCGGTGAGGTGGCCAGCACCCAGGCGAAGTTATTCAATAGTCCACTGTCGTTGGGGCGGAGCTTTAAGGCCCGCTCATAGTCGGCGATGGCCTCGGCATGTTTACCGATGTTCAAATAGGCATCGCCCCGGCCTCGCAAAGCGGCTGGGTTGTCCGGGTTTTTCTGGAGGATTTCCGTAAAAAGTTCGATGGCCCGGCGGGGGCGGTTGTCCGCCAGATACAAGGAGGCCAATTGAAGCTGACCTTCTTCGTCATCCGGATGCCGACGCATCCAATCTTCCATCAGCTCGACGGCCTCTTCGGTGCGTTTGAGTTCGGCCAGGAGCACTGCGCGGTATCGAACGGCCAGACGGAGATCAGGCTCCTGTTTGAGCACCTCGTCGATTTCCGCGAGGGCCTTGTCGAATTGTTCCATTTCTTGAAAAACTTCTGCCCGCAGAAGCCGAACCACTAAAGGTTCCCCCGCCTCTTTCAGGGCTTCGTCTAAGTCCTTGATGGCTTCGGGAAAGTTTTTCTGAAGCACATGGACACGGGCCTGCTGAACCCACAGTTCCGCGGATTTGGGATCGATTTTTCTGGCCTCGGCCAGGACGGCCAGCGCAGCGTCGTATTTCTCCTGTTTGCTCAAGACCAGAGCTTTGGCGATATAGGTGGGAATATGTTTTGGATCGAGTTTTAAAGCGGCGTCAAAATCGGCCAACGCCTTATCCCACTGGCCTAGTTCCACATAGGCGACGCCCCGTTCCCGCAGCGTTTCGGGGTTTTCCGGCTGAAGCCGAAGGGCTTCGTTCAGATCGGCCAGTTGTTTCTGGGGATCTTGCTGCAAGGAGGCTCGGAGCCGAAAAGCCATCGCTCGGGTGGGCGCCTCCGCATCGGGCACGGCCAGGGCATCGTCCAGAGCTTTGGCGGCGCGTTTGGCATCCCCGCCGGGCAACAAATGCAACCGGGCAATGAATACCAGGGCCTCCGCCTGATTCGGCAGGATGGCCACGGCAGTTTCCAGATCGTTGAGGGCCGATTGGCGAAACGGCTCCAGACGAGGGATAAACGGCGTTTCCAACAGGGCCTTGGCCACTGCCACTCCCCGTTGAATTAACGTGGAGGCCAACATGGTCTTGGCGTACTCTGTGCCCGCCTCGTCCAGCCCCTTTTCCAAAGCGCTTCGGCACAGCCGGATCACTTCTTCTAGGTCGGAAAGTTTCTTCGCCTTGAACCGAAGTTCCGTGGCCTTATCCAGGTCGGCTTGCCCGGCGGGCGGCTTCTTTTCCGGGGCCGGCGTCGAAAACTTTTCTATCGGCGATTTGGGCGGTTCCGTTGCGGTAGGGGACTGGTCGGCCGGCGATTTGGACTGTTCGGGTGTTGGCTGTTCCGCTGGAGATTTAGGGTGTTCCGTTGGGGAGTTGGGCTGTTCGGTTGGGGATTTGGGTTTTTCGGCTGGAGAGGTGGGCTTTTCGGCCGGGGATTTGGGTTGTTCGGGAGCCGGCGGTTGTTCACCCTTTGGGGCCGGGGGATTCCCCTCGGCAGGCGGTTTGTCCAACCGGCCGGGCGCTTCCCTCGGCAGCACTTGGTTGGCAGGTTCGGTCGGTGGTTCCTCAGGCTTCTGCTCAGCCTGACAAACCAAGCTCTCCCTTTCCAGCACGGACCAATTCCCAACTGGCGAGAGAACGGTCGGCAAACCGAGATGAGAAAAATCTCGCTCTGTCCCACCAACCGTCAAAATTCCAGCCACAACAGCAACGTCCATCACCCTCATCCATTGAATCCACACGAACATAACCAGCCTCCTTTTTCATTCCACCAAGGCTATCCTCACATGACACCACCAGGGGAAACCGCTTCCCGTTCAGGGAATCCTGGAACTCGGAGAGGCTATCCCGAAATGGGCACCCGGGCGGCGCCCCCAACCGTTTCCCCACCCTTCCGGTTTCCCACGATGCCCGGTTTTATGGGGTTTTGGGCAGTCTGGGGACCGCCGGTTGGTGGCACATCCGCTGAAAACGGATTTTCGGAACCACCTCTTTGATCGTGTCTGCCCGAACACTCGCCAGCCGGGAGTCCTCAGGCGCTCAAGCTCCTGCTTGGCCGGTCTGTTCTGCCACGGAAGAGGCGTCTGCGTTGTTTTCCGCTTACCCCGGAGCGGCACTTCGGCGCCTCTTCCGAAGGTATGCTCCATGTGGGAGAAATAGTCCAGGAAACCTTTTTCAGTCGGTCTGCCGGAAAATCGGTCCCCTCCTGTTTCTCTATCATACTTCTGGGATTGCCAAAGGAAAAGGTTCCTCGGAAGAATCTGCTCGGGCGGCGCCGGCCCTTTGGGATAGGCAGGAAGAGCTAGCCGGCAGCCCGTCTAGCCGAAGGCCCTCCTGGGAAGTATACTGAGTGAAAGGGAAGGGGGGTTTGGAAACACGACTCCCATGGCACGGCACTCAGGTTCCACTTCCCGAAAGAAGGAGATGACGTCGGCTGTTTCCCTAATCGATCTGGAAGAGCTTTTCCTGCTCCATGGCTAAGAAATCGAAAAAAATCAAATATGCGGGGGGGCCACCGTCTGGGTTGCTGGAGGGCCAACTGCCTTCGGTCCGAAAGTGGCGATGGGCCGCCGGGGGACTGGGCGTGTTGGGCCTGATGGGGATCGTGGCAGCTCATTTTTTGGTCCGGGAACTCCCTTGGTGGGGGGTATGTCTGGGCGGCTTGGCTTGTGCGGCCTGGGCCACCGTCGTTTTCCTATTAGCTACCCATGAGCCGGAATCAGAGGAATTGGCCTTGCGAATCCAGAAGGGGGTGCATGTGGATTTCGGCAGGGCGTTGCGGGAGGCCCGGCAAAAACGTCGAAAAGTGAAGCTTCCCGGATTAGGCGAGGTGAGCCTTCGGCAGATGGGCAGTACAGGAATCTTCCTGCTGGTGTTTGTCTGGTGGCTAACGCCCTGGGGACCGATTCGGGTGGCGGAACGGAAACTGGAAGACCCGGCCCAACTATTGGGCGAGGAACTGCTGTCGCCGGTCTTGGTGCTGACCGATCCGTATTGGGCGATGGTGCAATTGCCGGTGATGCCGCCCAAGCTGAAGCAATTGTCTCGATATTTGCCGGCAGGCCCGACTCGGATGGAACGGGGTTGGAAACTGTTGGCCGAGGGACGCTTTGAGGAGGCCCGGCAGCAGTTCCAAGCGGTGCTGAAGGAATCTGCGGATGCAGCCCTCCTGGAACGGGCCACGCTCGGATTGGCCCAAACGGAAGTATATAGTTGGAATTTTTCGACCGCAGGGGAACATTACGAAAAGCTCCTCCAGCGCAACCGCCAGAATCCCTTCGTTTTAGGACAGGCGGCCATGACCGCCCTGTATCGGGCCCGGTATGCCGAGGCACTCCAATGGCTCAACGAGGCGTTGAAACTGGTAGATTCCGGGTCCAATCTCCCCCCAGAAAAGCAACGCATCTTAAGCGGTCTGCTCCATGGAAAAGCGACGGTGCTCAGTATAGTGGGCCGATCCGCGGAGCAGTGGGAAGAGGCGGCAAGCCTTTACCGACGAGCCCAGGAGCTGCTCGGTCAAGAGGAGCTTTTCGGCTCCCATCCGCCGCTGCTGGCCGCTGTGGTCAATAACCAAACCGTCCTTCAACAACTCCGAAGCCGACTGGTTGGCGTCCAAACGCTCCATCATCAGGCCCGCACGGTTTGGGAGCAATCCTTAGGCAGGGATCATCTGCATGTGGCCGATGGGTGGACCAATCTGGCCATGTGTCATCTCGTCCTAGGGGACTATGCCCAGGCGGAGCAAGCCCTTGCCAATGCACGCCGCGTGCTCCAACCACAGATCGAACAGGCCCAATCAAGTCCTTTGAGCACCCCTTATCAATGTGCCGTCTCTCTGTTGGCCCGCAGTTACGCTCAGTATCGGGAGGCGGAACTGCCTGCTCTGGAGGCACTGCGGAATATGGAACAGGTCTTCGGGCCGGAACATCCGGCCGTGATGGGGCCGGTCTGTACGTTGGCCCTCTGTTATGGGGAATTGGCCCGATATATCGCTAGTGCTACCCCATTGATCCTCCGGGCTGAGGCCCTAGGGGAAAAAACTCTCGGGAAAGATCATCCTCGCCTGGCGACGATTCGGCTTTGGGAAGCGGAGCTTTTGTTGGCACAAAAACAGTACTCTGCTGCCAAAGACGTGGCTGAAAAGGCTCTCCAAATGGCCTTGGCCACTTGGGGTGAAGAACATTTGCTTACTGCCCAAATTCTGAACGCCCTTGCCCACGCCAAGCTGGAATTAGACGACACGGCCGAAGTCCGCTCCCAGTTGGAAAAGGCACGCCGGATTCTGAGTTCGGAAAAAATCGGCCTCCGACAAGGACCGGATATGATCCAAACCCTGACCTTCCTAGCAGCCCTGGAGGCCAAAACAGCACCCCCCCGCGGGTTGACCAGCTATAAACAAGCCCTCAGTACCCTCGAACATTTATTGGGCCCGGACCATCAAGAACATCCTACCGTGGCCCGATTGCTGGTTCGTGCCGCCCGGCTGGCTATCCGAACTCGTCAACTGGCCGAAGCGAAACAATTCCTCCAACGGGCCCAACAAATCCAACAGGCTGCCTTCGCCCAAACTCAACCCAATCATCCCGATCTGGCCGACACCCTAGAACTCTACGCCGATCTGCTCGAACAATCCGATCCGCCCGATCCGGCCCAGGCCCTGAAACTCCGCCAACAGGCCCGCCAAATCCGCCTCCGCCACCAACAAGAAGATCGCCTCAAAGCCCCCGGCAGTTAACCCGCCGCCTCCCAGGGTTTTTCCGTGCCTGCCGTCTTTTTCGGACGTTCTTGTTTACCCATCATGCGCAGGGCTCAGAGTCCAGAAGAACAAAACGTAGCCGCCGCGTCTTTTGCGGACGTTCTTGTTTACCATCATGCGGAGGGCTTCGGAAGCCGGGCGTTTTCCGTGCCTGCCGTCTTTTTCGGACGGGGGACCCTTTTAGCGGAATGAAGAACTCGCCTCTCCCTTGGCCGTCGAAAAGCCGGCCAGAGCCGCCACCGCTAGGGAGCGGCACGCTGGCCGGGTGTGGGGGCCCCAGTGTCATCCCTCCGAAAGCAGGGACCCAGGCTCCTTTGGGTATGCCCCTTGGTGTCCTTCCTGCGCAAGCAGAAATCCAGGAAAAAACACTGGGTTCCTGTTTTCGTGGGAATGACACACGGGCCGCCGCCGCATAAGCGCAGCCGGCATGTTTGACGAAGTGCCTATCCCAAAACCAGACTTGGTAAAAGCCCAAGTTGAGTTCTCCTGCCCGAGCAAACCGCCTTCTTTTGAAGGATTAGCTTGGGCGGCGACGGCATTTTGGGATAGGCTCTCCGTGCCAAAACCGCACCTTCGGCCAACCCAAACGATGGTTTCCCCGTTTCCCACCCGACTCCCCAAGGCCGACCATCGGGAGGCCGACCCATAGAAAAGCACTCTTGCCGGGAGTCTGCCTCCCGGTGGCGCTCTAGAAAAACGTGCCGAAGACATGTTCCCCCTTCGCCCGGATGGCGTTTTGCAACTGATTCCACTTCTTTTGCCAGGCCGAGAGGGGGTGTCCTCGGCTGGGCCCGCTGCAAAATGCAATTTCTCGCCTTCGGCGCTTTCTGTCGGATGGTCGCCTCTTGGCCCACATAGGCCGTATCCCCTCGGGGTTCGCCCCAGTCCAGCAGGGCTTGCCAGGGCATGAGGTGGTTCATGGTCTGTAAGAAGAGGTGGCGTCGAGTGGGTTTGCCTGGGCAGTCCCAGCCGCCGCTGGAGGCGAAGGTCTTCTGGCCAGAGAGTTGCTCCAGTTTCTCCACGCATGGTCTCCCTACTTTGGGAGGATCGTTGGAAGAATTCTTCCCTAACTCCGTGTCTTTGTAGATGAACCTAACTTATGACGTGAAAATAGGTTAGCGAAAAATCTTTAGCCCGCCAAGTGCCCGGGAGAAAAATATTGAAAAATTTTTTATCCCCATGCTTGATAGCGCCAGGGGGGTGATTATACTAACAAGGTGTATTCCGTAGTATTTCGTTCGCTTGGGGCTTTCCGGCTTGCCTGGGCCGGTGGGTCTCGTGTCCGAAAGGGCCGAAACCCCAAGAGCACCAAAAGAAGGAATTATTCAGAGGTTCCATAAATCCTTTACAAAATTGTTGACAAAATCCCGGGGGGGAGTATTCTGGAAAGTGGGGTATCCTGGTCCTCGGCCCACAGCAAACGCCTGCTTCCCAAGGGCAACGCTTCCAAAGGTGGTTTTTGCGGACAGAAGGCGCCAAGGCGCTTTGGCAAGAGAAAACAACTGTCCTGTCCTGAAATAGGTTTTACTTCTGTCTCTCATTTCTCAAAAGGAGGGCCTTCGATGCGACGACTCCGACTTCTTGGCATGGCCTTGGGGGTGGTTTGGGTAGGTATTGGGGGGGCTAGCTCCGTAAGGGCCGCCCTGATCGGCCACTGGACGTTTGATAATCCGGCGAACCCCTATGCGGATTCCAGTGGGTTTGCCAATCACGGCACGCTGGCCGGCAGCGGCGCCTTAACCCAGGTTCCCGGTCCGGTGGGCGCCTACAGCCTGCAATTTCCCGGCGGTGTCTGGCTCAATGTGGGCAGCAACGACATCTTCGACACCGCCCAGAGCTACACCGTTTCTGCCTGGGTGTATAAAGACCCGGCTGCCGGCTCCAGTTGGCGAGGGGCGGTCGGCGATTGGGATGGCGGCTGGATGCACCTGGGCCAGCATCTGAACGGCGTCTTCTCCAACCATGTGCTGGTCGATGGCGCTCAAAAAGACATGATCGGGCTTACTCCCGTAAAAACCCAACAATGGCAGCATGTGGTCTCCGTCGTGGATAAAGCCAACAAACGTCTCCAGCTTTGGGTCGATGGTGCATTGGAATTCAGTACTACGCTGGCCACCTGGGGATCGACCAACGTGCCAGGCACAACCAACGTATTGATCGGCACGCCGTATTCTTCCGGGACCTTTTCTTGGATTGGCCGGATCGACGATGTGGCCATCTGGAACCGGGCACTGACGCCTTCGGAAGTCCAAACCCTATATGCCAAAGGGCTTCAGGGCGTCAACGCCGCCTCGGCCCTGCAGACCGTTCCGGTCGAAAGGGGGCTTCTGCTTTGGTTGGATGCCGGCGACCCCAGCACCATCCAGACGGACACCAACGGCAAAGTGCAAGCCTGGCTGGATAAAAGCGGTAACAACTACCATGCGACCCAGTCGGACGAAACCCGTCGGCCCTTGCCCAACCCCACCGCGTTGAACGGCCGACCGGCTATCCGCTTTGACGGCGGAGCCGACGGAGCGGCCGACGCCCTGCTGATCGACGACAAGCTGAATCTCTCCGCCCGGCCTTATACGGTCTTTATCGTGGATCAATATTATGGCACCCCCCATGGCCGAACCCTCCAAGGCCGGGATGCCAATTGGTTGGTGGGCAAATGGGGTGGCAATAATGGCTTCTTTGCGGATGGATGGGTGGCCTATACTTCGGCCGGCGGCAACAATGTGCCTGCCATCAGCGACGCCCAAGCCTATGCCTACGGCAGCGGTTACAGTCTTAACGGTATCGACATCACCGGCACCAATGGCAGTGCGGCTCCTACCGGCAACCCCGGCAAACTGGCCCTCAACGCCTCCGGATGGTCTAACGAACCCAGCAAATCCGATGTGGCCGAGGTGATCCTATTCAATCGGGCGCTGTCGTTCCATGAACGATCCCAGGTCGGCCTGTATTTGCGCGAAAAATACGGCCTGACGGGCTATACCGCCTACAACACCCACCTGGCCACCAAAGAATGGGTCTTCTACGGCGCTGATCCGGGCGAAGGTCTGGATTTCCAAGGCCGGTTCGTCTATGCCGTCAATGTGGGCGGCTCCGGAGGGATTCAAGTCGGCGATGCCCTGTTTACCACCGACACCGGGCTGATTAGCGCGGAATATCAGATCTCCAGTTTCACTTCGCCCAATTATGGCACTTCGACCAACGATCAAAACCTGGCCAGTGTCATGGGATCCATCCGTTGGACCGCTACCGACGGCGTCGGTATCGAAGATGTTACCATCACCCTACCCGGACTGGAGATCGGCCGGACGTATAAGCTCCAGTTGCTCATCGGGGATACTTGGACGTCGCGGCATTTTGCCGTGGATATTAACGGAAGCCGGGTGGTGGCCGACCTTCCTTCGGCAGGTATCCAAGGAGGGCTAACTACCCAAGGCACGGTCCTGGTGCATCAATTCGTGGCCGACCGAAATACGATGACCATTGTCCTGAATGGCCAGCCCGTCAGCGGCGGCGACCGGAATCCCATGATCAACGCCTTTACGTTGGAAGATTTGGGCATCACCGGCCGGACCACCGTGAGCACTTTCACGGGAGGCGATCCGGGCGAAGGCCTGGACTTCCAGGGTGCTTTTGTATATGCCGTCAATATCGGGGGGCCGGGCGGCCTGCAGATCGGCGACGCCCGCTTTACCGCCGACACGGCCACCCCGGGCCTAAAAATAAACGCTGAAAATCTCGCCCCGAATTGGTCCACGCCCAATTACGGCTCCAGCCCCAACGACGACGTTCTGGAAACTCTGATGCAGTCGGCCCGATGGACCCAAACCAGCACGAACCCCGACGGCGCACGGATTCGCGGGGAAACGGTCAGTTTGGAACTGACAGGTTTGACTCCCGGCCAAGAATATGTCTTGCAACTTCTGTTCGGCAATACGGGCACAGGCCGGGGCTTCGACGTGGTGATCAACGATACCCTCGTACTGGATAATTTCAGCCCGGCCGATTATGGAGCCAGCGACTCCGTCGGTGTGGTCGTGACCCATCGATTCACGGCGGCCAGTTCTCTGCTGAGCATTGTACTCGACGGCTATCCGACCAACTTTGGCACACCGGATCCGGTCCTCTTTGCCCTGACTTTGGAGGCAGTGCCGGAACCGGGCAGTTTCGTGTTGCTCCTGCTGGGTGCTTTGGGGCTAGCGGGTTTCATCTGGAGAAAGGGAAAGAAGTAGAATAATAGTTAGACTGTATCCACCCGGCCAGCACCCTACGACTTGGAGGAGCTAAAAACGCTGGAATCCCCCAGAGGGTGGACCTTGGTCCCGGTGGATACCGCTCTCGGGGATACCGTCCCCATAGAAGACTTTGGAAAGATCCCCAAGTAAAAGGTAACCTCCTTGGACCCCACTGAAAAGAAAGGAAGCCGCTATGGTGATGGATCGGGTTCCTCAGAGGCCGGGCGATTCCAACGTGCCGATCTTTCGCTCCTTTGGGAAGGCATGGGGCCCAGGCTTCTTTCGGCGATGGCGCTTCGGGAGGGGATATATACAAGGTTTCACATTGGTGGAACTGCTCGTCGTCATTGCGATTATCGGGATTTTGATTGCCCTGCTGCTTCCTGCCGTACAGGCGGCCCGGGAGGCGGCCCGACGGGCGCAGTGTGTCAACAACCTCAAGCAGATCGGCTTAGCCTTGCATAATTATCATCAGGCGATGCGGTGTTTGCCGTATGGTTCGGATTGGCCTTGGTGTCGGGGCGGCACCTGGCCCGCCTTTATCCTCCCCTACATCGAACAACAGGGCCTTTACAACCAATTCGACTTCAAGAAAAAGATGTCTCAGGACCCCAACCGAGAATTGGTCAAAACGGTGGTGCCGACGTATCTGTGTCCCAGCGATCCTACCAGTGGCCGACCGGTGCTTACAGGCCGGTGGCCGGACGGCGATTGCAATCCGCCGGAGGCCTCGGCCCTTTCCTACACCGGCTGCATGGGACCGACCCATCCGGACGCCTGCGACTTCTGCCCCGATCGGAATCCCAGCGCCTCGAACTGGTGCTGTCAGGGGCTTAATCTTGGTTCCCAGACGTCGCCGGGCGTTTGGGGGGCCTCCTCGGTCGGCATGTTCGGCCGGTTTGCCAAAAGTTTCCGGTTTGAAGACGCTACCGACGGGCTTTCCAATACGATCATGGCTGGCGAAACCCTGCCCGCCCACTACATCTGGAACGGCGCCTTCCTGCACAACTTCCCCGTCTCCAGTACGAATATCCCGATCAATACGATGGAAAGCGACAACGGCCAACGGCAAAACTGGTGGCGTACCAGCGGCTACAAAAGCAAACACCCCGGCGGCTGCAACCTCCTGATGGCCGACGGGAGCGTCCATTTTGTCTCCGAAAATATCGACTTCCAGGTGTATAACTATCTGGGCACCCGCTCCGGCGGCGAAGTCGCCAAGTTGCCGTAACCTTACCCTCTGGCCGCCGAGTCTTCCTACCATTGAGCTTCGCAAATCGTAGAGATACGGAACTCTCTGGTTT
>Ga0209809_1001107_pt1 | contig 22749 bp, 18 predicted proteins | sample YNPMSTMetaG_FD_186172 | JGI IMG/M metagenome (GOLD analysis project Ga0209809, IMG submission 186172) | Anoxygenic and chlorotrophic microbial mat microbial communities from Yellowstone National Park, USA - YNP MS-T MetaG (SPAdes) (version 2) ...
TACGATATAAAAGGATCAAAAACTGACTTGATAGGACTCCATATTGGTGTGGTGATAGGGTTTTAGAGTGAGTGGATTTCAAGATATTTGAAAAAATTAATATTGTAAGATGAAAAAATTATTTTTTGAAGAAGATAATATAAAAATCTATAATGATAACTTCTTATCGTTAGATTATATTGGCGAAAAAAGTATAGACTTAATTGTCACATCCCCACCTTACAACATCGATATTAAATACAAGACTCATAATGATAAAATGAATTATGAGGATTATCTTGATTTTACTTTTAATTGGTTATCAGTTGCTTATAGAGTCTTAAAAAATGATGGACGATTTTGTTTAAATATTCCTTTAGATAAAAATAAAGGTGGACAGCGTAGTGTTTATGCTGACATTACAACAATTGCTAAAAAAGTTGGATTTAAATATCATTCCACAATTATCTGGAATGAACAGAATATTTCTAGACGAACGGCTTGGGGTTCATGGTTATCGGCATCTGCTCCGTATGTAATCGCTCCTGTCGAGGTAATTGTTGTTCTCTACAAAAAAGATTGGAAGAAAAAGTCAGGTAGCGGTATTTCTGATATTTCTAAGGAAGAGTTTTTGGCATGGACCAATGGAGTATGGAATTTTTCCGGCGAAAGTAAAAAAAGAATAGGACATCCAGCTCCTTTTCCCGTTGAGCTACCTAAAAGATGTATTAAGTTATTTAGTTATATTGGAGATTTAATTTTAGATCCGTTTTTAGGTAGTGGCTCTACTCTTATTGCTTGCATTCAAACTAATAGAAAAGGAATTGGAGTTGAAATTGATAAAAATTACTGTGAGTTAGCTAAGAATAGAATTATTAATGAAGGGAATATATATCAATTAAAAATGAATAATTTAATCGCTTATAGCGTAAAGGAGAGTGATAATAAACTTATTGTTGGTAAGAAAAGGAAATTGAATATTAAGAATTCAGAGAAAAAATCTAAATAGAATGAAAAAAAGCATTCGAGAATTAGTTATTAAATATTTCGAGAAACATCCCTATAAAGATATTAAGCATGGTCCTATCGTTGATTGGGTTGAAAAAATTTATTTTAAATATCACGGTAAGAAACCTCGTGATACTTGGAGAGAAATACGAAAATTACATGAGGAAGGTTTTTTAATTAAAGTTAAAAAAGGAATTTATCGTTATGAACCAGAATTAGTTAATAACAAAATCCGTTATGATTTCACTGACGAACAGAAAAAGAAAATTTTAGAAAGAGATGGTTACAAATGCGTTGTTTGTGGTAAAGGCTTAAAAGATGGTGTAGAACTGCATATTGATCATATAAAACCAAAATACCTTGGAGGTAAATCAACTATTGAAAATGGTCAAACGCTTTGTGCACAACATAATTTTATAAAAAAGACTCTCAATCAAACAGAAACAGGAAAGAAAATGTTTATAAGACTATATGAATTGGCGAAAAAAGAAAGTAATCAACAGCTTGAGAAATTCTGTGAAGAAATATTAACTGTATATGAAAAACATAACATTAATGAACACATAAAATGGAAGAAAGCCAAAAGAGGTAAGTAAAATAAGTTCTGAAACCCCAAAAATGAAAATTAAAATATTAGTTGCATTTCTATTAAGTATATTTAGTTTAACAAGCTGCTCCATTTTCAAACAAATCACTAACATTTCAAGACTTAAATTTAAGTTGAACGGAATAAGTGGTTTTACAATTAGTGGAATAAATTTATCAGCTAAAAGTTCTATTAGAGATTTTAATGTTTTCGATTCTGCTCAGCTGTTAAATTCATTTACGAAAGGTTCTTTGCCAGTTTCGTTCGTATTAAATATCGAAGCTCATAATCCAAATGATGGTGGTGGTTATCCACGACAAGATTTGGATATTGTTGATTTCAAATGGAGATTAATCATTGATGATGTTGAAACTCTGAGTGGAAATATTGCAAAACCAATCTCTGTCCCGGGCACTGGCGAAACAACAATCTTCCCAATAACAATTGAGCTTGATCTATACAAATTTTTCCGGGAGCGTGGATTTGATAATGTAATCAATCTTGCGCTAGCAATCGGTGGTAAAAATCCAAATCTTTCCAAAATTGTCTTAAAAGCTCAACCAACCATTCAAACGCCACTTGGTAAAATTCAATATCCTAATGAGATTGATATAATAGATAAGGAATTCAGATAAGATTAAAAGTTAGATGAGTTTGTATTTATTCATTTCTTCCGCCTACAAAATGACTCGACAATCTATGAATTCTTAATCTAAGCCTAAGGACAAGTTGAAGGTTAAAAATAGAAGTGTTTCAAAATGGATAATAGTATTACATCGCGCTTTCACAACAGAGTCTAAGTTCTAATTATAAAATACTGATAAATGGATTGAAATATTATTAAATAAAACTAAAATTTCCCAAGTCCCAATTACAATGTATCCTCGATAATCTAATTGTGACAAGTAAAAATTTAAGCTCGCGAGTATCTATTTCATCAGTAAGCAACTCTCTAATTAAATATGAATAAAATTCTTTAGACTGATTCTGTGCATTCTCTTCAAAAACATCTTTTAAATTAGAACTCAATAACTACTCATTATAAAATCTCTCAGGAAAAATATTTCCACGATTTAAAATCAAATTCGGATCAAAGATTTTTTTGATTTCAAACATTTCTCTTAAAATTTTTTCAGGATACATCAACTCAAAGTATTGTCGTTTCAATTTTCCAATTCCATGTTCGGCGGAAATTGTTCCACCAAACTCAACTGCTTTCTTGCAAAATACTCGATAAAGATTTAAGGCAATTTCGTTTTGTGATTTATCTTTCGGAAGCATATTGAAATGAAGATGATCGTTTCCGATATGTCCGTAACCAACATAATCAATTGCGTTTGATTGAGAACTTTCGCAACAGAAATGATAAAACTCTTTGAAATGAATTGAAGGAACTGCAATATCGGTTCCAACTTTTTTCAAATCATTTCTTGAAATGTATTCATTTACAAGAGCTGAAATTGAGTGACGAAATGCTTTAATATCATTTATATCTTTTTCATTAAAAGCAAACCAGATATTTTCTAAGTCTCCATTACATTCTACAATCAAACTTGAGAGCTGATCAATTATTTCGTCTTTATTCTCGTGGTAAATTTCTTGTTCAAACCAGATAGCAAATTTTTTCCCTTCAACATTTGGAAATTTTTGAGATAAAAATTTTAAAGCTCGATCATCAAAAAATTCAAGTGCTCTTGGATTTAGAAAAGAAAACTTTTCTTCTTTCTGACTTTTTCTTGATCGAACTACAAATTCATAAGCATCATCAAAACTTTCAAAGAAAATTACTAAAGAAATTAAATCTTTAGGTTCACTGAGTAATTTCAACTCTGCCTCAACAATAACTCCAAGTGTTCCTTCTGAACCAATGAACAAATCGATCAAATCCATATCTTTCTCAATGAAATAGCCAGCGGCATTTTTCACTTTCGGAATTGAGATTTTTGGTAGTTTGAATTGATAATTTTTCCCTGATGAAGTTGTAAAACTCATTTCAAAGTCGTGAGCTTTAACTTCATTTCTTCTCAATTTAAATATTTCACCTTCAGGTAAAACAAGCGAAAGTGAATTTATCCATTTTCTTGTTGAGCCATATTTTAATGTTCTTGCACCAGAAGCATTGGTAGCAATTGTCCCCCCAATTGAACAATTTCTCTCGGTTGGATCAGTTGGATAAAATAACTTGTAATCTCTCAAAAACTCCTGAAGTTCATTTAATGTAACGAAAGCTTGAAGTGAAATTGATTTTTCTTTTTCATCAAATGAAATGATTTGATTAAACTTTTCAAGTGAAACAACAATTCCACCGGATGGAACTCTACCGCCCACGAGTCCTGTTCCAGCACCAGAAATTGTCACTTTAATTTTTTCTTGATTTGCTTTCTTGATTAGATCTGAAAGCTCTTCAAGATTTTCAGGGATGTAAACAGCATCGCAACCTTTGTTTTTGTAATTTGATGCATCGGTCAGATAATTTTGAATTGTTTCCAAATCCGTTTTTACTATCATATTGAATTCATAAATTATTTTGTTCAAATTCAAATTAAAAAATCTTAGACTAAAGCGGTTATGAAAAAATTTTTTCTTTTAAGCATTCTACTTCTGACATACAAAATTTTTGCACAACCACTCTACATCTACACTGATTCACTTTCAAAAAGGAACTGGCACGCAAAGCATTCCTGGAATACTCAATTCAATTTGAAAAATCAATCTCAAAAATTTAGTGGGACAAGTTCAATCTCAATCAAATATCAAAATGCTTATTCAGGATTTGTTTTGTTTCTTGCCAATCTAAATACATCGGGATATGACTCACTTGTCTTCTGGATTAATGGTGGTTCAAACGCTGGACAATCTTTCTGGATTAAAGTTTCAACTGATGGAAAAAATTTTTTAGACGGAAAATCGTTAACCGATTATATTCAAGTTGAAGCTAATAAATGGAAGCAAGTCAAAATTCCTCTAAGCCATATTCTTAATGGAAATTTTTATATCGTATCAATTTTATTCCAAGAAAATAAAGGACAATCTCAACCAGAATTTTTTATTGATGAAATTTATCTCACATCAATCGCTGGAAATCCAAAAATCTTAGAAACATCTTTAAGTAGTTACAATTTTTATCCTGGTGATGAAATAATCATTAATGCAAGAATTCACGACGAGAATGGATTAAATGATATTAAAAAAGTTGAAGCTGATCTAAATTCAATTTTTAACGGATTAAAGATCGAACTATTTGATGATGGTGCACATAATGATTTTGGAGGAAACGATGGAATCTTTGGTAATAAAATTACGATTCCAAATCAAGCTCCAAAAGGAGAAAAAATTATTAAAATTTTAGCAGAGGATATATCGGGCAAAAAGGCTTTCCAAGAAATTTGGAGTGGTGTATTAGGTTTCGATTCAATTCCAATTCCTACTGGTATGCCGAAATATCTTTCAATTGGAACTGCCACAACTACATCTAATCTTTCTTGGCAGACAAATAACGGAAACGATTGCTGGGATCTTGGTTATCAATATATCACTTGGGGATGGTGGAATTGGTATGGTGAATTTGTAAAAAGATTTTGTGATGATGCTCATCGTCGCGGATATATTCCAGTTATTCCAATCTATATGTTTCAAAATGCTCCTGACAACTACGGATGCAATGGAAGTGAATATGATAAAATTTACTGCGCAATAAATAATTCATCATTAATGAATGAATTTTGGAATCGTTTTATTCAAATGTGCAAAGAAGCAAATCGAAGTCTTACCTCGAAAGTGATTTTCCATATTGAACCAGATATGCTCGGCTATCTTCAACAAAGAGCAATTAATGAGAATAAAGATCCATCTCAAATCTCTGCATTTGTAAATGACTCACGATATCCAAATAATTTAATTGGAATGCATCAAAGAATGATTGATTTGGTTCGTGAACATTGTCCACAAAAAGGATTGATTGCATTTCACGCTTCATTGTGGGGAAATATCGTAAGCCTGAAAGATAACGAAGAAAAATTTCTTGATATCGCAAATCTTGCATTAAACACGGCAAACTTTTTACTGAAATTAAGTCCTGACTTTGATCTGATATTTATGGATTGGTCAGATCGAGACGCTGGATTTGATGAAATTTGGTGGGATAAGAAAAATACATCTTTACCAAATTTCTCGAGAGTTTTAATGTTCACTAATTATCTCTCTCTTTTCACGAAAAAGAAAATCGTCTTGTGGCAGATACCAATTGGAAATGAATTTCTTCCAAATGTAAAAAATCAATATGCTGATAATCGTTTGGATTACATTTTTGATTATCCATTTGATATTGCAAAATCTGGAATTATTTCTCTTCTTTTTGGTGCAGGAATTCCTGAGATGACAACTCAATTCACAGATGGTGGTCATTTGAAAAGACGAGCTATTCAGTATTGTCAAAATGGAAAAATCGATCTCATCGAACTCACTCGAAGGGATACGAATATCACATCAAAAGAAAATGAATTATTATTCTATCAAAATTATCCCAATCCATTTTTAAGTTATACTTACATTCGTTTTTACATACCAGAACTTACTGATGAAAATACAAATCAAAAAATCACATTCGGTCGAGTAAAGATCAAAATTTTCAATATCCTTGGACAAGAAATCGGAACTTTGTTTGATGAAATTAAACAAGTAGGTCAATATGAAATTAAATTTACTCCAGCAAAATTCAATCTCTCGAGTGGTGTTTATATTTTAAAACTGGAATACGAGAAGAAAAGTAAGGTGCTTAAGTTAATCTTTTTGAAGTGAGATTGATTGGTAAATCGATTTTGATTAAAAATTACTTTTAATGTAAAAATCATACTTACAATGTTTGTTCTTTCGATAAATTTCAAGCTTAGACTTGCTCAGTTCAACACTTTGTAACTATTCAGACAACTCTCTCAAAATGTTTAATCATAATTCAGAGCATCAAGAATTTCTTTCAACCACTTCAAAGTTTTCAAGATAAACGATGGTCCGTGATGAGCAAAGAAATCATAAATTCCAGGTGTGATGAAAAGTCTATCTGATTTTAATGCATCAATTTCACCAAAGCGAGTGATTAATCTATGTTTTATCTCATTTCTGTCACGATTCTTAGAAAACATCTTTGGCTCGTAAATGATAATGTCTGGATTTAAATTAGCAACTCTTTTATCATCAGGGATCATCCACTCGCAGTTTTCGTTTTGAAAAATATTTTCACCGCCAACGAAATTAATTCCATCAGTGATGTAACTATACGCACCAAAAGTTATAGGTCCACCTAAATCAATTTCGAGATAAATTCTTTTCAGTTTGTAATGATTTTTTGTTCTTAGAGAATTCAAGTCATCAAACAAATCCATTTCAAGTTTTCTTGCTTCAGAGTAATAGCCCGCAGCTAATCCCGCTTCAACAGATTTTGCAATTAGTTCCGATAAAGTTGGTGGTAATCTCAAGGGATAGACAGGATATTTATCATTCAAATTTTTTATCAATTCAAGTTGATAGCCAGTTGTTGTAAAAATTATGTCTGGATTAATTTCATCAATAAGTTTTTCTTTGAATGAATTGTAAGCTCCAACAATTTTTTTCTTTCTTGCTTCTTCAGGATGAACACAATAAACACTAACACCTTTCACTAACTCACCAAGTCCCATCAAAAATAATGCTTCAGTAATTGCAGGGCTAAAGCTAACAATCCGTTCACATTTTTCTGGAAGGATTAATTCTCTTTGTAGAATTTCGTTGTAAACTTTTCTTTCAGGCAAGATTTAACTCTTGATTACTCAGCGACTTTCAAACTCTCTTTTAATCTTTGAATTTCATCTCGAATGGCAGCAGCTCTTTCGAATTCTAAATCTTTTGCAGCATTGTGCATCTCAACTGTCAATTGGTCAATTAATTCTTTTTTCTGTTCAGGCGTTAAATGTTTGATAATTGGTTGAAGTGCGACTGTAAATCCTGTTCTCTTTCGACCATAATCATCTCGACCTCTTCTTACATCAGCAACTGCCGTCGTGGTAAGAATTTCTTCCGTTGTTTTGTAAATTGTTCTCGGAGTTATTCCATGCTTTTCGTTGTATTCAATTTGTTTCTTTCTTCGACGCTCGGTTTCTTCAATTACCTTTCTCATCGATTCAGTGATTTTATCAGCATACATAATCACAAGTCCATTCACATTTCGCGCTGTTCTTCCAGCAATTTGAAGCAAAGATTTTTCGCTTCTTAAAAATCCTTCTTTGTCTGCATCGATAATTGCAACAAGCGAAACTTCAGGGAGGTCGAGTCCTTCTCGCAAAAGATTTACACCAACCAAAACATCAAAATCACCTAAACGCAAATCACGCAAAATCTCAACTCGTTCAAGTGAATCAATATCTGAATGAATGTATCTTACTTTTACTCCAAGTTTGTCAAAATAATCTGTTAAATCCTCAGCCATTTTTTTTGTAAGAGTAGTAACTAAAACTCTTTCTCTTCTTTCAACTCTGATTCTAACTTCATTTAATAAATCATCGATTTGATTTTTTACCGGTCTTACAGAGATTGGTGGATCAAGCAGTCCAGTTGGTCTAACAAGCTGTTCAACAACAATCCCTTTACATTTATCTAGTTCATAATCACCAGGTGTCGCACTAACAAAAATCACCTGATTAATCTTTTCTTCGAACTCTTCAAATTTCATTGGACGATTATCAAGTGCAGAAGGCAAACGGAAACCATGCTCAACCAAAGTTTCTTTTCTTGAACGATCTCCATTATACATTCCACGCAGTTGTGGGATTGTTACATGAGATTCATCAATTATTAAAAGATAATCTTCAGGAAAATAATCAAACAAAGTATAAGGTCTCGAACCTGGCGGTCTTCCATCAAGATGACGACTGTAATTTTCAATTCCTGAACAGTAACCGAGTTCTTTCATCATTTCAATGTCGAACTTTGTTCGCTGTTCGAGTCGTTGTGCTTCAAGGAGTTTCCCCTGACTTCGCAATTCGTGTAATCTTAATTCAAGTTCTTTCTCAATTGATTTGATAGCTTTTCTAATTTGATCTTTTGGAGTAACAAAATATTTAGCAGGATAAATAACATAAGAGTTAATTTTCTCTAAAACATTTCCTGTAAATGGATCAATGATCTTTAAAGATTCAATTTCATCTCCCCAGAATTCAATTCGAATAGCCTGATCATCAAGAAAAGCTGGTATAAGATCGATTGTTTCACCACGAACTCTAAAAGTGCCTCTTGTGAATTCATAATCATTTCTCACATAAAAAATATCGACAAACTTTTTCAGCAATTCTTTTCGATTAATACGCATTCCTTGCTTAAGTACAATTACTTGATTTGCATATTCTTGGGGCGCACCAATTCCATAAATCGCACTTACAGAAGCAACAATTATTACATCTCGTCTTCCTTCAATCAATGCTGTTGTGGCTTTTAATCTCAATCGATCAATTTCATCATTAATTGAGAAATCTTTTTCGATATAAGTGTCTGTTGCAACGACATAAGCTTCAGGCTGATAGTAATCGTAATAGCTTATGAAAAATTCGACAGCGTTTTCTGGAAAGAATGATTTGAATTCGCCGTAAAGTTGAGCAGCTAAGGTTTTATTGTGTGAGAGTACAAGAGTTGGTTTATTAACCTGAGCAATTACATGAGAAATTGTAAAAGTTTTACCACTTCCTGTTACACCTAAAAGCGTTTGAAATTTTTCACCACGCTTAATTCCTTCAACCAACTGTTTAATCGCCTCTGGTTGATCGCCCGTTGGTTTTAGATTTGTAACTAATTTAAATTTTTCCATAGATATCAAGATTAAATTATCAAATAATTTGAGATTGAAAAAACTTATATGATATCCCTTTTTGAATCATTCTTAGACACAATGGAAGATAAAAGTTTCAATGTTTTTTATAAACAATATAAACTTTGATTTTTAATTTGTATAGAGAGAAATCTATGAAAGATTCAATCTTTATTTTCATAAAATTAGAAAAAATTATCCACTAAAACTTACATTGCAAAAACTTTTTAATATCTTTAGCTTTGTATCTGAAAAATGAAAGATTAGAGGAAAAATGGAAAAGGAAATAAAAGAAATAACTCATGTGACCATTCGCTTTGCTGGAGACTCAGGCGATGGTATGCAATTAACTGGAAATATTTTTGGCGATACAACAGCTCTTGTCGGTAATGACTTAAGCACACTACCAGATTATCCATCAGAAATTAGAGCACCAGCAGGAACGCTTTATGGTGTTAGTGGATTTCAGTTGCATTTTGGTTCGCAGGAAATTTATACACCAGGTGATCAGCCCGATGTTCTAGTTGCGATGAATCCTGCTGCTTTGAAAATCAATCTTAAAGATTTGTATCCTGGTGCAATAATAATAGTAAATAGTGATGCTTTCGACCAAAAAAATCTCCAACTCGCACAATTTGAATCAAATCCCCTTGAAGATGGTTCATTATCTCAATATCAAGTTATTTCAGTTCCAATTACTACTTTGACTTTAAATGCACTTGAAGGGATGGGTCTTTCAATGAAAGAAATGACCCGATGTAAAAACTTCTTTGTTCTTGGATTAACTTATTGGATGTTTGATCGCCCACTTGAACCAACAATTAAATGGATATATGAAAAGTTTGGTAAAAATCCAAAGATTGCTGAAGCTAATGAGAAAGCTTTAAAAGCAGGATATTTCTTTGGAGATACTGCCGAAATTTTTACAATGAGATTTTCTATAAAGCCCGCTAAGCTCGAGCCCGGCGTTTATAGAAATGTAATGGGTAATGAAGCACTCGCACTTGGTTTTGTCGCTGCTTCGAAAAAAGCTGGAATTCCGCTCTTTCAAGGTTCTTATCCGATTACTCCTGCAAGCGAAATTCTTCACGAGTTAAGCATTTTAAGAAATTATGATGTCATAACTTTTCAAGCCGAAGATGAAATTGCTGGAATTTGTACTGCAATTGGTGCTTCATTTGCTGGAGGTTTGGGAGTTACAACTACAAGTGGACCAGGATTTTCTTTGAAAAGCGAAGCAATGGGACTTGCAGTAATGGCTGAAGTACCTCTTGTTATTTGTGATATTCAAAGAGCTGGTCCTAGCACTGGTATGCCAACGAAAACTGAGCAAGGAGATTTGCTTCAAGCAATGTTTGGAAGGAATGGGGAAGCACCTATTCCAATTATTGCTGCTAAAAGTCCGGCTGATTGTTTCAATGCTGCTTATGAGGCATCTCGCATCGCTATTAAATATATGACGCCTGTTATTGTAATGTCTGAAGGTTACATTGCTCAAGGTGCAGAACCGTGGAAGATTGTTGATCCAGATTCACTTCCACCGATTGAGGTAAAATTTGTAAAGACTGAAGAATACAAAGACCATAAATTCCAACCATATATAAGGAATGAATTAAATGTAAGACCGTGGGCAATTCCTGGAACTCCGGGACTTGAACATAGAATCGGTGGTCTTGAAAAAAGACACATTACGGGCGAAGTTACAAGTGATCCATTAAATCATGAATTTATGGTTAAAATTAGAGAAGAGAAAATTCAGAAAATTGTTGATGATATTCCATTACAGGATGTTTATGGTGATTCAGAAGGCGATTTATTGGTTTTAGGTTGGGGTGGAACATTCGGTGCAATTCGTGATGCTGTTAATCGCGTTCGCGATAAAGGCTATAAAGTTTCTCAGGTACATTTGTTCTACATTAATCCAATGCCTAAAAATTTAGGTGAGATTTTACACAACTTCAAGAAAATCTTAATTCCCGAATTAAATCTTGGTCAACTTGCATTTATTATAAGAGCCAAATATTTAGTTCCTGTTTATCAGTTGAATAAAATTCAAGGTCTGCCCTTCAGATCATCTGAAGTTGAAAAGAAAATTTATGAATTGTTAGGAGTAAATTAATATGACAACAGCAACACAAGAAGTAAAATATACACCAAAGGACTTTCAATCCGATCAAGATGTTAGATGGTGTCCAGGTTGTGGCGATTACAGTATTTTAGCTCAGGTTCAAAGGACGCTTCCTTCTCTCGATATTAGAAAAGAAGATTATGTATTTGTTTCCGGAATTGGATGTTCAAGTCGTTTCCCATATTATGTTGACCTCTATGGATTTCATGGAATTCACGGAAGAGCTCCAGCAATAGCAACAGGAATAAAATTAGTTAATCCGAAACTTTCGGTTTGGGTTGCAACTGGTGATGGCGATTTGTTGTCTATTGGCGGAAATCACTTCATTCATGCCTGCAGAAAAAATGTTGATATCAAAATTCTTCTTTTTAATAATAGAATTTATGGGTTAACAAAAGGTCAGTATTCCCCAACATCCGAATTGAACAAAGTTACTAGAAGCTCACCTTATGGAACAGTTGACTATCCCTTTAATCCCGTTGCACTTGCCATAGGAACTGAAGCTACATTTGTTGCTCGCTCAATGGATAGAGACCCCAAACATCTCCAAGAAATGATTTTGAGAGCAGGTCAACATAAAGGACTTGCATTTGTCGAGATTTATCAGAATTGTAATATTTTTAACGATGGTGCGTTCTTTCATCTAACAGAAAAAGAATATAAACCTGAAAATGTAGTTTATCTCAAACATGGTGAACCATTGATATTTGGAAAAGAGAATGATAAAGGAATTAGAATGGATGGAATGACACCTGTTGTTGTTTCTTTGAAAGATGGTAATTGGTCTAAAGATGATTTATTAGTTCATGATGAATTTAATCCTGACCCAGCTTATGCATCAATGCTCTCTCATATGAATGAAAAACCAGGATTGCCGACTCCTGTAGGTGTATTTCGTCAGATTTACAAACCAACTTATGACGAAATGCTACACGATCAAATTAGAAAGGTGAAAGAGAAGAAGGGTGAAGGTGATTTGAGAAAACTGTTCTTCAATGCAACCACATGGGAAATTAAATAGAAATAATTTTTTATTTTGGTTTTAAATTAGTCTTGGGGCTGTTTTAAAAGTTACAATTTGTAAGGCTGGCATTTTATTGAAAATTCATACATTGTAAGTGTAAGTTTTAAACTAAAAATTACTTTTTAATCATCTCAAAATTAAAGCACCTCAAAATTGTAATGGATATAGAAAAAATAATCTCGTATTTGGGTTAAAATCCCATCACAAAAAGTCCCAAATGTGTTGGCAACTATAACCATTTTAAAAAGTTAAGTATTTGAAAAACAATAACTTATGAAAACAAAGTGTCAAAGTCAAAAAATACTCCATTTGAAAAAAACATTTTTCTATAAGGCTGGCGCTGTTCTTAAATTCATTTATTTAATTTTAAAATTTCATCTTAGGTGATTTAATCGTTACGAATGAACACACATTTATAAAAAATAATTGATATTTCAGACTTTTAGCTAATCACAAAATAATTGCTTTCCATTTCAAGTTAATTTTATAAATTAGAAAACAATTGAATGCATTAACAGGAATTCAAATGATCGACTATAATAGAGTATTAGAAATCATAAAATCAAACAACTTATTTATCATTACCACCCATGTCAATCCCGATGGTGATGCAATCGGAAGTGAACTCGCTCTTGCTTATTTCCTACAAAAACTAAATAAAAAATTCTGGATAATAAATCATAGTTCCACGCCTGAAAATTACCTTTTCCTTGATGAAGAGAACTTAATTCACAAATATGATTCTTCCTTTGATGATTTAATTACCAATGCAGATGTATTAGTCGCTGTTGATTTCAATACCATTGGTCGCACTCGCTCTATGATGGAAATTGTAGAGAAAAGCAAAGCATATAAAATAATAATTGACCATCATCGGAACCCTCAAAATTTTGTCAATGAAATTTTCTACGATATAGACGAACCAGCTACTGGAAATATCATTTACAAATTAATTAAAACTTACAACCCAGATTTTATTGACAAAAAAACAGCTGATGCTTTATATACTGCAATTATGACTGATACAGGTTCATTTAGATTTGAAAGAATTACTCCGGAAATACATATAGTTGTGGCAGATTTAATTGCTCGCGGAGTTAATCCTACTTACATTTACAATAAAGTTTACAATGAAATGAATTATCAAAAGTTAAAACTTCTTGGAGAAGCGATATCAAATATAAAGCTTGAAGCAGATGGCAAGATTGCTTTTATGGTTTTGGATAGAAACTTAATTGAAAAATATGTTGAATCAGAAGAAGAATTTGATGTTGATGGTTTTGCGAACTACTGCTTGAGTTTGAAATCGACAATTGTTGGACTTCTCTTTTTTGAATTGAGAAATGGAACAAAAGTTAGTTTGAGAAGCAAAGAAAAATTTCCAGTGAATTATTTGGCTGAAAAATTTGGTGGCGGTGGTCATTTAAATGCAGCAGGAATTCGATTTGACGGAATGAAGTTAAATGAAGTTTTACCCAGAGTTATTCAACAAACAATTGAAGATTTAAAAAATTATGAAGGAGAATTACAATGATTAAATTTGAAACATTATCTATGAGAGGAAAAAAATTATTCTCACGATTTGAATCAGTTGAAAGTTTTTCACTTTTCTCATTTTCCGAGAGAGAATCGATTGATGAGGTATTAGCAAAATTCTCAACCCTTACAAATGAAAAATTGCCAAAAAAAATTCAATCAATTATTGAAAGCACAGAAGAAAATTTAATCCAATTTAATCTTAAAGACGGAAGGTTTGTCTTTCTTAATAAAGTCGGAGAAAGAAAAAAGATTCATTCAGATAGTTTTAGAAGAACAGCATCAAATTTGGCTAAAAAATTATTTTCACTAAAAATTGGTGAAACCTTAATAATACCAACCGACTTAAGTGATGAGGAGATTACGCAAAATTTCAAAACGCATGAGTATTATCTACAAACCTACCTTGAAGGTTTTAAATTAGGAGCTTACAAATATCAAGATTACTTAAGCAAAAAAAATATTTCCGATATTTCGGTCAAAAGCTATTACCCTGAAGTAAGTGATGAAAAATTGAAAGAGGTTTATTCGACCACTGAAGTTTTAATGAAATATGTATATTTAGCAAGGGACCTCCAGAACAAACCTTCAAATGAATTGACGCCACAAAAATTTACAGAGATTGTGAAAGAGCTTTCAAAGAAAAATAAAAATATAAAATTAAAAGTCTTTGATTTTGAACAGATAAAGAAAATGAAAATGGGCGGGCTGGAAGCTGTAGGAAAAGGAAGTGATAACCCACCATTCTTTTTAGTTCTTGAATATAATGGAAATCCTCAATCAAAAGATAAAATTGTTTTAATAGGAAAGGGAATTACATTTGATTCAGGTGGGATTAGTCTCAAACCTGCAGCTGGAATGTGGGAAATGAAAGGTGATATGTCGGGTGCTTCTGCTGTTGTTTCCACAACCTTTGCTACAGCTGAATTAAATTTGAAAACAAATCTTGTTGGTTTAGTTCCACTTGCTGAGAATATGCCCTCTGGTAAATCAATGAAACCTGGTGATATTATCAAAACTGCATCTGGAAAAAGTATTGAGATTGACAATACTGATGCGGAAGGCAGATTAATTCTTGCCGATGCAATTGAATATGCTTTAAGATATAAACCAAAAGTAGTTATTGACTTAGCGACATTGACTGGTGCTTGTGTTGTTGCGCTCGGTCAATTTGCAGCTGGATTATTCACAAGGTCAGATGAACTTGCAAATAAGTTGACCGAAGCCGGAAAAATTACATCAGAAAGAGTCTGGCGACTTCCTTTGTGGGATGATTACCATTCATTAATCAAAAGTAACTTTGCGGATGTAAAGAATGTTGGTGGAAGGTGGGCTGGTGCAATTACAGCTGCCTGTTTCTTAGAAAAATTTGTTGATGAAAGTTATCAATGGGCTCATCTTGATATTGCGGGGCCAGCTTTTCAAGTAGATACTATTCCTTATAACTCGAAAACAATGACGGGTTATGGGGTTCGTCTATTAATTCAATTTTTGATGAATGAATTAGATAAAAAATAATTTTGAATGATTAACCCAAATAAATTAAGTGCTTATGATTGCATTAAAATTTATTAATATTGTTGTCTGGGTAAGTAATTAGTGGTAATAAAAATTATTTTAATAAACGCATATTCTCTTAAACCTCTGAGGTTTTTTAATAAATTTTTGAAAGAGAAATTAACTAAAATAGCAGCTAAAATTTTAACGCCTTCCAAAAATTTAAATTGATTTTATAACTCATCTTTTCTAATTTGAAATTGAAAAATGATGAAAAAATTTTGCTCACTTGTTAAAATATTCATAAACACTCACCATAATTTTCCTCTCTCAAAAAGTATAACTATAAGGAAGGAGATTTTTAATGGGCTGGTTTCTAAAGACTTTCAATTATTCTGTTGGTAAGAAACTTTTAATGGCTCTTACCGGATTTTTCCTCATCCTTTTTTTATTCATACATCTTTTCGGAAATACATTCTTGTATTTTGGTCCCGATGCTTTCAATGGATATGTACACCTATTAAACGAAACTGATTTAGTGTACATAATTCGAATTATGGAAATCATTCTTGCTCTTGGTTTTGGATTTCACATCTGGGATGGAATTAAACTATGGTGGCAGAATAGAAAAGCTCGTCCTATTAAATATCATATAAAAGCTACTGATCCAAAGTCCACATGGACATCACGAAATATGATTTATTCAGCTTTAATTATTTTTGTTTTTCTTATAGTTCACCTCAGGAATTTCTGGTATGAATTTAAATTTGGACCAAAAACTGATAACATCACTGATTATGATATTGTTGTCAAAACTTTTCAAGAACCAATTTATATGATTTTTTATGTAGTTTCGATGGTATTTTTATTTTTACATTTACATCACGGGTTTCAAAGTGCTTTTCAAACGCTCGGAATTAATCATAAAAAATATACACCATTTATTGTTTGGCTTGGAAGATTTATCGCTTTATTTTTATCCTTAGGATTTGCTTCATTTCCAATTTATTTCTTCTTTTTTTATGGAGGTAATTAACCATGGCATTAGAGTCTAAAATTCCTGCTGGTCCAATTCAGGAAAAATGGACAAATCATAAATTCAATCTTAAACTTGTAAGCCCAGCAAATAAAAGAAAATTTGAAATAATCGTTGTAGGAACAGGTTTAGCTGGAGCATCCGCATCGGCATCACTTGCTGAACTCGGATACAATGTGACTGTTTTAACTTTTCACGATTCACCAAGAAGAGCTCACAGTATCGCTGCTCAAGGTGGAATTAATGCTGCAAAAAATTATCCAAATGATAATGACAGCATTTACAGATTATTCTATGATACATTGAAAGGCGGAGATTATAGAGCCCGAGAAGCAAATGTCTATCGACTTGCTGAAGTAAGTAACAATATCATTGACCAATGTGTGGCGCAAGGAGTTCCTTTTGCAAGAGAATATGGTGGACTACTGGATAATCGTTCATTTGGTGGAGCTCAATTATCAAGGACATTTTATGCAAGAGGTCAAACAGGTCAACAATTACTTCTCGGCGCCTATAGTGCATTAAGTCGTCAAGTTGGACTTGGAACAGTAAAACTCTACACTCGAAGGGAAATGCTTGGTCTTGTCGTAATTGATGGAATTGCGAGAGGTGTAGTTGCAAGAAATTTAGTAACAGGAGAAATAGAAAGATTTGCTGGACACGCTGTCGTTTTAGCAACTGGTGGATATTCAAGAGTATATTTTCTTTCAACAAGTGCGATGAATTGTAATGCAACAGCAATTTGGCGTGCTCACAAGAAAGGTGCTTTCTTTGGAAATCCTTGTTTTACTCAAATACATCCAACGAGTCTTCCACTTCATCACGAACAGCAATCAAAATTAACTTTAATGAGTGAAAGTTTAAGAAACGATGGACGCGTTTGGGTTCCCAAAAATAAAGGTGATAAGAGACCACCAAATCAAATTCCAGAAGAAGAAAGAGATTATTACTTAGAGAGAATGTATCCTTCGTATGGTAATTTAAGTCCTCGAGATATTGCCTCACGAGCAGCAAAAAGAATGTGTGATGAAGGCTATGGTGTTGGTGAAACAGGTCAGGCAGTTTATTTAGATTTTTCTGATGCAATAAAAAGATTAGGCAAAAAAGTAATTGAAGAAAGATATGGAAATCTTTTCCAAATGTATGAAATGATTACTGGTGATAATCCTTATGAAGTCCCGATGAAAATTTATCCAGCACCACACTATACAATGGGCGGTTTGTGGGTTGATTATAATTTGATGAGTACAATACCTGGACTTTATGTAATTGGTGAAGCAAACTTTTCAGACCATGGTGCAAATCGTTTAGGTGCAAGTGCTTTAATGCAAGGTTTAGCTGATGGATATTTCATCATTCCTTACACAATTGGTGATTATCTTGCTTCACAAAAATTTATTCTAGTAAAGACCGACCACGAAGAATTTGAAAAAGAAGAAAAAGCTCAAAAAGATTTAATCAAACGATTAATGTCAATTAATGGTAAACGAACAGTTGATGATATTCATAGAGAACTTGGCAAAATTTTGTGGGATTATGTTGGTATGTCCAGAAATGAACAAGGCTTGAAAAAAGCAATTCAAATGATTCGTGAATTACGAGAAGAATTTTGGAAAAATGTCAAAGTTCCAGGAAATGATATGGACTTAAATCAAACACTTGAAAGAGCTGGAAGGGTTGCTGATTTCTTAGAACTCGGTGAACTAATGGCAATCGATGCACTTCACAGAAATGAGTCTTGCGGTGGACATTTCAGAGAAGAATATCAGACTGAAGATGGCGAAGCAAAAAGAGATGATGAGAATTTTGCTTATGTCGCCGCATGGGAATTTAAAGATGTTGGAAATTGGGAACTCCATAAAGAACCACTTGTGTTTGAATATGTCAAACCATCCACAAGGAGTTATAAGTAATGAGTAGCGTAAAATTAAATTTGACATTGAAAGTCTGGCGACAGGCTGGACCAAATGCAAAAGGTGAATTCGTAACTTACTATGTGAAAAATATCTCACCAGATGCGTCATTCCTTGAAATGTTGGACATTCTTAATGAAGAACTCGAAGCAAAAGGCGAAGAACCAATTGCTTATGAACACGACTGCCGTGAAGGAATTTGCGGTACTTGTGGAATGGTAATAAATGGAAGACCACACGGACCACTTCAAGGAATTACAACCTGCCAACTTCATATGCGTCATTTTAAAGATGGAGATGTAATTTTCATCGAACCGTTCAGGGCGAAAGCCTTCCCGATAATTAAAGATTTAATTGTCGATAGGTCAGCTTTCGATACAATTATTCAAGCTGGTGGATTTATCTCTGTTAATACTGGAAGTGCACCTGAAGCGAATTCTATTCCTGTTAAAAAAGAAAACGCTGAACTCGCAATGGATGCAGCTGCTTGTATTGGATGTGGTGCCTGTGTTGCAGCTTGTCCAAATGCTTCTGCAATGCTTTTTGTAAGTGCAAAAGTCTCTCATCTTGCCCTACTCCCTCAAGGTTTACCTGAAAGAGAAATTCGTGTTCAAAAAATGGTTGCAAAGATGGATGAACTTGGATTTGGAAATTGTTCAAATATCGGTGCTTGTGAAGCTGAATGTCCAAAAGAAATTAAAATTACAAACATCGCTCGATTGAACAGAGAATTTTATCGAGCTAGACTATTATCAAATGTCTAAGATAGGTTAACTAATTTTTTATTTGAAAAGCCATCCGCCCAACTGGATGGCTTTTTATTTTTAATCAGTCGAAAACTCTGTTTAATGTTTTGAAAATCTCTAAATAATTCATTTGTGTTATGTAAATACCAAATAAATTTTCATATATTGTCAGAAAATAAATGGTATTAATATGAAAAAAAATTTCATAATCCTTTTGGCTCTTTCACTAATTATAAAATTCGAACTTCATTCTCAAAATGTAAAAGTAGAAGACTATCAGGTTCCGGTAAGTCGTGCAAGGCTGTTGAGAATGAATGGTTACTGGAACTGGAATCAGCTTGGTGATTCTGTTGTTAACAATGCTGCAGCTGCGGGAGTAATCTACAGACAATTTTATTCTTCACTTCCTTTTGCTTGGTTTTTAGATGCTGATTTAAATGGCAGTAAAAATTTTGCCAAGTATCAACACTCAATCAAAATTACAACGAGTGCGAGAAAATATATTTGGGATGAGAAAGATTTTTTTGCTTTTGCTGGAGTGGATTTATCACATCAGGATTATTACAAGCAAATTGCATCTAATCTTACACTCGGCGCAGGATATGGCAGATACATCGACGCAACTGCACTAGCTAAAGCGGTAAGAATCGAAGAACATTTATTAAAAGAAAAAATCATCACAGATTATCTACCAAAAGAAACAATGATAAAAATTGCCAATATCATTGACAGACAATCGGAATACATAAATATTTATGGTGAAACTTACGAGAACTTCTGGCTCTTTGATATCGAAAACGAAATCAGAGCTTCTGGGAAATTAATTGGTAATCATGTCGGTGCAATTGGAATTTTAAGAATGCGTCAGGTATTATTTAGTATCAATGAAAAAGTTAATAATAGATATTTTGGTTATGATATAAATGTAGGCTCAAAATTTGTCTTAAGTACATTTGATAAATCTAATGTGGGTTCTCCTAATCTTAGCATTTCAGGTAGATATAGTTATCCATTAGGATGGAGATTTCAAATTAATGGTTCATTCGAAACTTTTACACCAATGGATTCGATGTTCTTCAGACAAATTACAACCAATCTTAATGTTGACTTTATTTATGAATTAAGTAACCGAATAAACTTTGTCGCTAACTACAGATTAGTATCCAAAAAATTTTATCATCAATCAAAAGTTAAAATTGATCATATTTTTCAGACTTCATTTCTATATTATCTAGAAAATGAACTATTCTTTGGATTTACAACATCGGTTCAAAAATTAGGCGATCAGAAAACTCAGCTAGGATTGGCTTTAACATTTCAATATAATTTATTCTAAGAATTTTATCGTCGGCCTTTGAGCACATTCGGGAAAATTCTAGTTTAAATAATTCTGTTACACTGAGTAAAATCTCCATTAGCTCATCGAAAATAGTAAATACTTAAGCTTATTTATCAATTCTTATCTTTATCAATGTAATCTCTGGAATCGAGTGATACCTAATTGGAACTGTAGACATTCCAAGTCCACGATTTACAATCATTAACATTCCGTTGAACCAGAAATCTCCGCTTATAAATTTTGTTTCAAACATAACTGGAGAGATTTTAACAAATGGAAAGAGAAAATTAATCTGACCACCATGTGTATGCCCTGTCAAATAAATATTGTAACCATATTCGAGTGCTTTCTTTGCAACTTTCTCATCTGGTTGATGAGCGACTAAAATTTTTAAATCTGATTCGGGATTTGTTTGTGCTAAACTATCGAAAATAAATTCATCGAAAGATTTGATATAAGTATTGGACAAAAAAGTAATCTTCATCAAACTTTCATTCACATAAAGTAGAAGATTTCCATTATCAATCATATTCACATTATTTGCTTTCAGTGCCGATTTAACGGAATCAAGACTTTTGTAATACAATTTCTTAAATCCTGAGAAATCGTGGTCACCAATAGCTGAATAAACTCCATAATTAGATTTTATCTTTCCTGCCAGAAAAGCCACCACTGGAATGTAATTACTATCTCCAGAAATAAAATCACCTCCTGCAAGAACTATATCCGCATTCAGTTCATTTAATTTCTGGAAATAATTTTCAACTCTTTCTTCTTTATTAAACCTATCGATTTGAATATCGGAAATAAAAGCAATCTTAAAGTTTTCAAAATCTTTCTTTGATGAATTCAGAAAATATATTCTTTCTTCAACTTTCACATTTTTATAATCGTAATAAGACTTTAATAAAACATAAGGGACAAAAAATAAGACAAGCAAAATGAAATAGCGCAACAAGTAAATTTTAATTTTTTTATAAAGTGAAAGTTTTATCTTTTTAACTATGAAAAAAATTAGATGAACTGGAACAAAAAAGAGTATAATTTGAACCATTATCAAAATTGCAAACCACGAAGGCAATCGAAAGAAATAATCAATGACAAAGTTTTTTGGAATTTCAAAATTTGTTTCTGTATAAATTACTGAGTAAACACTCAAAATTGTTTGAAGAACTGGAAAAAGACTAATATAAATTATAAGAAATAAAATTAATCTTGTGAGTGTTCGTTCATCCTTAAAAATGTTTATCTCTTTTAATGATTTTTGAAGGTATCTAAAAAAATAATATTCAATTAGAAATAGCGATGGTAAAAATAATGCCGCCCTGATAATAACAACCAAAAACATCTTATCCATAAAATATTAAAATATGATTGGTTTAGGTAATTGTTTTATTTAACAAGATTGTAAAATTCATCAAAAAAATTTTTTGCAATGTGAGTATCTACAGATATCCAGTACAATTTTTTATCCTTTGCAAAGACAAAGTGCGTCATTCCCATTCCGAAACATTTGTAAATATTATTGCCCTTATAATCAAAAAATTGTGGATAAATGAAAACAGAATTTTCAGGAGAAATTTTTTTCGTCATTTTATCGAAATCTATCTTAGCATCTTCTTGGTTTTTATAAAGCGTCACATAAACTATTGCACTGCCAGATTCATTTTCATAATGTCCAATTAGATTTTCATTTTCTGTCACAGGTTGAAAATGGAGTTTGTTGATATAATCTTTTGCTTCTTGACCAGAGATTGTTTTCACAAGAGTAAGCTGATTGACTCTTTCAGGTAATGGCTCATTGTGTCGAGAACAATTTGAAAATAAGATAAACGACAATAGAAATAGTAATAAAAAAAATTTTCTCATCTTTAACTCAAATTAATTTCCTTTAGGTTCATTCACTACCAATTATTTTCTGTAATCTACCGCTCGCAACTTCTGATAAAATCAAACGGGCACTAATCTCAGCTCTTTCGTCAATTAAGTGGTCCCAATCGCCGGTATTTCCCCAGAAGATTTCCTTTAATTTTATAAGTGAATTTAAATTAAACTTAGATATATCATCTGCGATTTTTCCAATTTCTATATCGAGTTCTTCAGTTGTTTCAACAACTTTTGAATATAAG
>Ga0209809_1001108_pt1 | contig 22744 bp, 15 predicted proteins | sample YNPMSTMetaG_FD_186172 | JGI IMG/M metagenome (GOLD analysis project Ga0209809, IMG submission 186172) | Anoxygenic and chlorotrophic microbial mat microbial communities from Yellowstone National Park, USA - YNP MS-T MetaG (SPAdes) (version 2) ...
CCGGCAACGAAGCCGGACCATGCGGACGACCACACGAACAAACGGGAGCAGACAAGCAGGTTGTTTTCATGTCGTCGTTCTACCACCCACCCCCACTTTCGTCCGCTCAAAAACTGAAATGCGCCGCAAGGCGGATGAGGTGGAGCCCAGGCCTTGACGCCCTACCCGTTGGGGTGGTATTTGTTGGAAGCCGCTATGGGCTGTAGCGGCCCCTTTATGCGCTGTCCCAAGTGCGGATGTCTGGAGGACCGCGTGGTGGATTCCCGTACCTCGCGCGAAGGGGCGACCATTCGGCGGCGGCGCGAGTGTACCCGGTGTGGCCACCGCTTCACCACGTACGAACACATTGAGCACGAGGACCTTGTGGTGTTGAAGCGGGATGGACGTCGCGAACCGTTTTCGCGTGAGAAGTTGGCCGCCGGGATTGCCAAGGCCTGTCAAAAACGGCCGGTCAGCACCGAGGCGGTGGAGGCTTTGATTGAACGGGTCACGCAGACCCTCCAAGAGCGCTATGACCGCGAGGTGCCTGCCGAAGTGATCGGTCAATTGGCTATGGAGGAGTTGCGTCGACTTGACCAGGTGGCCTACGTGCGCTTTGCGAGTGTGTACCGCCGTTTTCAGGAAGCGACGGACTTTGTGCAGGAGGTGCGTCGTCTGGAGGGGAACTCATGATTCTGCTAGCGAGCGAGTATCTACTGTTCGAGCTGTCGAATGGGGAATGCATTCCTTACTCGGCCGAGAACATCACCGCTCTGCTGTCCGGCAAAGGCTGGAACCAGGTGGACCGCGAGTATTTGGAGCAGATGGTGAAGGCCGTGTTCCATTATTTTCGGCATGACCAGGCCCGTGAGACGGTCACGGCCGAGGAATTCAGCCGAGCCATGGAACAGGTGCTCCATCAATGCTGCAGCCAGCCGGAGGGGTCGGGGCCGGTCGTGCCGCCGGACTGGACGCCGCCGGCCGACCTTCGGTTGCTGGCTGAGGCAGCCGGGCGCGTAGAGCTGCTGTTTTTCCCCGAGCTGCGTCGCGTTTTGCACCTGCAACTGCAGCGATCGCCGAATCGCGTGGAATTTCACGGGCTGCGCGGGTGCGTGAAACGGCTGACCGGGGCACGCCGTTGGTGTCTACGATGTGCCGTGCTGCGCGATCGCATCATGGATTACTTGCGGGCCTGCCTGCGTCAAGCCGCGCCCGGGCAGTGTCTGCTGGTGGTGGATTGACCGGGAGCCCGTGACTGCTAGGGGTAGAGCGGGTTGCCGGGCAGTGGAAGCGCCAACTCAAACAAACGAGAGACCATGAGCAAGACCGTCTTTCAGAAAATTGCCGACGGCGAGTTGCCGGCCCAGATTGTTTACCAGGATGAATGGGTGGTGGCCTTCCGGGACATCAATCCCCAGGCTCCAACGCATGTGCTGATCGTGCCGCGCAAACCGATTCGTAACTTGGCCTCGGTCACACCCGAAGACGCGCCCTTGTTGGGGCATCTGATGGTCAAGGCGGCCGAGGTGGCGCGGCAATTGGGCCTGGCGGAGAGCGGCTGGCGAATGGTGTTCAACAGCGGTCCCAACGCCGGCGAGGCGGTTCCGCATTTGCACGGCCATATTTTGGGCGGGCGGAAGATGGGTTGGCCCCCGGGTTGAGCGGAGGGCCTTGTCGTTTCTCCACAAACGGAGGGCGGCAGCGATAGCAGTGGAGGGCGAAACCCACCCCCACAGCAGCGAAGGGAAGGCCGTCTGTGTGGCAGGCCCGCTGGCAGCGTCCCCGGGATAAAAGCGATGTCCTGCTCACGAATCCATTGGGGACACCGGCCTTGATGGTTTTTGATGGGTGTCGATGACCTCGGGATTTCCCAGCAGGGCGAAGGTGGTTTGGTTCAGCCTTTTCAAATCGCCACTGTAGAACTGCCCGGCCGCCGTCGGCTGCCGAAGGGATAGCAACGATGGGGTTTGGTGGTGGGGACCGAGAGAAGGGTGCCGTTGGTCTTCCGGGTGGTCCTTGGCCAACTCGGCCAGATTGAATATCTGCGCCATGGGCGACCAACAACCACAGCTTATGCAGCCCCTGCCAGCCGTGTTCCGTGGACAGGCTGCCCTACCCAGAGGCGTTGTATTGGATCAAAACACCCAGCGATTCCCTGCCGTGATCTGAAGCTCCATCGGCTCAGGCAACTCGGATCTGAGCATCTAGACCTACCCGGACTCGAAGCCTTTCGCTGCTACGTTCCGCCGAGGTCGGAACAGGCTCGCGCGAGAGTGGCCAGCCTTTTATCGGATGTGGGGCAGGGAGATTTGCTGCGGTTTTGCCCGAGGAAGCGATGGGATTGCTGCTTCCCCGGACCTGACGAGGCGTGAACAGCCTCAGGATGGGCAGCCACAAAATTTCTGGGCCTATTTAGGGGCCTGACTGCGAGTGCCGAACCGAGGCAGAAGTGGCTCGCCCCCCGGGGTCACACCTTGGTTGCTCCGAATACGGCGCGCGAGCGCAAAGGAAGAGACGAAGCAGCCGCCGGTGCAGGGACTTCTTATCACGGGCCGGCCCGGCACCAGCTCGAACCCATTGGGTGGATCTCTCCCGGGAAAGCCTTGGGGCCTGTTCGATATCAGCCAGGTGGAAAGTGCACTGCGTCGCGTTTTGAGGGATCGGGCAGGCAGCCACGACCATTCTGGCGAATCCGTTCCCCCTGTTGCCGGCGTGCTACGCCACAAAGACCTTTCCCTTTCGTCGGTCCTGCGCTTTGCTGGAAGTCCAGTGCACCCGGGCGGGGCGGCCTTGGAAGGCTGCAAGGTTAAGGGGGCTGACGCCGGCTGCGCAGCCCGGGTTGCCAGACCATATCCAACAGCGCATGCAACCGTGTTGGGACAGACTCAAGCGGCTGGCCATGGAGGAAGTCGAGGCCACCTTGGAAGCGCTGCCCAAACCGCTCCAGAAGCGGGCCCGAGCCGTACCGGTCACATTGGAACGTCGGCCGGGCCGGGCCCTCTTGGAGGAGGGCTACGCACCGGATACGCTGGGGATGTTTGCCGGCGCCCCGTTCGCCGAGGAAGGGCTGGTTCCACTGCCGCCGCAGATCATTTTGTTTCTGCTGAACCTGTGGGATTTTGCGGGCGGCAACGAGGAGATTTACCGTCAGGAAGTTCGAACCACCTATCTGCACGAGCTGGGGCACTACCTGGGATTGAGCGAAGAGGAACTTTCTGACCGTGGCCTGGAATAGGAGCAGCACCGACGGGGTCTTGCTTTGGTCAGGTCTCGGTTTGCCTTCACCTTCCGCATGGTGCCCGCAGCGGATTGTCCTATGGGCAGGAAACGCGCGCGGCTGGATCCCATCGGCCCCGCGTCTGGTCTACTCCATTTGCGCTCACGGTACAGCAGGGAACGGAGTTTGGACGGCTCCAGAATGAAACACTCGCCCTCGGACAGGTCGGCCGGGTGCCGGTCCCGCCTCCAGGGCGCAAAAAGGACAAGGAAAAAAGTTCCCCGTGGGTCAGCGGCGGTTGGACACGATTTTTGGGCATGGCCCGAGTTGCTCGGACAGCGCGGACCCGGTTAGCCCTGGCGATGAACCTTGTGCACAGATGCTTGGGCGGTTGGTTTGATAATCATTTCGTCGATGCAGACGTGAGGCGGACGACTGGCGATCCACACCATCGCTTCGGCTACGTCTTCTGCCCTCAGCGGCTGCATCCCCTCGTACACTTTTCGAGCCCGGTCTGCGTCGCCTCGGAACCGAACCAAGGAAAACTCGGTTTCCGCCATGCCCGGGTCGACAGAACAGACGCGCAACCCTGTACCACACAGCTCCAGGCGGAGAACCCGCGTGATTTGGCGTTCGCCCGCCTTGGCGGCACAGTAGGCAGCACCCCCCTCATAAGCCTCGTGGCCGGCCACTGAACCGACGTTGAGGATGATGCCGCCCGGGTTGCCCAACATCAGCGGTAGGGCTGCCCGGGTCACTCGCAACAACCCCAGCACGTTGGTTTGGAGCATCGTTTCCCAATCGCTGTCCCGCCCTTCGGCCACAGGGTCCAGCCCCAGGGCTCCCCCGGCGTTGTTGATGAGAACGTGCAAAGGAGCCGCGCCAGGCTGTCCCGTACCGAGTCGTTGCCGGACCCAGCGAAAAAACTGCTCGACGCTGCTGGTTTGGGTGACGTCCAGCAAGTGCGCGTGCGCTTCCAGGGCTCCGGCATTCCGTGCGTGGGCGGCGACCTGTGCCAATCGTTCCTGCCGACGCGCGCCCAGCAACAGCCGTGCGCCCACCGATGCGAAGGCACACGCTGCCGCCGCGCCGAATCCGCTGGAGGCGCCCGTGATCAAAACCCATTTTCCTCGAAGCGGCTCGTCCATGGCGCTGTATGTAAAGGCAGACGGGGATCGGCGACAACCCGCCAGTGAGGGGGTATGTTCGGACGAGACCGCAGCCGCGCCGGCGCGGAACATGCGGTTTCGTCCCCCGCTGGCGCACCACGTCACCGCGCCCGAATTCGATCGAGACGGCAGCCCCGGGTGCAAAGCCGTAGGCGCCGGGTTTACTCCACCAGCCGAGCTCGATAATAGCGCGGAGTTGTCCGACTGTCCGTCGGGTCGAAGAAAAAGGCCTCGGTATCGGACAACTGGATCCGCCCCATTTCTGTCCAGTCGAGAAGATTGGTGGAGGCTTCGAGGGCATACCAGCGACCGGGTGGACCGCGAAGCACGACCGTGAATTCGCCTTCCTCGGACCAGCCCAGGGCTTCCAAGGAGGGCGGCTCCACCACTTCCAGACGCACCGGCTCACTGCGGACGGAACCCACCGGATTCTGAACTTCCACCAGGTAGAGGCCGGCGTGGTTCTGCTGTACGGGCTGCAAGATCAACGTTGGACCGGTCCCGCTGAGGATCGGTTCCCCTTCGAAGTACCATTGGTACATGAGCGGGGGATCCCCGGTGGCCGCCACGTGAAATTCGAATCTTCCTCCCGGCACGGCCAAGCCTCCCCGCGGAGGCAAACTGATGACCGGCGGGGCCACAACACGCAGTTGCGCCACCACGCTGGTGCTGCCGGCCACGTTGGTGATCACCACCCGATAGATCCCCTCATGGGACGGGCTCACCGATCGGAGGCGAAGAGTGGCATCGGTTTCGCCGGGAAGATCGACATCGTTGTGTTGCCATTGGTACGACAAGGGCGTTGTCCCCCACGCGCGGACGCGGAAGAGGGCTTCCCCGCCGAGGGAGACCACCTGATTGGTCGGTGCCTCCAAAATCTGCGGCGGCACCCACACAGTGAGTTGAGCCGGCGGACTCAGGAGGGTCCCGTATACATTGGAAACCCGCACGCGATAAAGCCCCGCCTGGTTGGTAGACTCCACGAGGAAGGAGAGAACCGAATCGGTTGCACCCGCAATCGGTTCGGCTCCGCGATACCACTGGAACAGCAGCGGCGGCGTTCCTTCCGCCTCCACTGTGAACACAGCCGTCTGGCCCACAATGACGGTGGCGGACCGGGGTGGTTGCACAATCACGGGCGGGTCCTGGCCCGCTGGCACGTTGGCACGTCCCGCAGTGGGCGCCTCGGCCTTCCAATGCGCCGGATCGTTGCCGTAAAGCTCGGGCCGGATCCGTTGCAACGAAGCGCCTCCGCCAGCGGCCAGCGTGGGCCAGGGTGCCACAGGCAGATACGTCACGCGATCCACAAGATAGTAGGGCACAAACCCGGCGTCAGAGTGGGGCGGAGCCTGCGGGGTGTCAGGCCGTAACAGCTCCACAGTTTCCCCTTCGTTGGCCAGTCGACCTGAATAAGGACCGAGGATCGGCGTGGCGTTGGTCCCGTAGCGTGCTCGGAACAAGCCTAGGAGGTTCTGATTGGTCTGGGGATCAAAAGGCACGATCAACAGATAACCACCGGGCGGCATCACCGAGTTGGGCGGGAACTCGTAATGCACCGCATTGGCCAAGCGCCACCGATTCGTGGGATGGACCGGGTCGTAAAGCGGCACGTTGGTCGGGGCCAGGTTGTGAAGCTCGATGAACTCGAGCAGGTGGCTGTCAGAGGTGTCCGCGTCGTCGAACGGTTGGTATAGAATTTCGTTGATGACGATGGGACCGATCCGTGGCGGTGCGTTGGAGGCCCCCTGCCCGGTGCGAAAATGGACCACGTTGGACGGCTGGGCAATCCCGAACGTCAGCTGGGTCAGCAACGTCCAGTCAAGACCCACACTGGTGGGATGCACCCCCCAGGAGACACCGTTGGGTGCCGGGCCGAAAGTAGCCCAGGCCCGGTAACCAGTAAGCTCACCCGACGCAGACGATTGGAACAGGTAGACAGCGTCGCCGTGGGCGGAGTTGAAACTGAGCCCCGTGTAGCCCTCGTAAAAGACTCGATAACCACGGGCCGGCAGGATCGTTCCCTCGGGGATACGGTAGCGTTGGGGGTGGCTCTCGCGATCACTGAGGTACCAGCCGCTGATGTCAACGGGCGTGTCCGTGGGATTGTACAGCTCCACGGCGTCTTTGAAGGGCGGATCGGTATGGGAAAGAACTTCGTGGATCAGCACGTTGGTCAGGGGCAGATAGTTGCCGCTTCCGGGCGTGGGCGTTTGGAAGCTCGCCAGCTGGGAGCCGCCGTTTGGTAGGCGGCCTTGGGAGACGCCCGGGGTCTGTAGCCCGAAATCGACGGCATCAATCAGTTGCAGGTCGGCCGTGTAGAGCCGAAGCGTTTCCCCAAGTCGGTTGAGAGCAAAGGGAAGGTGGTCGGGGCCAGCCCCGGGATCGTCATCGGCAATGAATCGCGCCCAACCGTATCCGCCGATGAAGCTGAGTGGAGCGATAAGGGCGCGCGTGCGTCGGGGAATGGCCGGGCTGTCTGAAAGATACAACCCACTGAGGCTCACCGGCCAAGGGCTGGTGTTGTAAAGCTCGACCCAGTCGGCCTGGCCGGGCGCGGCGGCCAACCATTCATTGATGCGAAGAGCGGACACGGGCCCGAGGAGGGCCGGAGGCGCATTGGGTTCTCCGGGGGTGGCAGCGCTCAGCAGCACCCAGCCAGTTTCGGTCCGGCCCAAAGGTAGGTCGGGAACCTGCATTCCGTATTGCACGCGGTCCACCACCTGCCCCAAGGAATTGAGCAGCAAAACCTCTCCCCCCTCGCCCGGCAGGTTCCATCCAGTGTTGAAAGCAGAACCTGAGGCGGTGGTGGGCGGGCGGGAGCCATCGCACCAGACGACCACATGCGCCCCACTGCGAAGCGTAAGCCCCGCAGGAAAGGTCCACCGGTCGGTAGTCTTGGTGGACCGCGCCAAGGTCAGTCCCCCCAGACTGGCGTCGCCAGGGCCAGGATTGTGGAGCTCGATAAAATCGGCGTACTCGCCCCAGGGGGACAGCACAGCCCGACTGTTGCGAGCCAGGATTTCGTTGAGGCGCGGCCCGGTCCAGGCGGCCACATAATTGGAGGCCCCGGGACTGGCCGTGCCCGGGAAACTGGCAAGATTGGTCGACCCATCCGGCAGGCGGCCTTGGGACACGCCCTCGATTTGGGGACCGTAAACGACACGATCCACCAGCTCCGCCCGTTCCGTGTGCAAAGCGATGAAACCGCCCTCTGCGGGCAAGCGAAACCCCAGGGCGTCCGGGCCCGCCCTGGTGGTCGCTTGGAGTTGAGCGAACCCGCCCGGAGCCAGGAACGAAAGATGTCGAAGTTGCACCAGGGCATTGCTGGTGGACACATAGAGGCCCTGCAGACTCACAGGCGCGTCGGGAGCACGGTTGAACAGCTCGATCCAGTCATCGCCGCCGGGGGGCGCGTTGGCCAGCCACTCGTTGATGCAAAGATTGGTGGCGGAAGCCAGCGCGACCGGTTGGTTACTGGCACCCGGGGTGGGCCGAGAGAGGTGCCATTCCGTGCCGATGCGGCTGATCGTGTAGTCGGTCAGTTGGAGGCCAAAACTTACGGCATCCACGCAGTTAGTCGAGGCGTCATACAAAAAGAGGTGGTCCCCACGCCGGCTAAGGGCAAAACCGGTGTGAAGCCCGGGCGTGTTGGTCCGATTGTCGCACCAAAGCACGAGGAAACCTTGGGGGGGCAGGGTCACGCCGGCGGGAAAGACGAACTTGCGGGGATTGCTGTCGTCGGTGAGGCTCCACCCGCTCAGGTCCACGGGCGCATCACTGCGGTTGTGAAGTTCCACCCAATCCGGCCACCCTCCGGCGTGCTCCACGCTGCCTCCGTTGTCGGCCATGATCTCGCTGATCCAAACGGCAGCCGGCGGCGTAAGCGGGGCCGGCGGTTGACCGGGCGTCCCGTAGGGGCGTGCGCTGGCTCGCCACGAGGCCGATGCGCTAAAATCGCCGCGCAAGTCCCGCAGCTCGAGGGTGGCTCCGGCGCCATCGGCAGCCAGGGGCCAACCATCCTCGTCGTCGTACTGCACCGCCAACACCAATGTTCCGTTTCGGTCGTAGAGGCTGATCCGTTCCCCGCCGTTGGAGAGGTTGCCCCGGTAGTAACCGAACACAGGCACCCCGGGATACCGTGCCGCAAAGGCCGCCGGATTGGCATTATTGGCCAGCACCACCAGACCGCCTGGGGGTAGAACGGTTCCCCAGGGAAATACGAACTCAATGCCTTCGAAGCTGAAGCCGCCCAGATCCAAAGCTCGTCCACCGAGGTTCTGCAGTTCGAGAAACTCGTAGGCCTCGCCCCCGGGCGGATTGTAATTGATCTCAGTGATGGCCAGGGGCAGGCCCAGCTCCGCCACCGTGAAGGTGGCCTCGTTCAGAGCGCTCCACGTGCCCCCGGCCAGCACGCGGGCCTTGATGGTTACAGTGGTATGCAAGGGGATGGGCGTCTCATACACCCGCGCATCCGCCGCGACCGTGCCTGCGTAGGTAACTCGCGGATCCGCGCCGTTGGTGGTGTAATAAATCGTGCCGGCGCCTCCCGGATTCCGCATCACCAACCGCGTGCCCTGGGCCACCATCTCGCCCGACGTCAATGGGCCACTGAGGCTGCCCAGACGAAACTCCGGCGCGTCCACATTTGGGTACAACCCCGCCGCGCGGAGCTGGTTCAGCACAATGCCGGGCCGATTGACAAAGTACGACCTTACGACACGTTCGTTCTCTTGCAGCCAGTGCGTTTCCCGCGTGTACAGGACATAGGTGCCATCCTGCCAAGGGTGCACGTCCCGACGATAATCGCCCCACCGACAGGACTCGGCCACGATGGGTTTGTAGAGCAGGTTGGACCAGTACAGCCATCGCGCCACGTTGGCTTCGCGGGTGAGGGCCCCGCCATGGGCAAGCAGGTGTTTGTAAACACGATCGGCAAAATCAAGTCGGTACTGGGCGTTGTCGCGCAGCTTGGTATGCAGCCCCGCTGGCACATCTGTGTTGGCCACACGATTGATGTTGTCGTTCAGGAGAATACACTCTCCGTCCCAGGGGAAAAATTTGAAGGTGCCGCCCGGCCGACGCGGCCGCACCGCGTGCCAGTTTTTGTTGAAGCCCCAGTCCTGGTGCCCCACGAAGAAATGGAGCAGCACGTAGTCGATGTACTGGGGTACGTCCAGGTACTGCTTGATCCGCTCGTAGTTAACATTGTCCGTGAGATTGCTGATTGCCAGCATGGCATTGTCGGCCGTGGCCGTGCCGGCGCGCAGAATGCCCTGGTCCTACGCGTCATACTCGTCGTCGTCACCTCCGTAATAAGCCGCTCCAAAGTGTTTCGTGGGTTGTTCGCTGATGTCGTAGACGCCCCAGTACAGTCCGTTGAGGAACAGATGGACATACCGGTTGTGGCTAGCGATCTGGCCCATGTCCCGGAACGCATGTTTGATCCAGGCATCGCGGAAGCGGGTGGCGCGGCTGCGTTGATACGCCCCTGCCGTGTTATTCGGACTGTCCGACCAGTGCCGCCAACTGGTGTTGAAATCGGGTCGAAGGACCAGGTCGTCGAACCGCCGGACCGGAGATTCAGGGAAGACCGGATATTCCAGAGCTCTGGGGCCGAAATCGCCGCGGAAGTTGAGTTTGAATCCGTGCTTGGGATTTTTGCTCGGCTCACGGCTGGCGTTGCCATGGGCTTCGAGGCCGGCCGTGGTGGCGAAGGCGGTACGGCCGTCCGGCAGAACCATTTCCACCGAGCACGGTTTGTTGGGGAACGATTTGTTCACCACATTGGCTGCCCAGTACAGCCCGGTGGGCTCGAACAGGTCGGCCGGGTTCATCACGATCGACAATACGGGCAGTTCCAATAGACCCTCTTTGAGATGTTGCAGCTTGAGCGGGTCCACGGGCGCGTTGGGGTTGTTGGGGTCGGTGCGCAGGGGATCCCAGTCCATCTCGTAATCGGCAGGCACGAGCACGATGTTGTTGGGAAACGTCGCGTAAGTACCCCAAGTGGACGGAAAACCGGGCGGGCTATTAGGCTGGCGGATGACACTCTCCAGGAACAGGTAGGTGTGGGTGACTGTTCGCGACGGCAGGTATCCCGGGGCAAACGCGGCCGCGCGCAACACGGTGGTATTGGTGATGCGAAGCGGTTCCGTATAGACAAGGCCGCTGGTAGCGGTCGGTTCGCGGCCGTCTAGGGTGTAACGGATGATGGCGCCGGGCAACGCGCAGGTGAGCCAAAGCTGGAACGGTTCGTCGAACCAACCCCGCTCCACGCTGCAGTGCGGTTCGGGCACGATTCCCACCAGCGCGGCGCTGCTGTTGGAAGCCCCAGGGGTGGGCGTGGCAAAGTAACGCCACTGGCCGTCAGGGCCGAGGCCGTAGGACACGTCGCTGCGCTGCTCAGGATACGGGGCCAGCACCGAGCGCGGTTGAGGCGGATAATCCGGGGGGTAAAGCGCCAGGTACTCCCCATAATCGTCCAGCCGGAAATTGAGGTGGAATCGGTTGCCGCCGGTCGGAGTACGGCGATCCTTTCCCGAGGCGAACACCACCAGATACTGACCGGGGCCCAAGGTAACGTTCGGAAACACCCATTGGGGCGGCTGATCGGCATCGTCCGTTAGAGACCAACCCAGGAGATTGACCGCGTTACTGCCAAGGTTGACCAGCTCGATCCAGTCCTGGGGCTCCCCGTCCTCATCACGCAGGCCCGTCACATTGGCGGCCACGAACTCGTTGATCCGAACGTTGCCGGTTTGGACCGCACTGTCGAGTTGCACCGACCAGGCGGCCCCTGTGAAAACATTGGGGGGCACGGCCGTGTCCGTAATGCCGTGACCTGGAGCCCACTGAAACTGAACTGTGCCCGGCGGGGGCGGGTCAAAGCTGAACACGTAGGGACCCGGACCGAATCCAATCACACTGTGGGCCGGCTGGCCATTGACCAGCAAATCGGCGGCGTCTACGCCGACTACCGGTTCGTTGAAGAGCACTTCCACAGCCTCCAACCGCCCCACGCGCGCGCCTGCCACAGGCGCAAGGCGCTGAATAACCGGTGGTAAGGTATCGGCCAGATGATAGGTCCAGTTGGCGGAGGCGGCGGTGGCGTCAAAAGGTTGACCGGCCAGGTCCGTAATGCCATGAGCCTCGTCCCAACTGAAGGCCACCAGACCGGGGGGAGGCGGGGCGAATTCGAACACGTACACATTGGTGCCTGGGGTGCCGAGGAGCCGGGCTGCCGGTTGACCGTTCACCCACAAATCGGAAGCGTCCACGCCTGCCACCGGTTTGTTGAAGGTGAGGACCACGTTCGTCAGAACAGCCACCGAAGTTTCGCGCGGGGGATGGATCCCGACAAGGACTGGCGGAGTTGTCGGAACCTTGAACCGTAGATCCAACCGGGCATCCCACCGCAAATCAGAGCTGGTTCGGGTCACATTGAACAGTTGCACCGCCAGCACGTTGGTTCCTTGAACCAGGTAGGAGGACGGGGGCAGAAGGATCGGGAATGACTCGAATACCCCCGCCTCGTGCCCTGCGGAGGCCACGTTGGTGTAGGACGGGTTGGCGTTGGTGACATTGGCACGGGCCACCTCCGTCCCGTTGATCCAGGCCACAAAGCCGTCATCGTAGTCGGCTAGCAATTCCAGTCGATTTACCTCGCTCACGTTTGTGACTACAAACCGCGTGCGCAGGAAAATGCAGGTGTAGTTGTTGCGCATGTCGCTCAAGAGGGTGCCGCCGGTCAAACCCTCGCCGTAGTGGAAGGGCGCAGCCCCCAGAAGCCATGCGGAGTCGTTAAAGGATACCTGACGCCATGCAGTGACCGGGCTGGAGGCTTCGTTGGTACCCTTGAGCCACCGCCAAGCCGCCCCCGCGGGAACCAAGGGATACGTCTGCGCTCGCAAACCGCACACAAAGCCAAGGAGACACAGCGCCGTCCAAACCCTCCAGAGCAGCCCGATGCGGCGAACAGAAACCGCGACCACGAAACCAGGCGAATTCTCAGCGGCTGGTGGCCGAGGCGGCCCCGCGTTCGACTGCCGGATCCGTCTTGAACTTCGCATTCTACCCACAAATTAATGGCCCTGCCCCGGCCTTTGCTACCGGATTTTCAACCGGCCCACCGCTTGGGTGCTTCTTGCCGCAACCGCCGTCGCGCAAATCATCGGGCTACCTGGTGAGGGGGTCTCTGCCAGTTCCACTTCCGCTGATCCTGGGCCTGCCCCGCCAAAGCGGGGCGAAGCCGGCAGCTTGCGCTCCGCCCTCCGGTGCTGGCCAGGCACATGAAAGTGTCAGCAAGATGCACCATCGCCGCCCGGCAGCAGCGATCCATGCCCGATCCGCTGGGAGCCTTCGGTGGGGAAAATGCCATTCTCGCCCGGCACTCGGCTGAGGGTCCGGCATTCGGCTTCAGGTCAGGCAAGCGGACTTCCTGGGGGCCGGCCCGACGAAAGGCACATCGAATGCCCGCTTCTGGGACTCTGTCCAAGGGCACCAGGGAGGGCTGGCTGGTCCGGCAGTCTCGGGCCTTTCCGAGGGGAAAAGGCCCCCGCGTTCTACCTCTGGTGAACCGTCCGTCCGGGAGTTGCTCTAGGGCTGGTGGTCCCAGCACCGAGACCCGCCGTCGAACTGCGAACTGGGGCCGGGTACAACTCGATCCAAGGGTAGGGGTGGTTCTACCGGGCCGAGACCCTCAGAGCTCCCCACCTCACACCTCAGCCAGGTAAAGGGCCCGGTTCCGCCAAAGGTACAGGGCTCCGCTCCATAGGGTCAAAAACACTGCCGCCCACACCGTCACCAGGGCCAGAGTGGGTAACCAGGGGGCAAACCATCGCGCCACGGGGTCCGGCCACTCCTTGACCGCTTGCAGCGTCAACAACGTCGCCAGCGCGATCATCTGGCTACTGGTCTTGTGTTTGCCGTACCTCTCTGCGGCCAGAACCAGGTTCTTGGAAACCGCCAACAGCCGCAGCCCTGTGATGGCCAATTCCCGGGCTACCACCACCAAGGCCATCCAGGCGTGAATCTGCACCGGCACCTGCGGATCCAGACGCCCGCGCTCCACCAGGACAATGAACACCGAGCATACGAGTACCTTGTCCACCAACGGATCCATGAGGACGCCGAAATTCGTGACCTGACCGCGTTCCCGGGCGATGCGCCCGTCAAAGAAATCCGTAAGTGCGGCCGCCGTAAAAAGAATCAGAGCCGCCGTGTGGTTGAGCGGCACGGGGCACAGCAACAACAGCACCAACAGCACCGTCATGCCCAACCGAGAGACGGTGAGTTTGTTTGGCAAGTTCATCCCTCGGAATAGTTGGGGGAAACACCGTCTATCCTGCAAGCCCCAACGCGGGCCCCTGGGCACCGCGACGCAGCGGCCCGGCACCGCACCTGGCCCGGCGGCAGCAACTTCCACACGGAGGAGTGATCCACCTTCGAAGCACCATACCTGAGCTGTGCACCCACGCGACACGGCCCAGAGACCGCCGCCGGGAAGGGAAGCCTTGGCCCCGCACGCCTCTTCACAACCAAACCCTTCGTGGAATCTACCGGACTGGCTGCGCGATGTCGCGAACCCGGGCCGCGGCCTTGCACTGGGTACGGCGAGTGCCTTGTCGCCCTGCTGCTGCTTGCCTCACGCATCCGCAAGGCTTTCCCACCGTATATCCCACTCCCGCATCGCCCCTGGTGTCTGCGCCGCGGCCGCTTCGGCACACGAGGTTCCTCTCCGGGCCGTCGTTCTGTCGCGCCGGATCAAATTCCCCCGGTAAACCAGTCCAGCCGTCCCAGCGGTGCCGTTGAGCTAGACACGACCGTTCCCGCCCCACCGGACGTGGCACAAAGCCCCATGCAACCGAGGACAGAAGGAACCCGCCGAAACAACAGCCGGCACCACCTGCCATGGCTTCACCAGAGCCTGACCAGCGGAATTCGATCCCGGGCACTGTTGCAGGCACACGGCACGCCTCAAGCAGGCCGAGCGATCAAATCGTAATCCGTGTGCCCCACCACCCGGACGGTTGCGAACTCACCCACAGGAAGTCGTCCCCGCACATAGACACGGCCGTCAATGTCGGGGGCATCTGCCTCACTGCGTGCAACCATCCACCGACCCGGCGCCAACCCTTCGTGCTTGGCCCCGTCCCGCACCAAGCCATGTTCCCAGGATCGGACCTCCACAGGCAGTGGGGTGCGGGCTTGCAGCTCGGCCTCCACCAGCACCCGTAGGGTGCGTCCCACCAAAGCGGCGTTGTGCTCCCGACAAATCTGCCGTTGCAGCGCCATGGCCTGTTGGCGTCGGCGTTCCTTCATCTCTGCCGGTACCTGTTGGCTCATCCGCGCCGCCCGTGTGCCTTCCTCTTGGGAATACAGGAAAACTCCAGCCCGTTCGAAACGAACCCGTCGCATGAACTCCAGCAGTGCCTCAAAACATCCCTCTGTTTCCCCAGGAAAGCCCACAATGAAGGTCGTGCGCAGCGCGATGCCCGGGATGCCGGCCCGAATTCGATGCAGCAGGTCCTCGATATAGGCGCGCGACGTTTCCCGGCGCATCCGCTCCAGCATGTTGTCATGAATGTGCTGCAGCGGAATGTCCACGTACCGCGCCACCTTGGGACACTCCGCAATGGTTCGTATCAGTTCCTCCGTCCAATGGGCCGGATGGGTGTAGAGCACGCGAATCCAAAACTCGCCCGGCAAAGCGTTCAACCTGCGCAACAGACGGGCCAGCGTGGGGACCTCCGGAGGCAACTCGCTGATGGCAGCGCGAAATCGATCCGGCGCGGCGATCGGCCCGGTTCGGCGCGGCCGCAGGTCCAGCCCGTAGTACGTGGAGTCCTGCGAAATGAGGTTGATTTCCCGCACCCCCTCTGCGACCAGGGCCCGCACTTCCCGCACAATATCGTCCATGGGCCGACTCCGGTGGCTGCCGCGCATTTGCGGGATGATGCAAAAGCTGCACGGGTGATTGCACCCCTCCGCGATTTTGACATAGGCGTAATGCGATGGCGTGAGCCGAAACCGTGGAGTGGCGTAGTCCGGAATGTAGTGCGGTCGAGCTTGCACCCACACCCTGGCTGCCGCCGGGGCATCGGCCGGGCGGAAACGAAGGTCGGCGCCGCTGCCATTGCCGTCCGTCTCATGCAACCGCAGCAACTCGTCCCGAAGACCCTCGCGGTCGGGATCAAACCCGCTTCGGTCGGTGCAGAGCCTGGCTGCCCGATGGGCCAGGGCCTCCCGCACAATCTCCGTGACCCGGGGCACTTCGTCCACGCCCATAAACGCATCCACCTCAGGCAGTAGATCGCGCAGCCGGCTGCGGAAGCGTTGGGGCAGGCAACCAGCCACCACCAGGGCCTGACCGCGCCGGTGGGCCTCACGAAAAGCCGCGGATTCGAGGATCGTGTCCACGCTCTCTTCTTGGGCAGCGTCGATGAAGGAACACGTGTTGATGATGAGGGCGTCCGCACGGGCGGGGTCGTTGACGACCTCAAAGCCGTCCTGCAACAGCGTGCCCAGCATCACCTCTGCGTCTACCAGGTTCTTGGCGCAGCCGAGCGAAATCAAACCAACGCGCCAGATCCGTTTGTGAGCCTTCGACTTCATCCGGGTGTCCGACTCTAGATGATCCCTTCGCTGACGGCAACCCACAGTCACCGGGTGGAGGCCATCTGCTCCAGCTTCGTCGCAGTGAAGGCGAGGGCCTCCTGAGGCGCTCTCCTCCTCGGCCTCCGGATTGCTTGCCACCCGCCGGTTTCTCTTCGCCGAAGAGGCAAACCCCGGGCCTTGAGACAGCGAAAAACCGGACTTGCACTGTGGCCACGGCAGAAGGCTAGGCGCCAAGCAAGACAACGAGGTCATATAACCTCAAGCCGCAAGATTCCATGCGCTGCCGCGACCCTGCCCGGCCCCTCCGAGGTCGCGAAGCGTTTGAAGTGCGCCAGCTTGCTGGCGCTTTCGGACCACCGCACTGCGCTCGGAGACCTCGCACCCCGCTTCTGCTTTCCACAAACGACCGGATGGGTTGCTGAGCCGACGCCATTGCCCATTCGAGGGCCGGGTTCCACCCCGGCCCGATGGTAACGATTCCATGGAGGCCCCGGTCTCACCCGGGCCAAGGGAAGCCGTGGAACGCATCCCTCCATCGGACGCGGTGGAACGCGTCCCGCCAAGGCCGGACGGCGTGGAAGCCATCCCTCCATCTGGAGGAACGGGCAGTTTTAAGCAGAGTCGTCGGCCGCGCGAGGCTTGTGGAGGGCCGGGTTCCACGCCGGCCCATGTCCCGTAGCAGCAGCAAGCCACCAGACTGCCTGCGCTGCCGCGACCTCGCACGGCGCCTTGGAATTCGCGAAGCGTTTGGAGTGCCCCCGCTTGCTGGCGCTTTGTGAGGCGGCCCCGGTGGAACCGGGCCACGCCACGAGTCGTTGCCATGGGGCTGGGCTGAAAGCCAGGCTTCCCATGGGATGCTATCACCAGGGGTTGACGCAGCGGCGTCGGGGCGCGAGCTGCAGGAGGGCCGCTGCGCGCCGGAAACGGTGGCCCATTAGGGTGGTATACCTGCGGGAGCACCGACAGCAAAGGGACGAGCGGAGTGCGCAGCGCCGGAAGGAAGGGCTGGGTGGTGGGGCGGTAGAGACGAGCTGCGGGGAAAGCGGTGTCCGTTCCAGCAGACCCGCCAGTTCTGGGCTCCGGCCAGGGAGGGAGGTCTGTGGGGTTGGGAGACCTTCTGGCGCAAGGAGTGCTGGCCCCTGGTGTTCCCGCAAAGCCGCCCTGCCAAGGGGTTGATAAACTGAAATGCGCCGGGCCCGCGGCGGATCAGAACCAGCGGTTGCTCCAAATGTATGCATCGCCTATGCTCTGATTGCTTGAAATGGAAATGGATTTGGAACATGAACGCACCCAAGGCACAACCTGAAACGGAATGGAGCGCCGAGCCGGAGGCCGCCTCCCGGCAGGAACCTCGCGGCCAGAATGACTTGGCCTCGGAGACGGCCCAGGTGGGCGTTGGCGCGGAGGCCGGCCCTCCAAGCAGCGAGGCGTCGGCCGGCTCAGTGACCCTGAGTGCGGAGGAATTCGAGGCGCTGCGGCGCAAGGCGGACCAAGCGGCGGAACATTGGGAACGGCTGCTGCGCACGGCGGCTGACTTCGACAATTTCCGGAAGCGGGCCGCGCGGGAGCGACAAGAACTGCAGGATTATGCGCAGCAGGCGTTGTTGTTGCGCCTGATCCCGGTGTTGGACAGTTTTGAGGCGGCCCTGGCGGCGATGAACTCGCGGGATGCCCAGTCGGTGGAGAAGCTGCAACAGGGACTCCAACTGGTGTGGCAGCAGTTGCGGGCGGTGTTGCAGGATGTGGGGCTGACCGAAGTGGACGCCACCGGACAGCCGTTCGACCCGGCGCTGCATGAGGCCATGGCCATGGAGGAACGTTCGGATCTGCCGGAGGGCCAGGTGGTCCGACAGTTGCGCAAAGGCTACAAGCTGCGCGATCGTTTGCTGCGGCCGGCAGGGGTCGTGGTGGCCCATCGTCCAGCGGAAAAGACCGAGCCTCCGGCCCAGTAAGGCGCTCCGGTCCCCATGACCAAACGCGATTACTACGAAGTCCTCGGTGTCAGCCGGGACGCCTCTTTGGAGGAAATCAAGAAGGCGTACCGGAAACTGGCCTTGCAGTATCATCCGGATCGGAATCCGGGAGACAAGAGCGCCGAGGAGAAGTTCAAGGAAGTTGCCGAGGCGTACGAGGTGCTCAGCGACCCACAAAAGCGGGCCGCGTATGATCAGATGGGGCATGCGGCGTTCGATCCGCGTGCACGGGCCGCCGGCGCCGGGGCCGGAACGGGCTGGGGCGGCGGGTTCCACGATCCGTTCGAGATCTTCCGAGAGGTTTTCGGCTCGGCCGGCGGCAGCATCTTCGACGAGTTCTTCGGCGGAGGAGGCCGATCCGATCCCCTGGCACCGGAGCGCGGGGAAGACCTTCGATACGATTTGGAGATCGACTTCGAGGAGGCGGTCCACGGTTGCGAAAAAGAGATCACGCTCACGAAACCCGAACGGTGCGAGGCTTGTCGCGGCTTGGGCCGGGAACCCGGCTCGCGCACGCGGACCTGCGACGCATGCCACGGCCGGGGTCAGGTCTTCGCCAGCCGGGGGATTTTCAGCATCGCACAGACTTGCCCGCGCTGTCACGGGGCGGGCGTCGTGGTCGAGCGGCCCTGTCGGCTGTGTCGGGGCACCGGCCGGCGCGAGCGCTCCACGCGGATCAAGCTGCGCATCCCGCCGGGGGTCGACACCGGAGCTCGTTTGCGGTCGGCAGGCAACGGCGAGGCTGGATTGCGCGGTGGCCCGCCGGGCGACCTGTACGTGGTCATTCATGTGCGCCCCCACGAGATCTTCCACCGGGAGGGCGACGATCTGTTGTGCGAGGTGCCGATCAGTTTTGTGCAGGCGGCCCTGGGCGGGGAGATCGAGGTGCCCACCTTGAACGGCAAGGCCACCATCAAGATTCCGCCCGGCACCCAGCCCGGGACCGTCTTCCGTCTCAAGGGCAAGGGTGTACCCAACGTGCAGGGATACGGTCGAGGTGACCTGCACGTGCGCATCACAGTGGAGGTTCCAACACGGCTGACACCGGCCCAACGGGCCAAACTGGAAGAGTTCGCCGCGCTGTGCAGCGGCCAGGAAAGCCCGCTTGTGCAGCGATTCTTCGAAAAGGCCAAACGGTTCTTCCGGTGAGGCCGTGGTAGATATCGACAACCGCCGGCCAACCCGGCGCAGTCTTGGGCGGCGGCTGCCAGGCTTACTCCGAACGTCCTACCGCAACCGCGGCGGGAATCTCGAACTCCGAAACGCATGCATCGATTTTACGTGGCACCGGATCAAAGCGCGGCTGCGCGGGTCACGTTATGTCCGCGGGAAACCCATCATGCACTGCACGTGTTACGGGTGCGGGCGGGCGAGAGTGTGGAGCTGCTGGACGGCCGGGGCCACATCCTTGAGGCGCAGGTGGTGCGGACCGGACGACGGGAGGTGGAGTTGCAGGTGTGCAACCGGTACCGGGTGGCTGCGCCGGGCCGGCGTTTGGCCTTGGTGGTGGCGCTGACCAAGGGCGCTGCCTTCGAGGACATTTTGCAACGGGCCACCGAGTTGGGCGTTGCGGAGTTGCACCCCGTGGTTGCGCGCCGGTCCGTGGTGCGGCTGGAGGAGCGGGACCGTCCTGCCCGGCTGGAAAAGTGGCACTGGACCATGGTGGACGCCCTGAAGCAATGCGGAGGGGCGTGGTTGCCGGAGGTGACCTGGCCGGAACCGTTGGAATCGTGGCTGGCCCGTGCCCGTGGTTGGGAGTGGCAGGTTTACGGTGCCCTGATCGGCGCCCGCGGAACCTTGCGCGCACGGATTCATGCCTACCGCCAGGACCATGGAGGTCGTCTGCCCAGGACCATTGCCGCCTATGTGGGGCCGGAAGGCGACTTCACTGTGGAAGAGCGCGCGGCTCTGGAGCAGGCCGGCGTAGAGCCCGTGTCCCTGGGATCGCGCGTCCTGCGGAGTGCCACGGCGGCGATGTATCTGGCTTCGGTGTTCCATTACGAGTGGCTCGAGGAGGAAACGGAGCCGGCCGAGCCGACCTGACCGGCCCAGATGGTGGGGCTGTTCTCCTTTCAGCCCGCGGATGAGGTTGCGCCTGGAAACGGCCAAGCCCAGGGCGCGTCGGGGAGCTGAAAATGTGGCGACAACCGAGCCGGGATCAATTTTTCACCCCTTGTCAGATTCCCAAAGCCGCAGGCCGTTTCTGCTGACGGCAACCGCAATGGCCACGCCGGGTCGAAGCCGGGAGATCACGGACTGCCTTGTTCCACCCCGCCTCCCCAACCGCATCCAAGGGCCCTCTCACCGGGTTGCCAACAGCCAGGTTTTCCCGGTAACCGCGTTGGCGCTCCGTCACTGCGCCTGCCGGGCAAACCCGTAGCATTTTGCAGAAGAGTCAAGAACCGGCGGAGAAAACCGGGCTGCGTCCGGACAAGCTGAAGGTCTTTGAGGAGGGGTTCCTCGCGAAGATTGGCTTGCACCTGAGAACCGATGGCGCAGCTAGCGAATGGCAGGCACCGTTTCCGATCGCGTCATGCCGCCAAGCAGAACCGAAGCGCGGTATGCACCCAACTGCGACTGGATGACAATGGGCGGTCCAGACCGCATGGCGGTTGGAAGTTTTCCACTGCGGGACTCCGTGATGATCCCGGGGCTTCCGGAGACCCAGAGCCTCGGCGGCTCGGGGCGGGGAGTCGGTGACGAAATCTCGGTTCAATCTTTTGTGATGGTGCGCAGCCGTTGCTCCAGTTCTTGGCGCAATGCTTCGCGCTCGATCTCGGTGGCGTCGCGCGGCACCCGCAGGGGAGGGCCCAAGAGCACTTCCCACTGGGAAAAGGGCAGGGGTACCATGAACCCGTCCCAAGTGCGCAGTCGTACCCGCCAGTTGAGTGCATAGGAGGCTGGCATGATGGGTAGGCCGGTGATTTGGGCCAGGGCTATGACCCCTTCTTGGACTACGTACCGTGGCCCGCGCGGACCGTCCGGGGTGATCGCCAGGTCGTACCCACGTTCCGCCCACGTGGTCAGCTCCAGCAACGCCTGGGGGCCGCGGCGGCTGGAAGAGCCGCGGACCGGCTGCACGCCGTAGCGCTCCAGGACCGCCGTGAGCAGGCCACCGTCCCGACTTGCGCTCACCAAGGCGGCCAGGCCTGCCGCTTTCGAGCGAGGCCGTGCATAGATCCGATAGGCCTCCAGACACAGCGCCAGTCGGTTGTGCCACATAACGTAAATGGCTTGCGGCGGCCAAGCCGCCGCATGCGGGCCCGGATCGATCAACCGGGGACGCAACGTCCAGGTCAAGCCCCGCGCCAATCCATAGATGATGCCGGCCACCCATCGCTGTCGGACGCTGGGGCTGTGGGGCACGACCGGCCCCCCCCGCCGGGTTCCTAGGGTACGCCGGTCCGCATAGGGGGTCGCACCGCTCATCGGCTTGGTACTCCTCGTTTCAAGGCTGCGCGCACCAACTCTTCCACACCGGCCTGAGGTCCTAGCTCGGCGGCTACTGCCCGGACGGAATCTTGCGCTTCCGCGGTTTTGTATCCCAGGGCCATCAACGCCAGGACCGCATCCTTCCACTTGGGGTCGGCGGCATCGGCCAGCCCGGCCGAGCTTGGGGCAACGTTGACCAAGGTGGCGCCGAGTTTGTCTCGCAGCTCCACCACGATCCGTTCGGCCGTCTTGCGGCCCACACCGGGGATTTGGGACAACGCCCGTAGGTCACCCCGCGTGACCGCGGCGCGAAAGGCCGCCACGCTCATGCCACTGAGCACGTTCAGTGCGATCTTGGGGCCGATCCCGTTGACCGTGTGGACCAGCAGCCGAAAGGTATCCCGTTCGGCTGCCGTCAAAAAGCCGTAAAGCAGGTGAGCATCCTCGCGCACGATCAATTCTGTCAGCAGCCGCACCGGTTGCCCCACAGGCGGCAGCTTTTCGTACGACGACAGCGGAATGAACACCTGATAGCCTACGCCGTGCACGTCCACCAGAACCTGCGTGGGCAGGGCCTCGACCAACGTTCCGTGCAAGAATGCGATCATAGTTCTGACATGGCCAGCGGATCCCGGACACCGCCACTTCCGTGGCGAGCGCGTTCCGGCCGGTCCTCTGTTTCAAATCCGACGCGTGCCCGAAGCCCAAGGGCGACCTTGCGTCTGCCAATGGGCCACGGCCAGGGCCAGTGCATCGGCCGCGTCCGCGGGCGGGGGCTCGGCCAGGGCCAGGATCCGCTGGACCATGCGAGCCACCGCAAGCTTGGCGGCAGCCCCGTGACCCGTGACAGCCAGTTTCACCCGCCGCGGGGCGATCTCGTACACTTCCAAGCCGAACTCGCCTAACACCGTCAGCGCCGCTCCGCGTGCCTCCCCCATCACCAGCGCAGTTCGGACATTTCGCGCGTGAAACAGACCTTCCAGCACCGCCACCGTTGGACGGTGCACCGTCACCAGCTCACGCATCCGCCGTGCAATGGTCGCCAGGCATTGGGAACGCGTCCAGCTGCGGGGACAAGCGATCGTCCCGTACTCGGTGGCACGCAACACCGGACCGTGTCGTTCCACCAGTCCGTAGCCGGTAGCGCGCAACGAGGGGTCCACTCCCAGCACGATCCCCTGCACGATCGATTCTGCCGGGATCTCACAGGGGGCCACGGATGCCGCCGGCCGGCGCAACCGCGCCTCCATTTCTGCGTACGCTTTGACCGAGATGCCCACGGCGTTCAATCTGCCAGCCGGCCGCCCCGCATCCAAATGCGAAATGCAGCACCCCGGCGAGCCTCCCGGGCTTCGCCG
>Ga0209809_1001117_pt1 | contig 22677 bp, 24 predicted proteins | sample YNPMSTMetaG_FD_186172 | JGI IMG/M metagenome (GOLD analysis project Ga0209809, IMG submission 186172) | Anoxygenic and chlorotrophic microbial mat microbial communities from Yellowstone National Park, USA - YNP MS-T MetaG (SPAdes) (version 2) ...
GCAGTTTTGGAGTCCGGCCGGGGACGAAGCGCTATTGTGTCTGGACACCTTCTGGCGCAACGAGCGCTGGCATTTGCTCTTCCCGCACACCCGCCCTGCCAACCTGTCCAAAAACTGAAATGCGCCGCAGCGCCGCAGGCCGCATTCCCTCCTTGGAGCGCCCACGAGAGGAGGCCCCTTAGAAACCCGATCTACCTCGACGTTCCCGCGGCTATGACCGGCACAAATCGCCGGAATGTGCAGGGTTGTTCAAAAAGTCAATGGCACCCTTTTTGAGGGGCAACTACCCACGCAGGGGCGGGTTTCGGTTTTCTGCCTGCCACCGGCCACTTCGGCGGCAGCAGGAGGCAAGGACCCCTCCAGGCGGACCTGTGCCGTCGTCAGGCCGAGGCTGCGCGTGCGTGTCCACCCACCGACCGAGCCGGGATGGAGCCGGGGGCCCCAAAGGCATGGCGCGGCGGACGAAGCCGACCCAAACCGCCCGTTCCTCCCGGCGGGGAGAGACGCTCCCACGCCGTCCGGCGCCCCGGCTTTCAGAAGGCGCGGCCTAAGTTGCGGCCTGCCCTGGGATGGGGCCCGGGTTTCCAACAGCAATGCCGTCGTGTCACCAGAGAATCCGGTCGTTTGTAAGAAGGCAGGCGTGGGGCGGTAAGGCTCCAAGCACGGTAACGCTCTTCGACACCGCCAACACGCTGGCGCACGGCAAACGCTGCGCGGGTCCGAAGGCGCCGTGCGGAGATGGAGCGACGCGCTCCAGCGCGTCTGTTGGCCCGGGTGAAACCGGGCCCTCCATCGAATCGTGACCATGGGCCGGGGTAAAAACCGGCCTTCCAGCGGGGTGCTGTCACTGTGGGTTCAAGCACGGGCACTCGCTGCTCGAGCTGCAGGAGCACCGTTGGACACGGGAAACGATGGCCCAGCAGGGTGGTCTCTCTGCAGGAACACCAGCAGCAGAGGGACGATCGGAGTACGCAACGGTAGGAAGAAAGGCTGGGCCGTAGGGCGGTAGATGTGAACTGTAGGGAGGATCCGTGTCCGTCCCAGCGGACCGGCCAGTTTTGAGCTCCGGCCGGGGAGGAAGCTCTGTGGGATTTGGATCCCTTCTGGCGCAGCGATCGCTCGCGCCTGCTGTTCCCGCACAGCCGTCGCGCCAAGGCTTCCAAAAGCTGGAATGCCCCGGTTGCGGCCATCTAGGGAGAACGTTCTTCCCAATCGGGCAAAGGTTTTGTTGAATGGAGGGGCACTATGAGTCAGACCCATACGATGACAACCACGGCTTTTGAACTGCCGGGGTATCGGGTGGTCCAAAATTATGGAGTGGTTCGAGGAATCGTGGTGCGGTCGCGCAGTCTGCTGGGCAACCTGGGTGCCAGCTTGCAAACCTTGTTCGGAGGGAACATCACCCTCTACACAACGCTTTGCGAGCGCGCTCGACAAGACGCCTTCAACCAGATGCTGGCTCATGCCGGCCAATTGGGAGCCAACGCAGTCATCGGCGTAAGGTATGATGCCACCGAGCTGGGGTCGGGAGTGACGGAAGTGCTCTGTTACGGCACAGCGGTGCGTGTGGAGCCGGTGCTGCCTCAGCAGCCCGCGGGCACCTCGGCTCCAAGGGCAACTGGCGCAACCGTGGGCCACCAGCATACAGTATCGTAGTCCTAGCTATGGCAGGTCACAGCAAATGGGCCAAGGTCAAGCACTTCAAGGGCGCGCTGGACGCCAAGAAGGGCAAGTTGTTCTCCAAACTGGCGCGGGAGATCATGATCGCTGCCAAACAGGGCGGCGGGGACCCGGAAATGAATCCGCGCTTGCGGATGGTGCTGCTGAAGTGTCGTTCAGCCAACATGCCCAAGGAAAACATCGAACGCGCCATCGCCAGGGCCACCGGGACCGGCGAGACCAGCAACTACGAAGAGATCACCTACGAGATTTATGCCCCGCATGGAGTGGCCCTGCTGGTGCCGGTCAGCACCGACAACCGGAACCGAACGGCTGCCGAGATTCGCAGTCTGGTCACCCGCAACGGCGGGAGCATGGCCACCGCCGGGGCCGTCAGTCACCTCTTCCAGCGCAAGGGCCAAATCATCGTGGCGCGTGAGAATGCCCAGGAAGACACGCTGATGGAGATCGCCCTGGAAGCCGGAGCGGAGGATTTTCGGGCCGACGAGCAGGGCTATGAGATCATCACCGAGCCTTCCAAGTTCGAGGCAGTTCATCGCGCGCTAGAGCAGCGCGGCATCAAGTGCGAGGTGGCCGAGGTTACCGAGCTGCCGCTGACCACCGTGCCACTGCAGGATCCGGAGGCGATTGCGGCCGTCAACCGGCTCATCGAAGCGCTCGAAGAGCACGACGACGTCAAGGAGGTCTACTCCAACGCGGAATTCCTCAACTGACCCTCCCACCACCCCCATGTCGGCCGCCCCGGTGACGCTCTCGACCCACGCCGGCAGGGCCGGCGTCTGCCGGCCCGCGTGCAGGCCTACCCGGTCATGAACGCCCTCCGGCTGGACCGCTGGCTGCCCTCGTTGCTGAGCCGACTGGCGCGCGCGGTCTACCGGTGGCCGGCCTGGTTCGTCGCCACCCACCTCTTCCTGGCCACCGTCGCGGCGGTCTACACCGTCGGCAACCTCCAGTTCGACACCAGCCGCGGCAACCTCGTCGGCCAAAAGCTGCGCTACCACCAGAACTTCCTGCGCTTCCGGGCGGAGTTCCCCAAGCCGGACGACCTAGTGGTGGTAGTTGAAGGTGAGGACGCAGAAGCCAATCGCCAGTTCGTCGAGCGCTTGGCCGCACGTCTGGAGCGAGAGCCGGAGCTGTTCCCGCGGGTCTTCTACAAGGGAGACCTCAAACTGATGGGCAGCAAAGCGCTGCACCTGTTGTCAGAAAACCAACTCCGGGACCTGCGCGACCAGCTTCAGGCCTACCAGCCCTTCCTGCAATCCCTGGCCGGCGCCACGAACCTTCAGTCCCTGTTCGACCAGGTCAACACCTGGTTTCGAACCGCCCGCAGCGCGCCCGCTGCCCAACAGGAAGCCCTCTTCCGGGCCTTGCCGGCCCTGGAGCGGATCCTCTCCCAGGCGACTGCCTGCTTGCACCGGCCGGGCCTGCCACCTTCGCCCGGGGTCACTGCCCTCTTCAACGCCGGCGAGGAAGCTGTCCACGCAGAGTACCTGGCCTACAACGGGGGCCGCATCTTTCTGGTCACGACCTACCCGCCCACCGTGCGCCAGGAAGTGGCGGCGATCACCCGACTGCGGGAGCTGGTCGAGGAAACCCGGCGCGAGGTGCCAGGGGTCAATGTGGGCGTGACCGGCGAGCCGGTCCTCGAGCACGACGAGATGCGTCAGGCCCAGCACGACACCACCCGGGCCAGCGCTCTGGCCGTTCTGCTCTGTGCGGCCCTCTTTGTTGCCGGATACCGCGAGACCGGGCGCCCCTTGAAGTCCATGGTCACCCTGCTGATTGGCGTGGCCTACACGCTCGGCTTTGCCACGGCAACCGTCGGCCACCTCAACATTCTGACCATCACCTTCGTGCCCATTCTGGTCGGTTTGGCCATCGACTTCGGGATCCACCTGGTCACGCGGTATGAGGAGGAATTGCGGCTGGGCCACGGGCGTTTTCAGGCCCTGGAACGCGCCATGGTCCACACCGGTCAAGGCATCTGCACCGGGGCATTGACCACGGCCGGCGGATTCCTGGCCATGGGGCTGACCCAGTTCAAGGGAATCCAGGAGATGGGCTGGATTTGCGGCGGGGGCATGTTGATCTGCCTGATCACGACCTTGACCTTTCTGCCGGCGCTGCTGCTGAGCGGACGCCAAAACCTTTGGGACGAAACGTCGGTCCGCCCACCGGTGCGGGCCTGGATCGAGCAACTTTGGCTGCGTCGTCCAAGGGCAGTGCTGGCGTTAAGCGCACTGGTCACCCTGACAACGGCGTTTCACGCGTTTCGGGTCCGGTTCGATTACAATCTGCTGAACCTCCAAAGTCAGAGTTTGCCCGCCGTGGTATTCGAAAAGAAACTGATCGAGTCGGCCGGTCGCTCCCTGCTCTACGGGGTGGTCATCGCAGATTCCCTGGCCGAGGCCCAGCGCCTGCAACGCCAACTGGAAGAATTGCCCGCCGTAGCCAGCGTGGAAAGTCTCGTCCCGTTGCTGGTGGCTGAACCTGGTCAAAAGCCGGACCTCATTCGGCAGATCCGGGATCTGGCGGCAGGCTTCCAGCCGGCAGCGCTAGATCCCGCGCCCGTGGCCCTGGCCGAGCTCAGCCGGACGCTCTGGGGGCTGTCCGGGTATCTGGGCTTGGCCCTGGAAGGTCTGGAGGGGGAGTCTTCCCCAATGCGCGAACCGCTGGCACGGCTACGCAGCGTGGTGGTGGACCTGCGCAAAGCCCTGCTGGACGAGGCCCTTGGCCCCGAACCCTACCGGGCTGCCAAACTCGGCGCCTACCAGCGCGCCTTCTTCGAAGACCTACGGGCCACTTTTCAGGCGCTGCAAGAACAGGACCCCACCAGCCCCTTGGCTTTGGACGATCTCCCCGAGGCCTTCCGAGAACGGTTCGTGGGCGTGACCGGCAAGTTCCTGCTCCAAGTGTTCCCTAAGGAGGACGTGTGGCATCGGCAAGCCCAAGAGACTTTCGTGCAGCAACTGCGCACGGTGGATCCGGACGCCACGGGCACCCCGGTGCAACTGTATGAATACACCACTTTGCTCAAGAAAAGCTATGAAACGGCCGCCTGGTATGCCTTGGCCGCGATCACTGTGCTGGTCGCTTGGCATTTCCGTAGCCCGCTGGCCGTGCTGTTGGCTCTTTTGCCCGTGGGCTTGGGGATGTTGTGGTTGGCGGGTTGGATGGTCTGGCGCGGGGTCCCGTTCAACCCGGCCAATATCATGACCTTGCCGCTGGTCGTGGGCATCGGAGTTACCAACGGGATCCATATCCTCCACCGATACACCGAGGAACAAGAACCCAGCCTGTTGGCCAAAAGCACCGGGAAAGCCGTGCTGGTCTCCGGACTGACCACCGTGGCCGGCTTTGGAAGCCTGATGCTGGCGGATCACCAGGGCATCGCCAGTCTCGGATTCGTCATGAGCGCCGGTGTCACGGCCTGCATGGTGGCCGGACTGGCCGTTCTGCCGGCCTTGCTGGTACTGTTGAGCCGCAGCCGATCTCAGGCCATCTAAGGCATCAGGAAGCTAGTGCCGTCCAACCACCTCGGGGCCTGCCCAAGGTTTCCAGAGTTGCCAGCCCCCATAGGCAGGACCATGGCTGGCCGCGGATGCAGGCCCACACGCTTCAGGGATAAGCCATCCCGCTGATCCCGTCGCACCCGCGCTGTGGGGCTTCCACAGCCGCCCCGCCCTTGCACGGCCGCCCTTCCGGATGGTACGGCGCCGTGCTCGGTCACAACGTTTCTTGACCGGCCCCGGGGCTGACGGCCCCGCCGACCCTGCTAGGTAACCCTGGCATTCCCCTGGCTGGCCCTCAACTTGCTCCTCCCCTGCAGGGAGACATCCCAATGAGAGCCCAACCGAAGGAAACCAGCAACTGGAACCCATGGACAGTCCGACTGGCCCTGCTGTTGAGCGTGGCAACCGCCGGATGCACCTCACTGGCTCCGCAGGCCGTCTCCCCGCCCAGGTTTCAGGAGGCGGCCCGTGCCGGTCTGATCGTGCAATTCTACAGTTGGCAACACTTCCATATCCTGCGGCCAGACTATCGCCAGGACGGCTTTTTGGTCCCGGTCTCCCGCGCAACCCTGAGCCAGCACCTTCGGGGATTGCACGTGGACCGGTCCCTGGCCGTGGTTGTGATTGGATCGAACTACGACGCCGAGGAACAAGCCAAGCTCATCGACGACTGGAAGAACCTGCTGTGGCGGGAGGGTTTCCAGCGCGTTGTCTGTTTGCAAGGCACCGGTGGTCGAAAAGTGGACGGACTCGTCATACTGGAGGATTCGCGCTTGACCCTACACGCTGCATCCCCGCAGATGGGGCGTGTGGGACAACCATGAAACCGGGTCGTCGTGCTGCTTCCCGGCCGCCGCTGGAACGAATGGTGCGGATCCATCAGGAGATCCAAGCCGGCCACTATCCCAACGCCACTACCCTGGCCCGCCAGTTGGAGGTCAGCGTCAAATCCATCCAGCGCGACCTCGAGTTCATGCGGGACCGTTTTAACCTGCCGCTTGCCTACGACCCGCACCGATTCGGGTACTATTACACCGAACCGGTCGAGTCCTTCCCGACCGTGCAGCTCAGTGAGGGCGAATTAGTGGCGCTGGTCCTGGCGGAAAAGGCCCTGCAACAGTATCGGGGGACGCCCTTCGAACGCCCCCTGCTCAGTGCCATCCGGAAGATGGAACAGGGCCTTCCGGACACCATCTCCGTCCGCCTCTCCGAAGTCGAACAGGCCTTCTCCTTCCGCCAGCGTGCCGAGCCGCGATTGGACCTGGCCGTGTTCGACACCCTGAGCCGCGCCGTAACCCACCGGCAACAATTGGAAATCCTGTATCGCAAGCCGGGACAACCCCGCGCCGAGCGCCGTCGCATTGACCCCTATCACCTGGCCAACATCAACGGGGAATGGTATCTGTTCGCCCATGACCATCTCCGCGGTTCCCTTCGCACCTTTGTGCCCGCCCGGATGTTGGAAGTTCGGCCCACCGGCCAAACCTTTGCCCGACCTGCTCGATTTTCCCCTGACCAAATCCTCCGCGGTAGCTTCGGCGTTCGTTCTGGCTCGGGCCATTACAAGGTGGTCCTTCGCTTCATCCCGCCGGCGGCCGATTACATCCGCGAAAAACGCTGGCACGAATCCCAACGCATCCGGGATTGCCGCGACGGCAGCCTGGAACTTCAACTGCAACTTTCCAGCTTGGAAGAGATTGCCGCCTGGGTGCTGAGCTGGGGTGGTCAGGCCCGGGTCCTTCGTCCGCGCGAGCTGGTTCTGCGAGTTCGCCAGGCTGCCCAACAACTTTTGGATTTGCATCCCCTCTGATACGCCAGAGCACCGGCTCACCGGCCAGTTCGGCTGCCGGCAAATACCGGCCTGCCACCCCGTGGCTGCACGGCAGGAACCTCTGGCTCGGCGGTGCACTCCGCCCCTCCCCCGGACATCCGATGGGGGCCGTTCGGGGGCAGGGTGAAGCTCGTAAACAATCAGACCTCGCTGCAAAGATGCACAGGCCCCCCTGCGCTCAACCGGGCCCGGCTCACCAGGGCCAGCTAGGCAAAACCCGGTCTTGGCGATGGCAGCCGCCTCCGGTACAACCCCGCCACATGTTCGAGCTGTTGAAAACCGATGATCGCTCCCAGGCGCGGCTGGGCCGTCTGGTTACACCGCACGGCACGGTCGAAACGCCGGTGTTCATGCCGGTCGGCACCCAGGCCACGGTGAAGGCGCTCGACCCCCGGGAGCTCGAAGAGATGGGCACGCAGATCATCCTGGGCAATACCTACCACCTTTATATCCGGCCCGGTTTGGAGATCTTGCAGGCCGCCGGCGGCCTCCACCGGTTCATGAACTGGCAGAAGCCCATCCTGACCGACAGCGGCGGCTACCAGGTCTTCAGCCTGGCCAAGATCCGCAAGATCCATGCCCACGGCGTAGAATTCCGGTCGCATGTCGACGGTGCGCGCCTCTTTCTCGGGCCTCGGGAAGCCATGGCCATCCAAAAGGTGTTGGGTTCGGATATCGCAATGGTCTTCGATGAATGTCCACCTTACGACGCTCCGCCGCGCGAACAACGCATGGCCGTGGAGCGGACCCTCCGCTGGGCGCGCGAGTGCCGCGAACAACCCCGGGCCCCGGGCCAGCAGGTTTTCGGCATCGTTCAGGGCGGCACCTCGACGGAGCTGCGTGCACACTGTGCCAGCGAACTGGTCGCCATGGACTTTGATGGCTACGCCATCGGTGGTGTCAGTGTTGGAGAACCCGAGCCGGAAATGTTTCGGGCCGTTGAAATCACTGTGCCCCACCTTCCCTCGCACAAGCCCCGCTACGCCATGGGCTTGGGCACTCCCGCCCAAATTGTCGAACTGGTGGCCCGGGGTGTGGACATGTTCGACTGCGTGTTGCCCACCCGTGTGGCCCGGAACGGAACGGCGTTCACCCGCAAAGGTGCCTTTGCGCTCAAAGGCGGTGCTTACAAGGCAGATTTCCGACCCATCGAGGAGGGTTGCGACTGTTTTGCTTGCCGAAATTTCACCCGGGCCTACCTGCGGCACCTGCTCAACGTCAACGAGATCCTGGGCCTGCGTATGGTCAGCGTCCACAACACCTACCTCTACCTGAAGTTGATGGCAGACATCCGGGCCGCCCTGCGCGCCGGCGCATTCGAGGATTTTCGACGCGAATTCGTGGCCGGTTACCTCCCCAGCCGACGAGTTTTGTCGGCCCGCTTGGCCGCGCAGCTGGAGCGCTGAAGAGCGGGCCATCGCAGCGGATTTCATCCCGCAAAGCCGCCCCTACAAAGGCAACGACCGGGCGGCTTGGTGAAGGATTTCGGTGCTGCGGCGTAGGGCGGCCTTCTCCGCCCGGTCCAACGGCGGCAGCAAGGTGGCCCGGATGCCCTCGGCCCCCAGCACCCGGGGCAGGGAAAAGCACACCGGAGCAAACCCACGCAAATGCCCGTCAAAGGCGCTCAGTGTCAGCACCACGCGCTCGTCGTCCCGAATGGCCTTGACGATGCGCGACAGGCCCGCCCCAATGCCGTAATAGGTGGCGCGTTTGCCGGCAATGATCCGGTAGGCCGCCCTGCGCACGCCGTCGTCAATGCGCGACTTCACCTCCGGGGTCAGCCCCCGACCGGTCTGCTGGGCGAACGTTTCCAGCGGTACACCCCCGGCACGGGCACTGGACCAGATCAACACTTCCGAATCCCCGTGCTCGCCCAAGACGTAGGCATGCACCGATTGCGGGGCAATGCCCAAATACTCGCCCAACAGGGCCCGGAAGCGCGCCGTGTCCAGAATCGTGCCGGAACCCACGACCCGGTCCGGGGGCAGGCCCGACAGCCGCAATACAATCTGCGTGATCAGATCCACCGGGTTGGTGGCCACGACCAGAATCGCACCCGGGGCATGCGGGCGCAGCCGGGCCATCACTTCTTGAAACACCGCTGTGTTCCGTTCCAACAACTGCAACCGGGTCTCGCCCGGCTGCTGGTTGACTCCGCAGGCCAGCACTACGACCCGCGCCCCCGCCAGATCCGCATAATCCCCCGCCATTACGCGGACCGGAGAACCGAACGGCACCGCGTGCAGAAGATCTTCGGCCTGTGCCCGCGCCAGCTCGGGCTGCGCGTCCACCAGCACCAGTTCACTGGCCACTCCGCGCAGGACCATGGCATAGGCAGCGCTGCTGCCCACAAAGCCGGTGCCCACAATGCCCACCTTCATGAAACACGCAAGCAGGTCGCGCCGCCGCCCTGGTCTCTCCCCTCAGGCCCCGATCTGGGCCCGGATGGCCGCCGCGATTCGGCCCGCCCAATGCTCCAACAGCGCGGCATCCGGTCCCTCCAATAGCAGGCGCGCCTTGGGTTCAGTGCCCGAGTAGCGCAGCAACAGTCGGCCCCCCTGGGCCTGCAAGGCTTGCTGGGCCTCCGCCGTCAACCGCGGCACCTCCGCCAGCTCTTCGAAAGGCCGTTTTTCCCGCACCTTGATGTTCATTTGGACTTGTGGGAACCGTTCCCAGCAGCGGGTCAACTCGCTCAGCGGCTTGCCCGAGGTACGCATGATCCGCAAAATTTGCAGCGCCGCCACCAACCCATCCCCCGTGGTGCCGTAATCCCGGAAAATGATGTGCCCGCTCTGTTCCCCGCCCAGGTTGTAGCCGTTGCGCATCATCTCCTCGATAACGTACTTGTCTCCCACCTGGGTGCGCACGACCCGCCCGCCGGCCGCCTCCACCGCACGGTCCAACCCGGCATTGCTCATCACCGTGGCCACCAGGGTGCGATCCGACAACGTCCCTTGCGCCAACATCTCCAGCGCGGCAATGGCCAGAATGTCGTCTCCGTCCACCAAGCGACCCTTCTCATCGCACAGAAGGACGCGATCGGCGTCCCCGTCGTGGGCAATGCCCACGTCTGCCCGGTACTCCAGCACCAATCGGCAGAAATGCTGGGGATGCATCGAGCCGCAGTCCTTGTTGATGTTCATGCCGTCGGGCTGGTTGCCAAACACGATCACCTCCGCCCCCAACTCCCGCAGCACGCAGGGCGTCGACTTGTAGGCGGCCCCATGAGCGCAATCCACCACGATCCGCAGCCCTTCCAGCGTCAGGTTCCGGGGAAAACTGGCCTTGGCAAACTCGATGTACCGACCCAGCGCATCATCGATACGCACCGCCTTGCCGATATGCTCGGCGCTGGGTCGGATGTTTTCGATCTCCCCGCTGAACACCAACCGCTCGATTCGCGCCTCCACTTCGTCATCCAGTTTGTACCCGTCGGCTTGAAAGAACTTGATGCCGTTGTCCGTGTACGGATTGTGCGACGCCGTGATCACAATGCCGGCATCCGCGCGCAGGCTTCGCGTCACGTACGCTACCCCGGGCGTGGGCAGCGGGCCAATGAACAACACGTCCACGCCCATCGAGAGAATGCCTGCCGACAGGGCGTTTTCCAGCATGTACCCGGACAGACGGGTGTCCTTGCCAATGACAATTTTGTGCCGGCCCCGGCCCCGCGGTTGTGCCTCCAAATGCTTGAACACGTGGGCGGCCGCGCGCCCCAGCTTCAGGGCTGTCTCCGCAGTGACCGGCTCCAGATTGGCCGTGCCCCGCACACCGTCGGTTCCAAAAATCCGATTTCCCTTGCTCATGCTCTGAAAAGTACGTTTTGCCGGTTGCTCAATCGGGCGGACTCCAAACCCGAATCCGCGGCGGTTGTACACGGACCACGTTCACTCCAGCAGGCGCCGAGACCTCGACCGGCTCAAGATGTTCCACACCGGAGTGCTCGGGGTCCACCCGCACCACCACCCGAATGTCCTCAGGCCGCAAGGTGTCCAGGAGCTCGCGCCGGCCGCGCACCACCACTTCCACCCGGGCCGGTTCCACCCGCCACGCCTGCCCCCAATTGGCCGGTATCAAGACCCACACCGGGACCTCCGGCAAGGTCCGCGTACGCCCAAAACCGACCGCCCCCCCGCCGCCCGTCCCCTGAATCATGTCGTGAACGGTGGTCCAGATCAATACCGCCAGCGCCAAGGCAAACAGCTTCAGCCCCCAGTCTCGGCGTAGTCGTTGGAACCAAGCCACCGCCATCAGCTCGAGTTCGAGGAGGGAGAAACCGAACCCTGCCGACTCAGCACCGCCGGAGCCGGCCGGGGCCGCTCCAGACGCTGCCGCAGCCACGCAATCCAGCCCCGGGCCCGGACCGGTCGAATCAGCGTCTCGGTCAGGAACGCACGCAACTGCTCCAACGACACCCCTCGTACCAACTGCCCTCCATAAGCATACGAAATGGCGCCCGTTTCCTCCGAAACCACCACCACCACGGCGTCCGTCTCCTCGCTCAGGCCCAGAGCCGCCCGGTGCCGCGTCCCCAGCGTCGGATCCAGATCACCCCGGCGCGACAACGGGAAAATACAGGCCGCATGCGTGATCCGGTCCCCCTTAATCAACACCCCGCCGTCATGGATGGCATTGTTGGGGAAGAAAATGCACTCCAGCATCTCGGGCGTGGCTTCGCAGTCCACCGGAATCCCCGATTCCACCACGTCGATCAACCGGATCGACTGCTCGATGGCAATCAACGCCCCAATCTTGACCTCGGAAAGTCGTTCGCAGGTCTTGATGATCACCTCAATGCTCTCACGCTGTTCCTGCGGCGTGGCAAACAACGGCAGCTTGCCCACCTGCGCCAGCATGTGCCGCAGCTCAGGTTGGAAAATCACCAGGGCAGCCACCGCCACAAAGGCCGAAAACGTGCCCAACAACCAACGCAACACCTGCAGGTCCAGCACGTAAATCACCACCCCCAACGTCAACAGGCTCAAAATGAAACCCAACACCACCGGCCAGCCCCGCGTGCCCCGCACAAACCGGAGCGCCTGGTAGATCACCACCGCCAGGATGGCGATCTCCAGCACCGGCCGCCCCCACACGGCCAGGGATGCCACGTCCCACTTCATCGGTTCACATGCCCAGCAGCGCCTCCGTCACTCGAACCACTTGGACCGTTTCTGCCACGTCGTGCACCCGCAGGACCGCCACTCCTTGGATGACCGCCCACACGGCACAGGCCAGTGAACCCGGCAGCCGGTCCTCCACCGCAGCCCCGGTGATCGCACCCAAAAACGATTTCCGGGAAACCCCCAGCAACAAGGGCCGTCCCAGCCTTCTAAACGTCGCCAACGCGCGGAGCAATTGCAAATTGTGCAGCACGGTCTTCCCAAAACCAATTCCCACATCCAGCACCACCTGGGTCCTGTCCACCCCCGCCTCTTCCAACCGCCGGAGCCGTTCCTCAAAAAAAGCGCCCACCTCGGCCACCACGTCTTCGTACGCCGGGCGATCTTGCATGGTCTGAGGCGTACCTTGCATGTGCATACACACGTACCCGGCCCCGGCCTCAGCCACCAGCCGCCACATCGTCGGATCCCTACGGCACGCCGCTACGTCGTTGACAATGCAGGCCCCTGCCGCCAAGGCCTCCGCCGCCACCTCCGGTTTCATCGTATCCACAGAAACCGGCACCTGACACTGACGCACCAACCCCGCAATCACCGGCAACACCCGACGTCGTTCCTCGGCCGCACTCACGGGCGTGGCCCCCGGACGCGTGGACTCTCCGCCCACATCCAGGATGTCCGCCCCCTGCGCCGCCAATGCCAACCCATGCTCGATCGCCCGGCCCGGGTCGGCAAATCGTCCCCCATCCGCGAAAGAGTCCGGGGTCACGTTGACGATCCCCATTACCAACGTGCGCCCGGGAAAGCTCCACCGATGCGGGCCGGCCCGCCAAATCGAGGGCCGGGCCTCGGGCACGCCGGCCCCGTCCATCCGGTCTGTTCCTGCCATCGCTTGCCGATCTTCTCCAGCGTCGCCCGGTCCGGCCCGAGACAACTGCGGCCGTCAGTAGCCGGAGCCGGAGGAGGCCCGTTGAATCAGCTCGATTTCATACCCCTCAGGGGCGTCGATGAAGGCAAAACCACTGCCGTCCTCCCGCAAATGCGGCGGCTCCGAAAAGTCGAGCCCGAATTTCCGCAAGTGCTCCCGGAAGGCCTCCAAACTGTCCACCTCAAAAGCCAGGTGCGTCAAATCCGGCTGCACCTGCACCGGCCCGCTGGCCGGATAACAGCAGATCTCGATCAGTTCCTCGCTCTCGGGCGCCTTCAGGAACACCAGTTCCGACCCACGCGGCGATTTGTGTCGCCGCACCTCTTCCAAACCCAATACCTCCCGATAAAACCGCACGGTTCGTTCCAGATCGTTCACGCGATACCGCGTGTGCAGAAGTTTTCGTACCTTTGCCATGCCCGCAGCATAGGGTCCGCCCCCGGCTCGTCCAAACTTCTTTCACCATTGCGGTGTTCCCAAGCCCTGCGCCGGCGCAGCTCTGCTGCATCAGGCACAGCCTGCCGTCTCCCTGCCGCGTCGGGGCCAACCAGCGATTCGCAGATCCGCCGAGCGAAGCAAAACCGCCCGATTTAACCCGTCTGGACGACTGGGCTGGCCTCCGGTCTCGGTGCCGCACCACTGTCCCGTATCCCGGCCAGATATGGGCCCTGCGACAGCCCGATCTGACATCCCCGAAACCAGAACTGCATTCCCCGCCCCTCTGGCACCGAGACTTCGCACCCGGCCTGAGGCCCCGAACCAAGGAAGCATTCCCCCAAAGCTGTCCACTCGCAGTCCATCCGGTCGCCACCACCTGGCGCAGATCTCCAAGCGAACCATTCATGGGTTAATCAACCCGCCCTGTTGGCGCCTTTCCTGGGCCTGTCGCGCAGGCTCGGGCGATTCGCCTGGCCGGGCTACCTTTCGGCGCCGACAATTTCCTGACGGCCCGGCCACATGCACCCGTCAGTCCCAGTCCGCATGACATTGGCGTTTACAGGCAGCTACCGGAGGCTAGGATGGAGCCCGGACGTTTTAGGGCGCGTATGAAGAAAATCGAAGCCATCATCAAGCCATTCAAGCTGGAGGACGTCAAAGATGCGCTGTCCGCGTTGGGTGTGCAGGGCATGACCGTGACCGAGGTCAAGGGCTTCGGTCGGCAAAAAGGACACACCGAGATCTACCGCGGCAGCGAGTACACGGTCGATTTCCTGCCTAAGATCAAGATCGAGGTTGTCCTGCCCGACAACCTGGTCCAACCGGCCGTGGAAGCCATCGTCAAGGCCGCGCGCACGGGCAAGATCGGCGACGGCAAGGTGTTCGTGACCCCGGTGGAAACCGCGGTCCGGATCCGAACTGAGGAGACGGGCGACGCAGCGGTTTGAGGGCCATACCCAGTGGGCTGTCCGCAGACAGACTGATGAACCTGCTCCTGCGGCCTTGGGCCTTCCGTAGGCTTGGCGCTCAACGGCAATGGCTCCGCACCCGCACATCCCTCCCCCAGCGCTCGCTCCCTTCGGCGTCCTGGCGGTGGAACGCAGGAGGATTCCGTGATTCCCCAGCTTACCCATCGACACCTGCTGCGCGTCCGGTACGGTGAAACCGACCAGATGGGCACCTTTTATCATGCGCGTGCCCTGGATTGGTTCGAGTGCGCCCGCTCCGAGTTCATTCGACACCACCTGGGGCTGTCGTATGCCGAGCTCGAGACCAAGGGTCTGTTTTTGCCTGTCATCGAAGCCCATCTGCAGCTCCAGGGCCGGGCCCGCTACGACGATCTCTTGGCCATCGATGCATGCTTGCGGAGCCCTGGCCGAGCTCGACTGCGCTTCGACATGCGGGTCTGCCAGCATCCCCGGGGCGACCTGGTGGTGGAAGGTTACACCGTGCACGCGTTCGTGGACGCGCATGGGCGTGCGCTCCGACCGCCCGAATGGTTCGTGGGCTTGTTGGAAGCGGCCGCCCAGCGCCAGCAAACCACAGACCGGCTAGACACCCAGTCCGGCGAAGCAAGCTAACCAGCTCCACGAACAGCCAGCCAGTTGCATCCGTGCCTTAACTGAGGCAGATTGGAATGCAGCGGAACAGCTCGGGGCAATCTCGGATCCCCGGGCCGCGCCGATCCATCGGCAATGAACGAACAGCCAAAAGAAGGGGGTACGCGTATGGAAACCCATTTTGCCAATCTCGAAGGCGCACGCGCCGCTCTGGCCAGGGAACGTGTGATGGAAGATTTGCGCCAACTGGCGCGCGATTCCGAGGCCCTCTTGCAGGCCACCGCCAGTGACATGTCCGAAAAAGCGCGGGAAGCCAGGGAGCGACTGGCCGCCGCTCTGGAACGCGCCAAGGCCACCTGTGCAGAATTGGAGGAAGGCGTGGTCACCCGCGCCAAGGAAGCCGCGCGCAAAGCGGACACGGTCATCCGCCAGCACCCTTACGAGGCCATCGGGCTGGCCTTCGGCATCGGTCTGTTGATCGGCGCCCTGATTGCCCGCAAGTGATCCTTGCATGACTCAGGCCACGGATTCCGAGACCAGCTGGCGCACCGGACTGCAACGGGCGGCCGATGCCTTGTGGGGTCTGCTGCAGTGCCGTCTGGAACTGTTCGCCCTGGAGCTGCAGGAGCAAAAGGAACGGCTCCTCTGGCTGCTGCTGCGGCTGGCGGCAGTCCTTGCCTTGGGGGCTTGCGGTCTGTTGCTGCTGTTGGGCCTGTTGGCCTGGCTGGCCTACCAGCTGTTGGGATTCTGGGGCGTGGCAGCCATGGCCGTCCTTTGCTTATGCGCAGCGGGTTGGAGCGCCCGCAGTTTGCTTCGGGCTCTCCGGTCCGAGCCGGCGCCGTTCCATCAAACCGTCGCTGAGTTCAAAAAAGACCGCGCATGGCTCGCCCCGGCCGAATGACCGATCGAGAACAACTCAAACGCCTGTTGGTGGCGGAGTCCGACCTGCATCGGGCCGTATTGCGCAGTGAGTGCCAACGACTCGGGTCGGTCTGCTCCACCGCGTTTCGGTGGCAGGAGGGGCTTCGCGCCCTTTCGCCGCGCTCCCCGTGGTGGGCGCTCGGCAGCGCAGTGGTGGGCTTGCTCCTGGCCCGACGAGCGAAACCGATCCTCAAATGGGCCCCGGCAGCCTGGACCCTTTGGCGGTGGTGGCGCCGCCACGGACGGCTTTGAACCCGGAGGGCCGCTCGAAACCGAAGATCCTGCTACCTGCCGCACCCCTGACCAGCGTCTCCAAGCCATTTACCTTGGTCTTCCGACAAGCCCTCGTAGCCCCGGGGGGCACCTCCTCTGGCCATCTCCCTGCACTGCTGCCCCAGAACTGCTGACCACGAGTCGTCCAGCCAGCCGTGGCTGGGGCTGATGATTCGGGCAGATCAGCCCCATCGGGACTTGGCGGCCACCCGTCAAAGGACTCGGCCCATCGTCGGAAAGAATCGGCAGCTTCGACCCGACCCAGCGGGCGAGGCAGACGCAACGGCATCCAAATGGCCACGGGTCAGACTCAGCAAAATCCGCCGGGCTCCACTTGACCTGTGCCGCTGAGGAGCCTTTACTGGCGGGCGTTTGCCTTGACTGGCGGGCGTTTGATTCTTAGGCCGACCGAAGGATACAATCATGATTAAGCCGGTACCCATTCCTGCCGACTTGTTCCGGCAAAACCGGGCACGACTGCGCCAACTGCTGCCGCCGCGTTCCCTGGCCGTGCTCAACGCCAACGACGTCATGCCGGGCAATGCCGATGCCACCCTCGGTTTTGTTCAAAACGCAGACCTGTTCTACCTGACCGGGATCCTCCAAGAGGAAACCATCCTGATCATGGCCCCCGATGCCAGTGACCCCGCCCACCGCGAGATCCTTTTCCTCCGGAAACCGGACGAACACACCACCCTTTGGGAAGGGGCCAAACTAACCCGCGAGGAGGCCCGCCGTATTTCAGGGATCCAGGAAATCCGTTGGCTGGACGAATTCCCCACCCTGTTTCGTCAGCTCATGTGCGAGATGGACCTGGTCTTTCTCAACACCAACGAGCATTACCGCGCCATGCCCCAGGTGGAGACTCGCGACGCCCGCTTCATCCGGCAGTGCCAACGCCAATACCCGCTCCATCAGTATCGGCGCTTGGCCCCGCTTATGCACCAGTTGCGCACGGTGAAATCCCCGATCGAAGTGGAGCTCATCCGCAAGGCATGCCAACTGAGCGGGCAAGCCTTTCGCAAGGTCTTGCGCCACGTACGCCCCGGAGTCAATGAAACGGCCATCGAAGCCGAGTTTGCCCGAGAATTCATCCGAAATCGCGCCTCCTTTGCCTACCCTCCCATCATCGCCTCCGGACCCAACAACTGCGTATTGCACTACACCCGCAACGACCGGGATTGCCGCGACGGCGAGCTACTCCTGCTGGACGTTGCCGCCAATTACGGGGGCTACAATTCCGACCTGACCCGCACCGTGCCCGTCAACGGCCATTTCACTCGCCGCCAGCGCCGCGTTTACGAAGCGGTGTTGCGCGTGTTCCGGCAGATGCTACAGCGCATCGTTCCGGGCAAGACCTTGGCGGACCTTCGTCAAGAGGCCGAAGCCCTCATCGCCGAAGAATGCAAGGCTCTGGGACTCCTCCGAGCCCGCAGCCGCCGCCGCAGCCCCGCAGAACCACCGCCCGTGCGCGAATACTTTATGCACGGAGTGGCCCACCCCATCGGATTGGACGTGCACGACGTGCTGCAGCCGGGCCAGAAAATCGCCGCCGGCTGGGTGCTCACCTGCGAACCGGCCATCTACATCCGTCGGGAAGGCTTCGGGATCCGGCTCGAAAACACCGTCCTGGTCACAAGCCAGGGCGTGGAAGATCTCATGGCCGATGTCCCCATCGAGCCCGAGGAAATCGAAGCCCTCATGCGTCGCTAGGCCCGGTCACCGATCCCGTCGCGCCGACCCTCCGTTGCAGCCCTGGCCCCGGTGCAGTTGAGCCTGCCCTGGCCCCTTTGACGATACCCATCCTGCCGGGGCCGAGCTCGCCGCCCCAGACTGCCCACGAAACGGCGTCCCAATCTCAAAAACCACGCAACTCGCAGCCCCGATCCAGAGTCCGGAAGCAACGAGCCCAGAAGCCTGACCGAACATCGCGGCTGTTGGCCGGGCTCTATTGCCGGGGTGCCGCCCCCGCCAGACTGAAGGTCAGCTCGATTTCATCCGCCACCTTGTCCTGCGGCGCCGCCGGATTGATCCCAAAATCGCTCCGCCGAATCGTGAATTGCGAACGTATCACCAGCAGATCCCCCTGCATCTGTCCGTTGGAGCGCGCCCCGAGCTTGTCCTTCAGATAGGTGAGCCGCACCGGCACAACCACCTCCCGTGTCACCCCCCGAATCGTCAGCAGGCCCCGCACACGCGCCGTGACTTCGTCCCCCTTGACCTGCACGTCCTCCAAGCGGGTAGATTCGAACACAATCTCGGGGTACTTCGCCACGTCCATCCACTGAGCACTATGCAGGTGCTGCTTCATCACAGGGTTCGGCACATGCAGCGTTTCGGCAGCCACCACCAGCCGGCCCCGAGTCGCCGCCGGATTGGCAGGATCGAACACTACCTTGCCCGAAATGCCCGTGGCACTGCCACTAATGGATTCCAGAGGCGCATCCAACCGAAACACCACATTGTTCACTCCCTTGGGATCCTTGAAATCGAACTCCAAGGGTGCCGCCACCGCTGCCCCGGCAACCATCAGAACACCCAACGTCTTGGAAATCACCATCGACCTGCTTTTCATGCTTAGTTTGCCTCCGATTTTAGAGCCACTCTGGCGTCGCGACGGAACAGCAAGGACGCACCAGCCACCAGGCCGGCGGTGATCCATACAGCAACCAGGAAATCCACACCCGGCACAAACTGCGGCCGGTAGGTGATAGCTTCCAGGCCTGTGACCTCGTCCAAGGTCCGTACCGGCACACTGGTCTTCGTCCAGCCCCAGTGCGCCCCTCCAGCCCACCAAAAGCCTGCACCCCCAACCGCAATTGCCAGGGCCAAAAGACGAAGCCCATTCCGCCAGCTCAGCCCAAGTCTCACGTGCCGCAAAACATAGCCAGCTCGATCCATTGTGCAACTGACCCAGCGCCACCCCGGCCACAACCCTTTCCCCATGGCGGGTGCGTGATCTCGGCCCGCTTTCCACAAGGACCCGACCAACCGACAGCCAGCTTCCTTGCATCCAGCCGATTCTGTTTCGAACAGGGTTGCCCGTCACCTCTCGAGCACACCACAGCCCGCATTCAGTGCACCCGAAATTTTCCAAGCTAGACCACGATCGTTCCCGGGCCACCCACGATGAGCGCGGCCCCAGCCACGGCAAACGGCCACAGATTGCTGGCCGTTCTCTCCGGAAGCACCCCCTTGTCGAATCAACAACGGGAAAACCAAGAGGTCGTCCCCTGCGCAGGCCCGATGACTTCAAACACCGCCCCGGGCAAAAGAAACAAACGCCCCTTTCGTCAAGAGCCGGCGCATTTCAGCTTTTGGACCCCTTGACGGGGCGGCCGTGCCGGAGCAGCACGGGCCAGCGCTTGTTGCACCAGAGGGTCTCCAAACCCAACAGACCTTCTTTCCCGGCCGGTGCCCAAAACTGGCTGATCCGCTGCCATGAACACAGACCCTCCCTGCAGCTCGAACCCACCGCCCCGCGGCCCAGCTCTTCTTTCCACTGTCGCGCACTCCGAACGTCCCTCTGCTGCTGATGCTCCCGCAAGTTAGATAGACAACCCTGCTGGGCTACCGTTTCCCGCGCGCGCAACGGCCTTCCCGCAGCTCGGGCTCGGGCACCGAGCCTCCCTGCTTGAACCCGTGGTTGACAGCATCGCGTGCGAAGGCCGGGTTCCACTCCGGCCCGATGGCAACGACTCGATGCAGAGCCCGGTTCCACCCGCCCCCCAGCCGGTCGGTTCCTCTCAAAGGGGCGCAATTTACTTGTTGAACAACCGTCCATATTCCCGCGCTTTGTGCCGGTCAGAGTCGCCAGAACATTAGAGGGGAATGGGTCTTTGTTGGGTTTCCTGTCGCCGGCGCTCAACATGTGAAATGCGCCGCAGGCCAGGGCAGGTTGCAGGACGTGCTTGGCCACCTGGCATGGCCGTGGTAATTCACAGGCATGAATTTCACATTTTCGGGGCGTTGTCTCTCTGGGCTAAGCGTCCGATTCGGTGTGGGCTTACTGCTGGCCTGGGCGGCTGGCTTCAGTGGGGTGACGCAGGCGGCGGACCCGCCCGGATCCACGAATTCCTGGCTGCCGCTTTTCAACGGTCGCGACCTGTCGGGCTGGAAAGTGAAGATTAAGGGCTATCCGCTGGGCGAAAATCACCTCGACACCTTCCGGGTCGAAAACGGCGTGCTGCGTGTGGCGTACGACAAGTACAGGCAGTTCGACGGGAAGTTCGGGCACCTGTTTTTCATGCGGCCCTTTTCGCACTACCGGCTGCGGGTCGAATACCGGTTTGTGGGGGAGCAAACCCCGGGCGGACCAGGCTGGGCTTGGCGCAACAGCGGCATCATGCTCCACTGCCAAGCACCCGAGACCATGCGCGTGGACCAGGAATTTCCCGTCTCGATCGAGGTCCAGTTGCTTGGCGGTGACGGAAGGAACGAACGGCCCACGGCCAATCTCTGCACCCCAGGAACTCATGTGGTCCTCAATGGCAGGCTGCATACGCAGCACTGCACCAATTCCCGCTCGAAGACTTTTCACGGCGATCAGTGTGTGACCGTCGAGGTCGAGGTCCGCGGGAAGAGCGCATCCGGCATTTCGTCAACAGGGAGCTGGTCTTGGAATACGAGCAGCCGCAACCAGATCCGGAGGACGCAGACGCCAGGCGACTTCTCGAGCAGCGCAGCGGGGACAAGCGGCTCCGCGAGGGCTACATCGCCCTCCAGGCCGAGAGTCATCCGATCGAGTTCCGCAAGGTCGAGCTGATGCCGTTGGCGCCTTGAGCCGGCCCCGGTCGTCCTCGCCATGAGCCTTGGAGCCCGGGCCGAGACCGTTCCCTGAAGCGCGCTCTCCAGTTGGACAAACAACTAGCCAAACAAATAGCGATGACGGGCTTGCCGTCGTTCATGGCAAAGACTCTTGGGCCAGGGCGCGCACTGCGCTGCTGGCCCGGGCCTGATCGAGCGGAACCTCAAGGCGGAGCGTGGAGTGGTCTGGCGCGAGGGCAAGCACTCAGGAGCGGGTGCCTTTGGGGACGGCAGGCACCCCTGCCTGCCCCGCAGTGGGCCAAAGTCCAGCCCGCCGGCGGGGCCGCAGAAGGAGGAGGGAAGAGGCCGTAGTAAATGGCTTGCGAAAGCGGTGGCAATGGCGGTTCCTCCAACCCGCCTCGGAGCCGAAAAACCGCGAGCGTCTCAAGCCTGCAAAGCCTCGGCCCAACCCCCATCCGCTAAGGTCCGGTCCTTGTCAAGGACCAGGTCCGCACACCGGCAGGAGCAAATGGGAAGGGAATTGGCGGTTGCTGAGAACCCCATTGCGAGCCTTGCGGCTCGGGCTGGCGGCCCGAAACGGGGCACCGTTGTTGGGATTGGGATCGTACCCCGGCGCACTGCTCGAGGTTACATGCACGCGCAGTCGATGCCCGCAGTGGAAGATCACGCTGATGGGGCCCAACTCGATTTCGATGGGTTCGACCTGATTGGGAACCAGAAGCGCCTCGCGGTCAAAACCGTGCCGTAAGCGGACGCGGAGCGCGCCCTCCACCAGATTGAACGACCGTCCGTCCGGATAGACATCGCACAAGCGCACAGAAAAAATCTGTGTCGGGTGCGTCGCTGCGGATCCAGAGGCGCGCCCGGACATCCCCGGTCAGTTCCAGGGGCCGCGTCAGTGAAGCGCTGGTGTAGACTAGAACATCCGGCCGGGTTTCGAGGGGCCGTTGGTCCACCGGCCCGGCTGGCAGGGTCAGTTGCGGTCCTCCCAACGTCGGTACCGGCGCTTACGGATCGTAGACGTACTCCCTCTCGGCACGGCTGTCAGCAGGTCGATCCGGGGCAAAGGTGGCGTCCCCGTGAAGGTACCAAGGCACAAGCCAGCTTTGAGGCGGTGGCCACTGTCGCGCCGTGCGCCATTCCAAGCCCGGGGCATTGGGCTCGGTCACATCGCCCAGCACGTAATAGATGACCGGGGGCAGTGGCATGAGTTGGCGATCCTGCCCTTTGAGGAGCTCGTCAAACCACGCCCACGGATCGAGCAATGCCGACGGCGGCCGACGAGCGGACTCGGGCAGGACCCATTGACCGACGCGGTTTTGAGCCACAGCGTGAGCCCAAGGGCCCATGATCAGTTTTTGTCGGCCACGTGCTCCGGGTCCGCCCTGGTTCTGGTAGCCGAGAAAAGCCCGGATTGTCCCTGGGGCGAAGATGTCGTACCAACCGCCCACGTGGACAGCGGCGGCGGAGATGCGCGGCCAGCGCAGGGTGGTGTCTCGGGCCCGCCAGTAGGTGTCGTACCGTGGGTGAGCCACCCAGCGGCGGAGAGCATTCTCTGCGAATTGCGAGATTCGGAGCCAGTCTTCGATCATGGCTTTCTTGAACACCCCGCCGGGGTAAATCCCCAGGTACAGGTTGGGTTCACCCA
>Ga0209809_1001120_pt1 | contig 22630 bp, 20 predicted proteins | sample YNPMSTMetaG_FD_186172 | JGI IMG/M metagenome (GOLD analysis project Ga0209809, IMG submission 186172) | Anoxygenic and chlorotrophic microbial mat microbial communities from Yellowstone National Park, USA - YNP MS-T MetaG (SPAdes) (version 2) ...
GAATGTGGATGTGGTGATGGTGGCTCCCAAAGGTCCGGGGGATCTGGTGCGCAGAATGTACCAGGAAGGAAAGGGTGTCCCTTCGCTCATTGCAGTGTATCAGGATGCGACCGGAAAGGCCAGGGATATAGCTCTTGCCTATGCCAAAGGAATTGGCGCCACTCGAGCTGGGGTTCTGGAAACTACCTTTGCCGAGGAGACCGAGACCGATCTTTTTGGTGAACAGGCGGTTCTCTGTGGTGGTTTAACGGCACTCATCAAGGCCGGCTTTGAAACCTTGGTGGAAGCGGGGTACCAGCCCGAGGTGGCTTATTTTGAGTGCCTGCACGAAATGAAGCTCATCGTGGACCTGGTGTACGAAGGGGGACTGGCGTTGATGCGCCAGGTGGTGAGTGATACTGCGGAGTACGGCGATCTTACCAGAGGTCCCAGGATAATCAACGACTCTGTACGGGCAGAAATGAAGCGGATTCTGGCGGAGATTCAGGACGGAACTTTTGCCCGGGAGTGGATTCTGGAAAATCAGGCCAATCGGCCGGTGTACAATGCTCTGCGCAATAAGGATATGAATCATCTCATTGAAAAAGTGGGGAAGGAACTGCGAAGTATGATGCCCTGGCTGAAAAAATAAAGGGGGTGGAAGGGTGAGGACCATCCGGATTTTTGATACCACCTTGCGGGATGGGGAACAGTCTCCGGGTGTGGCGCTCAATGCTCAGGAAAAGTTGGAGATTGCCCGGCAACTGGCGCGTCTTGGGGTGGACATCATCGAGGCAGGTTTCCCCATCGCTTCTTTGGGCGATGCGGAGGCAGTCAAGACCGTCGCTCAAAATGTGAAGGGGGTAGCAATCTGTGCTCTGGCCCGGGCTAAAGAGCGGGATATCGATGTAGCGTGGGAATCGGTGCGGTATTCTGACCATCCCATCATTCATACCTTTTTGGCTACCTCTGATATTCATCTCCGCCATAAGTTGCGTCTTTCCCGGGAGGAAGCACTGGAACAGGCGGTATGGGCGGTGAAGAGAGCTAAAGGGTACGTGAGTGACGTGGAGTTTTCTGCCGAAGATGCCACCCGTTCCGACTGGGAATATCTGAGTCGGGTCTATGCGGCGGTGATCAGAGCGGGAGCTACCATCATCAATGTTCCCGATACCGTGGGGTACACCGTCCCGGACGAGATGGCGGAGCTGATCCGGTATCTCCTGGAACATACCGAAGGCCTCAACGAGGTAGTGGTGAGCATCCATTGCCATAACGACCTGGGCCTTGCGGTAGCGAATTCTCTGGCCGCGGTTTGGGCGGGAGCCGGACAGGTGGAATGTACCATAAATGGAATCGGGGAACGGGCCGGAAATGCGGCCTTAGAAGAAGTGGTGATGTCCCTTTATGTACGTCAGGACCGTTTCCAGGTGCGGACAAATCTCAACTTTCAGGAAATTTACCAGACCAGCCGGCTGGTGAGTCGCTTAACCGGTATGCTGGTTCAACCGAATAAGGCTGTGGTGGGTCAGAATGCCTTCGCTCACGAATCGGGTATTCACCAGGATGGAGTTCTGAAAGAGAAGTTGACCTATGAAATCATGGATGCGCATCTCATCGGTAGAGAAGAACGGGTGCTGGTTCTGGGGAAACACTCCGGGCGCCATGCTTTTGTGAAGAAACTCGAGGAGTTAGGATATCACCTGAGTGAGGAAGAAGTCAATCAGGCCTTCGAAAAGTTTAAAAAGCTGGCCGACCAGAAAAAGGAAATCACCGAAGATGACCTGAAAACCATCGTTTCCGAGGAAATGGCCAAGCCTGAAGAAGTTTATCGTCTTGACTTTGTCCATGTCTGTTCGGGAAATAATATCCTTCCCACCGCCACCGTTCGACTCATCCGGGAAGACGGAAAAATCCTGGAAGGTGTAGCTACCGGGGTTGGTCCAGTCGATGCCGCCTATAAGGCGATCAGCAATCTCCTGGGAATTTCCTCCAATCTTGTCAACTATACGCTGCAGTCCATCACCGGAGGGACCGAGGCTCTGGGAGAAGTGGTGGTGCGAATCATCGGTGACCGGGAAGAGTATGTGGGTCGTGGCTCCAACCAGGATGTGGTGGTTGCCAGTGTCATGGCCTATCTTTCGGCCATAAACAGGATGGCCCAGCGCAAGAAACGTCTGAATCCCCAGCACAACGGAGAGGGTTGATGGATATGGGTATGACCATTACCGAAAAAATCATCGCTGCCCACGCGCATAAAGAACGGGTGGTGCCGGGAGAACTCGTCCAGGTGAAGGTTGACCTGGCACTGGCCAACGATATCACCGCTCCCCTGAGCATTAAGGAGCTAGAAAAGTACGGAATCGAGAAAATCTTTGACCCCCGGCGGGTGGTTCTCGTCGCCGACCACAACACCCCCTGCAAGGATATTCCCTCGGCGCAAAATGTGAAGTTGATGCGGGATTTTGCTCGGAAACACGGTATCCCCAATTTCTTTGAGGGAGGAACGGTAGGCATTGAGCATGTGTTGCTTCCAGAACTGGGCCTAGTCCTTCCGGGAGATCTGGTGGTGGGAGCGGATTCCCACACCTGTACCTATGGGGCCCTGGGAGCTTTTTCTACCGGTATGGGAAGCACCGATATCGCTGCGGCCTGGGCTCTGGGAGAGACCTGGCTCAAAGTTCCCGAGTCGCTGAAGTTCGTCTATGAGGGAGAGCGCCGGCCCTTTGTCACCGGAAAGGACTTTATCCTCTTCACCATCGGTCAAATCGGTGTGGATGGAGCCCGTTACTGCGCTATGGAGTTTACCGGAAGTGCCATTGCAGCCCTTTCCATGGACGAGCGTTTCACCATGGCCAACATGGCTATCGAAGCGGGAGCAAAAAACGGCATTATGGCTGCAGACGAGAAGACTTTAAGTTACGTTCGTGCTACCGGCGTGACACGAGAACCAAAACTTTATTTTTCTGACCCTGAGGCCACGTATCGACAGGTCTTCACCATCGATGTTTCCCAGATTGAGCCCCAGGTAGCCCTGCCGCATCTTCCCGAAAACGTTAGATCGGTGGGGAGCTTGCCCCGGATTGAAATCCAGCAGGCGGTGATTGGTTCCTGCACCAATGGACGGATTGAAGACCTACGCATGGCGGCTTCGATTCTGCGAGGCCAAAAGGTGCACCCCGGGGTGCGACTCCTCATCTTTCCAGGGAGCCCCCGGGTTTTGCTGGAAGCCGAAAAAGAGGGGTTGCTTCGGATTTTCCTGGAAGCTGGAGCGGTGCTGGCACCACCTTCCTGTGGACCTTGTCTGGGAGGGCATCTGGGGGTGCTGGCGGAGGGAGAACGCTGCATTTCTACCACCAACCGGAATTTTGTGGGACGAATGGGTCACGTAAAGAGTGAAGTGTATCTTGCCAATCCCTATATAGCGGCGAGTTCTGCAATTCTTGGTTACATTGCCGGTCCGGATAAGCTGTGAGGTGAAAACCATGCGCATTCGAGGAAAAGTAATCAAGTTCGGCGACAACGTGGATACCGATGTGATCATCCCGGCACGCTATCTGACGTCTTCTGACCCCATGGAGCTGGCCCGGCACTGTATGGAAGACCTGGATCCCACTTTTACGAGAAGGGTGACGAAGGAAACCATTCTCGTGGCGGGAAAAAACTTTGGGTGTGGTTCCTCTCGCGAACATGCCCCTCTTTCCATCAAAGCTTCTGGGGTTCAGGCGGTGATTGCCGAATCATTCGCCCGAATTTTTTACCGGAACGCCATCAATATTGGTCTTCCGATTCTCGAATCCGGAGAAGCAGCACGGGAAATTCAGGAAGGCGATGAGGTAGAAATTGACCTGGAAAAGGGTCTCATCCGTAATCACACTACCGGTAAGACCTTCCAGGCTCAGGCCTTCCCACCTTTTTTGCAGGAAATCATCGCCCAGGGTGGGCTCATGAATCTGGTGAAAAAACGGACCCAGGTCAATTCCTGAGACTGGTAATGGGGGCGGGGATTCGTCCACCTCGCCGGATGAATCTTCCGCCCCGGTAAGGATTCACTTCGATAACAGTGGCTTCTCCCAAAAGTCCTCCAAAAACGGCTTTTTCTCCAGCTTTTTTGCCGGGTACGGGAATCAGCCGTACCCCTACGGTTTTGTGATTGATGACCCCGATGGCTATTTCATCGCCGATGATGCAGGCTATGACCTCTACAGGGGTGTCACCGGGAATAGCAATCATATCGAGTCCTACCGAAGAAACGCTGGTCATGGCTTCCAGTTTTTCTAGAGAAAGGGCACCGATAGTCACCGATTGGTTCATACTGGCGTCTTCACTCACCGGAATGAAAGCACCGCTCAAACCTCCCACAAAAGAAGAAGCCATGGTTCCTCCTTTTTTGCAGGCATCGGTGAGGAGTGCCAGGGCTAACGTTGAACCCCATCCTCCACATTTTTCAATCCCCATGGCTTCGATGACTTCGGCGACGCTGTCACCCACCTTTGGGGTAGGAGCAAGCGACAGATCCACAATGCCAAAGGCGACTCCAATTTTTTCCGCCACTTCTCTTCCGATGAGTTCTCCTACCCTGGTGATCTTGAAGGCGGTGCGTTTCACAATTTCGGCCAGTTCTCCGAGATTCGCCTCCGGGTGACGGCGAATCATCTCTTTCACCACCCCTGGGCCGCTCACTCCCACGTTCACCACCGCGTCTGCCTCTCCCGGTCCATGGAAAGCTCCGGCCATGAAGGGATTGTCCTCCGGAGAATTGGCAAAGACCACCAGTTTGGCGCAGCCGATACCATCGCGGGAAGCAGTTCTCCGAGCGGTTTCCTGGATAACTTCTCCCATCCGCAAAATAGCGTCTACGTTGATACCGGAACGACTGGAAGCTACATTCACCGAACCGCAGATCCGCTCGGTCTCTGAAAGGATGTTAGGGAGACTCTCCATAAGAAGAAGGTCCCCAGGGGTGAATCCCTTCTGCACCAGCGCCGAGAAACCCCCTACAAAATCAATCTGCAATGCCTGAGCGAGATGATCGAGCTTTGCAGCCAATTCCACGAGTTCTGAACCTTCTTTCCCGGTAAGTAAAAGTGCTACCGGTGACACGGCCACCCGGCAGTTTACAATGGGGATGCCGTACTTTTCGGAGATTTTTTCCACGGTCTCTTTCAGAGGAGAAGCAAAATGTTTGATTTTTGCTATCACCCGTTCGATGGTAGAAGCGAAACTCTCTCCCCGACAGTCGAGAATATTGATACCCAGCGTGACGGTTCGCACATCTAAGTTTTCCAGTTCCAGCATCCGCAGGGTTTCTAAGATTTCAGAACGTTCAAAAAGCATGACCTTCCTCCTAAATGCGGTGCATGGCTCGGAAAATTTGAGCATGCTGGAGGTACACGGCTACACCGATTTCTTCACCCTTTTTGGCCAGCTTTTCCCGTAACTCTCCGATGCCTATCGGACAACGGGAAGTATCTCCCACCAGAATCATGGTGAAATACTCTCCCAGGATTTTCTGGGTGATATCTTCGATGTTAACCTGGTATTCGGCCAGACAGGAAGTAATTGCCGCGATGATACCGATGCGGTCTTTCCCCACCACGGTGATGACCACTTTGTTTTTATTCGCCTCTTCCTCTATATCTCGAAAATCAGGAAGACCTTTTTCTACCATCGGAAAATCCACCTCTTTTCTCTTTTTCACCGAAAATATGGGCTAATCGCGTGGGTTCCGGAACCCGGTATTTCCCGGTTACCCTGAGCGTCCATTTCGGTAGCTCTTCAAGACGAATCTTATTTCCTGGAGACACAAAAACCGGTTTGACTCGAGACCTGGTCCGTAACACAATACCCACCGGTTGTCCCTGATGCTCTAAGAAAGAAAAATCGCCCTTTTCTTCTCCTGGAAGCGTAAAATTTCCCACCAGTGGTTTTTTGGCCACCCCTATTGAAACAATTCCAAAGGTAACCCCAAGATGCGTTGCTAACCCCACACCCCGGGGATGGGCGATTCCCTGTCCATCGAAGAAGAAGATTTGTGGTGTTACCGAAAGTCTGGAAAATGCTCTTTCAATCACCGGTCCTTCTCGAAAGGAGAGAAACCCCGGAATATAGGGGAAAGAAGGTCGCCATCGCTCGCACACCACTTCTACGATTTCCAGAGAAGGAATACGCAGGACCACCACCGTCCCAAAGGAAAAACCCTCCCGGTCGTAGGCCACATCGACTCCCGCTACGAACCGGACTTCTTCCTCCCGATAGGGAAAATCGAATTCCACCAGTCTTCTAATTCGGTCCTGGAGAAAAACGGCTTCTTGATAACTCAACTCATAGGGAAAATCGTAGCGTTTTTTGATCATACGGAAGCATTGTACGGGAAAAAAAGAGAAAAAGAAAGACGGACATCAAAAGAACTATGAAGCCAAAACCTCAACCGAAGTCCGTCCTGGAAGTTACAGAACCTCTTACAGGATTTCTAACTCCACCGTTTTGGTAAGAATATCCACGTAGTTAAAGGAAATACGCTGACACGAACCTTCTACATCCACTCGCAGGGTGAAAAAGAAAGGGTAGGTATTCTCCACGATTCCTTTTCTCACGATGGTTTTTTTGCGCCCTTTGTTTACTTCCACCAGGACTTCTTTTCCTACGATGAGGCTGACCCATTCTTTAATTTGATCCAAACTCTGAATGGCCAAAGAAGCATCCTTCCCTAGAAAGACTTTCGTAAGGTATTATATACTATTTTAGCTGAAAAAGCAAACTTTCGTGCCCGATCACCTGATATCAGGCGCATTTCGGGAACCAGATGAACTTGCTCCACCTTGGATAGAAGTGCAAGGTGCTTCAACCGTCACGGCTTGATAGCGAAAGTTTTTTCACATTTCCGCTGAGTGAATTTTCTTGCTTGTGCAATTTTCCGAATAGATCTGGACTCTTCGGAAGTGCTCCCATGTTTTTTGATTCGAAAGTTCTGTTGCCATTTTCTCCCTGGGAGCCCGTTTTTTCTGTAGAGATATCTTTCCGCAAGCATTTTATTTCACCACAAATTGACCTGCAGAAAACTCCTTTGAAGGGTTATTTTCGAATATTTAAATCGATTTACAAAATAAGAGTATTATAAATTTTCCTTTAAATTATTGACGTTAAATCGATTTTGATTTACAATTACTATTGACTTTTAAATCGTTTTATGAAAGAGGCAAGCCGGTGTCGGTAACCATCAAAGACGTGGCCCGTCTGGCGGGAGTTTCTCCGGCTACGGTTTCTCTGGTGCTGAGTAACAAGGGACAGATTGCGGAAGAAACTCGGCGTAAAGTCCTCGAAGCAGCAGAGAAGCTTGGATATCGGCCCAATATCATAGCACGCAGCCTTATCAAAGGAAAAACGAATACCGTCCTTCTCTGTGCTTTTATTAAGGAACAAGGTCGGTTCTCCGCTTTCTATGGAGAGCTCATCAACAGTCTCCTCGTAGCGGTTTCTTCGCAAGGGTATTACCTGCAGATGGTGGTTAAAGGGGAATTTTACAATGGGCACCCTCTGGACAAAAAAGAGGCACTCCTCAGCATCGCTCGAAACCGCCTCTTTGAGGGGCTCTTTATCCTTTCCCACTGGCCCGTTCACTATGCGGAGGTAAGCGAGCTGGTGCGGGATGGTTTCCCCTTTGTGGTGGTGAATCAGAGGGTTGAGGGCGATGGGGTGAGTTATGTGGATATCGATCACTACGGGGGAGCTCAAGAAGCGGTACGTTACCTCATTCGCCAGGGCCACCGTGCCATTGCTCATATTCGTGGACCCCGAGAACACCGCCATGCCGAGGAACGCTATCGAGCCTATGTAGATACGTTGCTTGAACATGGGATTCCCCTGCAAAAAGAGTACATTGTCGAAGGAAACTTCCGCCGCTTGAGTGGTAGGGTAGCCATGGAAAGACTTCTTGAAGCACATCCTTTGCCTACCGCCATCTTTGCCGGGAACGACAAAATGGCCATCGGGGCACTCCAGGTAGCCAAAGAACGGGGTCTACGGGCACACCAGGATATCACCATTGTAGGATTTGACGGAATTGAAGCGGTGAAGTACACCGATCCACCACTTCCCACCGTAGAACAACCGCTGGGGGAATTGGGGAGAGTAGCAGCCACCATTCTCATGGAAAGAATCAAAGGAGGTGAAGCAAAGCAGATTATTTTGCCGTGTCGGTTAGTAGGGTGATGGCTTTCGGAATGGTTAAAACCTTGAGGGAGGTGGAGTATAGTGAAAAACAGGTGGATTATCGGATTGGGAATTTTGAGTCTGTTTCTTTTGGCAACCCTGAGTGCATTTGCGCAGCTTCCAGGAGGGATTCCTCGGGAAGAAACTCTAATCGCCGCTCAATTGACCGGTCGAGTAGGTACTCCCTCTAACTTTAATGAATGGTCCGGCTGGCGCTGGCAGGACCGTGGGACACAGCAACTTGTCCATGAACCACTATGGACGGTTGATTATGCCAGCGGAGAAATCATCCCGGGACTTGCTGCAGAAATGCCCATCTATAACGAGGATTTTACCCAGATGACCATCAAGCTTCGCCAGGGGATTAGCTGGAATGATGGAGTGCCGTTCACCGCTGATGATGTGATATTCACTATCGAACTTAATGCTCGTACTCCAGGCCTTCTCTATCATGGCCCTATGGCTGAGTTCGTAAAAGGGGTTTCTAAGGTCGACGATTATACTGTTGTAGTGGAGCTCAAAAAACCCAATTCCCGTTTCCATACCGATTTCTTGGATCGTTGGGGTTGTTTACGTATCATGCCCAAGCATGTTTTTGAAAAAGTGGAAGATCCTGTCACCTTTGAATTTAATCCCCCTGTCGGTTGTGGGCCATATAAACTTGCCGATTATGATCCAGCCGGTTTCTGGACTCTTTGGGAACGGAGAAGTGATTGGGAGAAAAGCCCTACCGGGATGCTCTACGGGGAGCCAAAGCCAAAGTATGTGCTTGTACAGGTTTTCGAGACGGAAGAAGCCAAAATTATCGCCCAGCTTCGACACGAATTAGACGCTACCGACTACACCATTGAAGCACTTCGAGCAGTCTTGGATCGCGGAGAAACCGTGCGAGCGTGGAGTCGAGAATGGCCTTGGGTGGAGTATCTCCATCCCTGTATCACCGGTATAGTATTTAACAATATGGTTGCTCCTTATAATCTCAGAGAAGTTCGCTGGGCGCTCCTTTTAGCAATCGATATTGTGGAATATATGTCCATAGCTAATGACCTTATTGGAGCGGTAAGCCCCATCCATCTTCCCTGGGTACGGACCTATATGGAACCGCTTTTTTCACCCATGGAGGAATGGTTGAAGGAGTTTACCATTGACCTTGGTGATGGTGAAGTCTTTAGGCCTTACGACCCGGAGGTACCGTTTAGACTCGCCCAGGCCGCTAAAAAGCGTGGGTACCCGGTACCAGAAGACCCGGCGAAAATTCGAGAGCTTTTTGGAATGGGCTGGTGGAAGTATGCTCCGGAGGTAGCAGAAAAACTCCTTGTCAAAAATGGCTTTAAGCGTGGTGCCGATGGTAGATGGCTCCTTCCAGATGGTACGCTATGGAAAATAAATATCCTTACTTTTGTTAATCCCTCACATCCACCATATCGAAATGCGATGGCTTTGGCAGAAGTGTGGCGAAAATTTGGCATCGATTGCACCACAACATCTTCAGAGGCAGCAGAAAGCATGCATCTTTTGGGCCAATTCGAGGTAGGCACGAGCTGGCCTGCTCGGGAACCATGGGGAGTGAGTATGGACCTCTATCGGACCTTTTCGCTGTGGCATTCTCGATTGCTCACGCCAGTTGGACAACCTGTGGTAGCTGGTTCAGGTGCTTCAGCCAGATGGTCCAATCCGGAATTAGACGCCATCGTGGAAAAGATGGAACTTCTCAACCCCTTTGTTGATGTTGAAGAACTGCGGCAGCTTAACATTGAGGCTCTCAAGATTGTCGCGCAAGAAATGCCTACCATTCCTACATTTACCTATCCTTCGGCTCTGGCTTGGGACGAGTACTACTGGACCAACTGGCCAGGGGCAGAGAATCCTTACTCTCAACCCTATCATCACTGGCCGAACTTTAAGTACATGCTTCCTCGTTTGCAGTCCAGAAAGTAATCTATTTCAAGGCCCCCGGTTGGTTTATCGACCGGGGGCCTTGTCGGAGGTTAGAGTATGAGATTTGTTCGAGATTATTTAATTCCCAGGGTTTTGCAGTACTTGTTGGTAATTTTTTGTGGAATTACGGCGGTATTTTTTATTCCTCGTTTGGCAGGCCAGAATCCGATACTCGAGGTGATTGCGCAAATCCAGTCCCAGGGAGCTTCTCTAGATCCAACTGCAGTCAAAAGCCTTATGGAGACTCTCCAGGAATTGTATGGTTTAAAGGGGAGCCTTTTTGAGCAGTATCTCACCACCTGGCGACGAATTCTTACCCTTGACTTTGGTCCGTCTTTTTTCCAGTTTCCTACCCCGGTTTCGCAACTTTTGAGAATTTATCTTCCTTGGACTATTGGTCTTTTTGTAACCTCTACCTTTCTTTCCTGGTTTCTGGGGAATGTTGTAGGGGTGGTGGCGGGATACTTTTCTGAGAAGTCTTGGTCGAAAATTCTTGATGCAATCGTGATGGTAATTCGCCCCGTGCCCCATTACATTCTGGGAGTAGTGCTCCTGATTCTCTTTGCTTATGTTTGGCAGTTTTTCCCCGCAGGAGGACTGATGCTGGGACGAAGAACCGTTTTCAACCTTCAGTTTATTTTGACGATCTTGCGTTATTCCTTTTTGCCCGCTCTGACCCTTACGATTCTTGGCGGAGTGGCCTGGTTCCAGCAAATGAAGCTTTTGGTGCAAAGCGTCAAAAGGGAGGACTTCGTGCAATATGCTTGTGTAGGGGGTATAAAAGAAAAAACAATCGTGACTCGTTATGTCTTGCGTAACGCCATGCTTCCTCAGGTTACTCAGCTTGCTCTGGCTTTGGGACAGGTCTTTAGCGGGGTTCTCATTGTCGAAATGGTTTTTTCCTACCCCGGAATGGGACTTTTGCTCTATCGAGCAGTGACCAGAGGAGATTATAACCTGGTAATGGGAATCACAGTTCTCTCTATTATTACCATTGCCACGGCGGTGCTTATCCTTGATTTGCTCTATCCGCTTCTTGATCCTCGAATTCGACATCGATAGGTGATCGAAATGGAAGCCTTGAGAGAACTTTTCCGGGACTATCGGTTTGCTGTAGGTTTCGTTTTTCTGGTGGCTCTGGCGGTCCTGGCTTTCCTTTCGTTCTTTTCCCCCTATGATCCCATAAAGCGACTGCAAGTTCCCAGAGATCTTCCTCCTTCCTGGGAACACATTTTGGGAACCAATTCCAAGGGACAAGATGTGTTCTGGGAGGCAACTTTTGCCATCCGGAATTCTCTGATTGTGGCGCTCATTGCAGGGTTAGTATCTCGTGTGGTGGCAGTTTTGGTAGGGTTTTTATCCGGATACAAAGGAGGGTTTATCGACCGGATTCTCATGGGGTTTGCTGATGGATTTTTGGTTATTCCTCTCTTTCTCATCCTGGTGCTTGTGGCAATGCTTTTGCGGGAGGCGATGACCATTGTCAACACCGGGCTCCTCCTTGCTTTCTTTGGCTGGGCCTGGGATGCACGGACTATCCGTTCCCAGATTCTGAGTCTCCGAGAACGAGAATTCACACAAACCTCCATTCTATCCGGGAATGGCACCATGAATCTTGTGGTGAAGGAATATCTTCCCTTCACCACCCCCCTCATCTTCTCCACGCTCATCAGCAACATCGCCTGGGCCATTGGAATGGAGATTGTGCTGGCCATTCTGGGGCTGGTACGCCTGGAAATTCCTACTTTGGGGACCACCATCCAGTGGGCCATCACCTACCAGGCGATGCTCCTTGGGTACTGGTGGTGGATTTCCACTCCTGTAATACTCACCATTCTACTTCTTGTGGCTCTGTACTGGCTCTCGGTGAGTATCAGCGAGTACCTTGACCCTCGAATGCGAATTCAAAGGATTGGAGCGCGATCCTCATGAACCCTGTGATTATTGCCGAAGGACTCCAGGCTTTCTACATCCTGGAAACTCTGGAAGGAAAGAAGGTCGTTAAAGCAGTAAATGGGGTGAGTCTAACTATCCCTGAAAATACGGTATACGGCCTTGCCGGAGAGAGTGGCTGTGGCAAGACCACGCTTCTTAAGGCTCTTCTTGGGAACATTGACCCACCGCTACGGCATTTTGGCGGGCGAGTGCTCTACCGGGTTAATGGCGAGTACCTCAATGCCCTCTCTCTACCTCAAGGTAAGAAACAGAAACTACGCTGGACTTATATCTCGTATATTCCCCAGGGTTCCATGAGCGTTTTTAACCCTGTGGCAAAGCTTCGTTCCACCTTCATGGATTTCCTGGAAAGCCATGTTTCGGGAAAGGCACGACAGGAACTCCTCCGTCATGTGGAGAAGCACCTCCAGTGTCTGGGGCTTTCTCCGAGAGTTCTCGATGCCTATCCTCACCAATTGTCCGGTGGAATGCGTCAGCGGGTAGCCATTGCTCTGGCTACGCTCCTCAAGCCTCGGGTGATTCTTGCTGATGAACCGACTACCGCCCTGGATGTGGTGGCGCAAAGGGCGGTTTTGCATCTCCTTTCTGAAGTTCAGCGGGAATTACAGAACACCGTGGTCCTGGTAACGCATGACATGGGCATTCACGCCAATATAACCACCCGGATGGCAATTATGTACGCCGGCAAAATTGTGGAAGAGGGTCTGACTCGGGATATTTTTCTCGCTCCCCTCCATCCCTACACGCAGTTTCTCATTCATTCTCTCCCCCGAATTGGGGATAAAAAACTGCGCGAAAGCGCTCCGGGAAACCCTCCTTCCCTTTTGAAAATTCCCCCAGGCTGTCCTTTCCATCCTCGTTGCCCCTATGCGATGGCGGAGTGTTCCGAGGATAATCCGTTCCTTATTGAAGTTGCACCTGACCACCGGGTAGCCTGTTTTTTACGGAGGAGTGCCTATGTCGCTTCTTGAAGTGCGGAAGCTTACCAAGGTATTCTCGCTGGGAAGCCTATTTTCTCGTCTCCGGATTCGAGCTGTAGACGGCGTATCGCTGGCTGTAAAAGAAGGGGAGATCTTTACCCTGGCCGGGGAGAGCGGTTGTGGGAAGACCACCACCGCCCGTATTATACTGGGTTTTGAGTATCCGACCTCGGGGGATCTCCTCTATCGGGGTAAAGATATTGCTCAGTTTCGAGATCGGAGAGTCTGGTTTCGAGAAGTCCAGGCAGTTTTTCAGAATCCTTTTGATACGTTTAACCCTCTCCGTAGAGTGGAAAGCTACTTTTTCGAGACGGTGCGTAATTTTCATCTGGCGGAAAAGAAGAACGAAGAGGCCTTTATCGATGAAAAACTCCAGGCAGTGGGCTTATCTTTTGCCGAGATTGCCGGAAAGTATCCCAGTGAGTTTTCGGGAGGGCAACTACAGCGGGCTTCTATTGCTCGAGCGCTTCTCACCAGTCCTTCCCTTTTGGTAGCCGATGAGCCGGTTTCCATGGTGGATGCGTCGCTGCGGATGTCCATTGTGAATCTCTTCCGGAGTTTGCGGGATACTCTGCGGGTGAGTGTGGTCTACATCACCCATGATTTGGCTACTGCCTACTATGTGAGTGATCGGATTGCCATCATGTTTCGGGGGAGTATCGTGGAGGAAGGACCGGTGGAAGAGGTTTTAGCAAGACCTCGCCATCCTTATACGAAGCTCCTTCTGGAGTCTGTTCCCGAGCCGAATCCGGAGAGAGGTTTTCGGGAGGTGGTGGTATGTGAGGATCGAGAAGAATATCTGCGGGCGGGTTGTAAGTTTGCCGGGAGGTGTCCGGAGGCGGGGAAAGTGTGTTTAGAAGAGGTACCGGAGAATGTTCTTCTCGGCAACGTTTTGGTGAGATGTCACAAATATCAAGAAGGAGGTTTGATGGTATGAGGAATAGAAAGATTGCGGCTATCGTACAACAGATGACTCTGGAAGAGAAGGTGGCCCAGCTCTGCGCGGTACATGCCAACCGCCTTGTGGAAGGAGGGCATTTTTCTCGGGAAAAAGCCGAGGCTCTGCTCCGCCACGGGATTGGGCAAATCACCCGTCTTTTCGGGGATCCTCACGCCGATCCTGAAAAAACGGTAGAAGTGGGAAATGCCATCCAGGATTTTCTAAAGAAGAACACCCGCCTGGGGATTCCGGCTATGGTGCACGAAGAGTGTCTGAGTGGAGCAATGATGAAAGGTGCCACTGTTTTTCCTCAGGCGATCGGTCTTGGAAGCACTTTCTCGCCGGACCTTGTGGAGAGAATGACTGCCGCAATCCGCCGGCAGATGCGTTCCTTGGGTGTCCACCAGGGGTTGGCTCCGGTGCTTGACATTCCCCGTGATCCACGCTGGGGAAGGATGGAAGAGACTTTTGGGGAAGATCCCTATCTTGTTTCGCGCATGGGGGCAGCTTACATCCGGGGGTTACAGGGAGAGGATCTAACGCAAGGAGTGGTAGCTACTGCCAAGCACTTTACGGCCTATGGAATCTCCGAAGGTGGTCGAAACTTAGGACCGGCCCGGGTGGGAGAGCGGGAATTGCGGGAGGTTTTCCTCTTCCCCTTTGAAGTGGCGGTTCGGGAGGCAAAAGTGGGTTCGGTGATGAATGCCTACCATGAGATCGACGGTGTTCCCTGTGCGGCTTCTTCGTTCCTCCTCACCAGGATCCTTCGGGAAGAGTGGGGTTTTGAGGGTGTCGTGGTTTCCGACTACGAAGCAATCCCAATGCTCTTTACCTTCCACCGGGTGGCAAAGGATGCCAAAGATGCAGCGGTGCGGGCGCTTTGTGCGGGAATCGACATCGAGCTTCCTGATATCGACTGCTATGGGGAGCCCTTGCTTCTGGCCGTCCGGGAAGGGCTTTTGAGCGAAGCGGTGCTCGATGAATCCGTCCGGCGGGTACTCACCATGAAGCACCTTTTGGGGCTTTTTGACGAATTTTCCCCTGTTGACCCGGCGGTGGTCGTATCAACCCTCGATACCGAAGAGGATCGAAGGTTAGCTCGGGAAGTGGCCCAGGCTTCAATGGTGCTTTTAAAGAATGACGGTATTTTACCCCTCCAGGGAGCGAAAACCCTGGCAGTGATCGGTCCCAACGCTGCAGAGGGGCTCCATCTCCATGGAGACTATAGTTACTCTACTCATATTCCCAGTGTCCAGGCCTGGAAGGGTAAGGAAGCCGTCTGGGAAGAGGCAGTGAAAACGGTAAGCATCCTTGAAGGCATCAAGAATCGAGCTGGGACGAATGTTCAGGTCCTCTATGCTCGAGGGTGTGACCTCTCTCATCCCTCTCGTGAAGAATTTACCGAAGCCCTGGAAGTGGCCCAACGCTCAGAGGTCATCATCGCCGTCATGGGAGAACGGGCGGGACTCTTCAAACAATCCATTTCTGGGGAAGGAAGCGATCGTACTGATCTCGCCTTACCCGGGGTACAGCGAGAACTCCTCAAGGAGCTTCGAAAGCTCGGTAAGCCCATTGTTCTGGTTCTGGTCAATGGACGCGCTCTGGAACTTTCCTGGGAAGCGGAGAACCTCTCTGCTATCCTGGAAGCCTGGTATCCTGGGGAAGAGGGTGGTAATGCTGTGGCTTCGGTACTTTTTGGGGACTACAACCCGGCCGGCAGGCTCCCGGTCTCTTTTCCCAAGGAAGGTGGTCAGATCCCGGTCTATTATAACCGGAAACCCTCGGCGTTCAGTGATTACCTCACCGTGGATGCTCAAGCCCTTTTCCCCTTCGGCCATGGTCTAAGCTACACCTGTTTTGAATACCGTGACTTGCAGATTACCCCCCAAACAGTCCATTTCCTGGAAAAGGTCCTGGTATCTTTCAAGGTGAAGAACGTCGGAAATCGGGATGGAGAAGAAGTGGTACAGCTCTATCTCCATGATCCGGTAGCTTCCCTGACGCGACCTGTAAAAGAGCTGAAAGGGTTTGTGCGTCTGAAGCTTCGCGCCGGTGAAGAGCGTACCGTGCAGTTTGTTCTTTTCCCCGAGCAACTGGCCTTTTACGATGAGTACTTGCGCCTGGTGGTGGAGCCGGGAACCTTTGAAGTGATGATTGGTGCTTCTTCTGAGGACATCCGGCTCTCCGGGAGTTTCACGGTAGAGCGGGAAACCGTTCTCACCAGGTACCGCCACTTTGCCAGTGAGGTGTCCGTACAATGAAAGAGCACTATCAGGGTGTGCACCATCTGGCCATTACCACCCACGACATGGAAGCAAGCCTTCGCTTTTACCGAGACCTTCTGGGCTTTGAGCTGGTAGAACGTTTCTTTGACGAAGGGGAAAAAGCCGAAATCGTGTTTCTCTCACTGGGTAATATCCTTCTGGAGATCCTTGCCCCAGAAAATCCTGAAGGATTCAAACCACCTTCTGGTTTTCACATTGCCTTTGGGGTAAGGGATGTAGCGGTAGTCTTTCAAACTCTCAAAGAGAAAGGCATTCCGGTACTTCTTCCCCTTACCGAAAGCGGAGGATATTGTTACGCTTATTTCCAAGGACCTATGGAAGAAGTGGTAGAAATCGTAGAGCGGGTATAACCGAAGGGCCCACCTTTTGTAGGGTGGGCCCGCAAAACGAAGCTGCAAGTGTGTCCCCAGAGCGGTGATTTTACGTCGTTTTCTTTTTGGCGAATTTTTCTGGCCCCATACCTCGACTGGCTTACCGATTTTTACCTAATCTTCCTATATGTTATGTTCATTTTAACCTCTTTTAGTTTGTCTGGGATCTTGCGAAAAAATTTGGAAGTTAAAATTTGTTCTCTTGATTTTTTAAAAATATTTCATAAAATAGTCTGAGAAACCAATTTCTGAAACTGGTTTCCTAAAGGGGTGCGAAAAATTGGTTGCAAAAGAAAAACAATCGATCACCATAAGTGATATAGCTCGAGAAGCCGGTGTAGCAAAAAGTACGGTGTCAAAAGTTTTTAATGGGGTTATGAGTATTTCTCCAGAAACCAGGGAGAAGGTTCTGGAAGTGGCGAAGCGACTCAATTATCGTCCGAACGTGATAGCACAAAGTCTGAAAAGTAAAAAAACAAGGGCGATAGGATTGGTATTGCCTAGCATTATGAACCCCTTTTTCCTTTCTATTCTCAAAGGGGTCGAGGATGCGGCGATTGAAAACGATTATGTAGTTGTTTTTTGCGAGAGCGACAATAGGAGAGATAAAGAGTCTCTCTATTTTCAGGTCTTTGAAGAACGATGGGTAGATGGAGTCATTTTTTCTGGTGTTGAAAACGATTCTGAAGAGGAAAAATATATCAAATCTCTCCACAAGAAAGGAATCCCCGTCGTCCTTATTGATAGGGAAATCGAGGGATATTTTACGAATGCAGTGTTGATTGATAATAAGGGTGCAGCGTTTAATGCCACGACTTACTTGCTCGAACTTGGGCACAGGAAGGTGGTTAAAATAGCAGGTCCCCAAAAGATCAAAATCTTCGCAAAGCGGCTTGAAGGTTACAAGCTGGCTCTTGAGAAGTATGATTTAAGCTATGATCCTCGTATGGTGGTTGAGGGTGACTTATCGGTTGAAGGTGGTGCAGCAGCGATTCAAAAGCTAATCGTTAACAAGATGGAATTTACTGCCATTTTTGCGAGCAACGATCTTATGGCAATAGGCGCTTTGAAAGAACTTCAAAGGAATGGTATACAGATTCCTTGTGATGTCTCGATTATAGGCTTCGATGACATCCCTTTGGCAACGTTGGTGACACCTCCTCTGACGACCGTTGCACAGCCTGCTTACGAAATGGGCGTAGAAGCGGTCAGTCTATTGAGGAAGGATATAGAAATGAGGAAACCTTTGGAAAACAAAGTTATATTGCCCACGAGACTTGTGATTCGTGAATCTGTCGCTCCCCCTCGAGACACTCTTTAACGGGTTTTCGAGAGGAGCCTGGGAATTATTGATGATGTTAGGAGGTGGTGTAAGAGTCAAACAAAAGAGGAAGTTGTCGTGCTTGGCTCTGAGGGTTATGGGATCTGTTGTGTTGGGGAAGTTATACGAAAGGAGGAACAAGAAAAATGAAAAAATTTCTGGGGTTGGCTATATTAATTGTGTTTGTGATGGTTTTGTCCCTGGTGGCCTTTTCACAAGAACAGTACAACTTTACGATGATCATTTACGGCACAAGTGGCAATCCTTTCTGGATCAAGGTGGTGAATGGCACTCGAGAGGCTGCTTCCCTTTTCGGAATAAACGTTGATATCCAGTTTGCTGAAGATGACCCTGTGAGACAGAATAATCTTATCGAGACTGCCATAGTCAATAAGGTCGATGGTTTGGGTTTATGTATCAACATAGACGACGCATATGATGAGAACGTGAAGAGAGCAATGGATGCTGGAATACCGGTGGTTGCCTATAACGTTGATGATTCACAGGGAGCGGCTGGTAACGCTAGGATGGCCTTTGTGGGGCAAAATTTCGAAGTAGCTGGATACGCTATAGCGAAGAGGACGATAGAAGTTGCAGGATTAAAAAAAGGCGATCACGTTGTGTGTCCTGTTGAGCATCCTACCGCAGTCTATGCTGCGGGAAGATATGCAGGCGTGAAAAAAGCTCTCGACGAAGTGGGCTGTACTTCAGAAGTGCTTGATACTGGCGCTATCTCGCTTGAAGATACACTCACAAAATTGACTCAATATCTTCTTGGACACAAAGAAACCAAGGCTGTTATTGCTCTTGGGCAAATGCCAACGGAAGTTGCTCCTCAGGCGATTGCTGAGGCAGGGCTCGATATCCCAAACGCCGGTTTTGACATTTCGAAAACCATTGTCGAAAATATCCTGGCAGGCAAGACAATCGCCACCGTTGATCAACAACCCTTCTACCAGGGATTTTTTACCATTGCACAGCTCTATTATTACCGTAAATACGGGCTGGTGCCTTGTGACATTAATACTGGTGCGGCAATCATTGATAAAATGAACGCGAAACCAATCTTGGACTTTGCTGACACCGTACGCTGATTTTCTCTGCAGTTTCCAAGAGCTGCACGATTCCCTTCGTCAGGGGAATCGTGCAGCTGGTTACCAAGGTTTGATCTTCATTGATAAAGGTGGTGTTTTAAAAAGTGTTTCTGGCTTTTTTTAACAAATTTAGGAGAACAAGGGTAGGCAACATCGTTATCTTATTTGTTGCCATTCAGATCGGATGTATCACGTTTTCTTTGCTTTTCCCGGAGAGGTTTCGCTATATTGACCCCACGAATATTCAGGTTCTTTTGAGAGCCATTCCCCAGATTGCTATCATTACAATGGGTGTAAATATGTTGATGATCGCAGGTGAATTTGATCTCTCGGTGGGATCAAACTTTACCTTTAGCGCTTTTATTATGGCTATTCTTTTCAATAGGGGAATTCCTCCCTCTTTGAGTATGCTTGCGGCTCTTTTGGTTGGTTGCTTCATAGGTTTCTTGAATGGTTTGATTGTAGTGAAAACGAAAATTCCCTCTTTTATTGCGACCTTAGGAAGTATGATGTTCTGGAGGGGCATGATCTATCTTGTCTCCGGTCATAAACCGGCTTCCTTCAAACCAGGTGGTCTTTTCCAATCTCTTTTAACTTCTTCCGTGGGTCCTCTTCAGGCTCAGTTTTTTTGGCTACTATTGGTGGCCGTCCTTTGCTACCTGCTTCTTGAGCATCACCGATTAGGAAATCATTTTTTTGCTACAGGAGGCAATAGGCAGGCTGCTCTCGCAGTTGGAGTGGATGTGAACAAGGTCAAACTCATTGCATTCGTCATTGCAGGAGTGACAGCTGCACTCTCAGGTGTGGTTAGTACGACTCGAGTGAGCTCTGTGTCTCCTATCCAGGGGGAAGGGTTGGAACTCCAAGCTATCGCTGCCTGTGTCATCGGTGGGACCAGTCTTTTGGGCGGAGAAGGCACGGTACTCGGAGCGTTTCTTGGAGCGACACTTCTCTATACTATTCAGGATATCCTCTTGCTCCTTCGAGCACCTGGCTTTTACCTGAATATGTTTGTGGGTTTAGTGATCCTTGCGGCGGTGATTTTCAATCAGTTGATTAAAAGGGGGTGAAGCAATTGGAAATGTCAAAGACCTTACGACAAGATGGAAAAGAACGAGAGTCACCCATGCTTGAAGCAAGAGGCATTACCAAGCGTTTTGGAGCAGTTCAAGCTCTTGATCAAGTAGATTTCAGTGTCTATCCAAATGAAATCATCGGACTCATTGGAGATAATGGCGCGGGAAAATCGACTCTGATTAAAATTCTCTCGGGCGTTATTTTTCCCGACGAAGGTGAGATATTTTACTGTGGCGAAAAAGTCGAAATTCGATCTCCTCGAGATTCTCATCGACTTGGTATCGAGACCATTTACCAGGATGCTGCGCTGGTTGACACGATGAGTATTATGCGGAATACTTTTTTGGGGAGAGAGAAAACAGGGTTCGCGGGTTTCCTAAAAAAGAAGGAGATGCGTGAAAAGTCCATAGAAGTACTGGAGAAGTCCATAGGTATTTCTGGTATTGTTTCTCCAGAACAAATCGTCGGAAATCTCTCTGGGGGCCAGAAACAGTCTGTGGCTATCGCTCGGGCGGTATATTTTAAGAAAAGGATTTTACTTCTTGATGAACCTACCAGCGCTCTCTCGGTTAAAGAAACTCAGAAGGTTCTTGATTACATGTTACAACTGAGGGAAGAAGGAGTATCCTGCGTGTTTGTAACCCATAACCTTTATCACGTGTATCAGGTTGCTGATCGCCTGGTTATCCTTAGTCATGGTAAGAAGATAAAAGATGTTTTGAAAGGTGATACTTCGTTAGAAGAGCTTACCTGTATTCTCTGTGAGAAGTAAGCCCACAAGGGATATTTTGATCGATAAAGGGAGGTTTTTGAGTGACAACAAGAGAGAAATTTCAGGAAGTGGTCAACTTTAACCCCTGGGCTAGGGCTCCAAAGTGGGAATTCGGGTATTGGGGGGCAACGATAGATAGATGGTATAGTGAAGGCTTACCGCAAAATCATTATCCTAGTATACCGAAAAAGATCGAAACTCCTACTGCACATCTTTACTCCATTGCCTGGAATTCCATTCCAGGCCCTGGGTTACCGAAGGGCATTGCGATCATGGCAGGAGGGCTTTACTGGCCCACTCAAGGTTTTCCTCTTGACGGTGATGTGAGAGAATATTTTGGTATGGATGAGTGTCAAGTATTAGTTAATGTTAATCTTCTTTTCGAACCAATGTTTGAACCGAAAATTCTTGATGATGACGACCGACAGATGGTGTACATTGATGTTGATGGCGTTCGAAGACGTTTTTTAAAGGAAACTGCAACGATTCCTTCAGGAGAGGATTACCCTATAAAGGATTGGGATACTTGGTTACAGCTGAAAGAAGAAAGACTTCGTCTTGATAATATCGAGAGACGGCTTCCGGCCAGCTGGCATGAGTTGGTCTGGTGGTATAAAAACAGAACTTTCCCCTTGGTGATCGGTGGTTACCCTCACGGTTTTTTTGGTACCTTGGCGCATCTCATGGGTTATGAAAATCTTTTCATAAGTTACTTTGAAAATCCAAAACTCATCCACGACATCGTGAGTACTTTTACCGACCTGTGGATTGCGATTTACTCTGAAGTTTTCAAGTTTGTTAAGGTGGATGCAGTACATATTTGGGAAGACATTTCCTATGGGAGCGGATCGATGGTTTCTCAAACTGTAATTCGAGAATTTATGCTCCCATACTACAAGAAGTTTACGAGCTTTTTAAAGAGCGAAGGGATAGATGTGATTTTTGTAGACACTGACGGGGATTGCTTTGATATTATCCCTCTTTTTATAGAAGGCGGAATAACAGGTATGTATCCTTTTGAGGTTAGCTGTGGAATGGATATCGTGAAAGTCAGAAAGCATTTTCCAAATCTTATTATGATGGGCGGGATACCTAAATCTGAAATTCAACTGGGTCCGCGGAGAATAGACGAAATTCTTGAGCCGGTTCGGGAAGTCTTGAAAACGGGTGGGTATATTCCTTTCGGGGATCATTTTATCCCCCCGGAGGTAAGTTGGGAGAACTTTTGTTACTATCGAAATCGATTGAATGCTATCATTGACTCTAAAGGATAAACCGAAAATTCGGGGGTTCACAGAGAATTGCAATATAGCCATAAAGATCTTTCGGGGGTCTCGTTAAGAAAAGAAAATTTTGGTTTTTCAGTCTTTCTCTCCGTGAGGGGATCCTTGTGTCTTGTTTTTAATAGACCTTCGCGCGATGCATGATGGTGACATTTCTCCCTTTGTAAGGGTATGTGGACCTTAAAGATGCATTCTCTGCTTTTCCAAAATTGTCAACAGGGGGCGAGAAACAATGTTCCGCGATGGGAGGAAATGTGCGATTTTACAAGTAAGGAGTAAAAGGAGTGGATAAAAACTAAACTTTCCCCCATTGTCAAGACAAAAAAGAGCCCTTTTTAAGTTTGGTCTCCTCCCTTTCAGGGGTCATATTTATCTTTGATGTTGCGTCCCTCTTCTTAGAATATACCTCCTCAGGGGTTTTGT
>Ga0209809_1001121_pt1 | contig 22622 bp, 20 predicted proteins | sample YNPMSTMetaG_FD_186172 | JGI IMG/M metagenome (GOLD analysis project Ga0209809, IMG submission 186172) | Anoxygenic and chlorotrophic microbial mat microbial communities from Yellowstone National Park, USA - YNP MS-T MetaG (SPAdes) (version 2) ...
GCGGCTGGACCAGGTGGACGCCGGATCGAGCAGCGAGTCCGGCACGCCTTCCAGATGCCTGGGGACTTCGAAGCCGAACACGGGGTCGAGGGTGAACTCGGCGTTCTCAAAATGGCCGGCCAGGGCGGCGTGCAGCAGAGCGCGGGTGTGCTGGATCGAGATGCGCTTGCCGATGCCGAACGGCCCGCCGGTCCAGCCGGTGTTCACCAGCCACACGGTGGCGCCGTGCTTGAGCACGTTGGCCTTGAGCATCTTCGCATACTCGTAGGGGTGGTGCACCATGAACGGCCCGCCGAAGCAGGCGGAAAACGTCATCTGCGGTTCGGTTCCGAGGCCGATCTCGGTGCCTGCGATCTTGCTCGTGTATCCGCTCATGAAGTGATAGACGGCCTGGTCGGGCGAGAGCCGCGCGATGGGCGGCAGCACGCCGTTGGCGTCGCAAGTGAGAAAGATGACGTTTTTCGGGTGCCCGCAGCGCTTCTCGGGAATCGCGTTCTCGATGAAAGACAGCGGGTAGGCGGCGCGCGTGTTCTCGGTCAGCCGGTCGTCGTTGAGGTCGAGCTGCCGTGTGCGGGGATCGAAAACGACATTTTCGAGAATCGTGCCGAAGCGGCGCGTGCAGGCATAGATCTGCGGCTCGGCGGTCGGCGAGAGGCGGATCACCTTGGCATAGCAGCCGTCCTCGAAATTGAAGATTCCGTCGGGCGACCAGCCGTGCTCGTCATCGCCGACCAGCCCGCGTTCGGGGTCGGCGGAAAGCGTCGTCTTGCCGGTGCCGGAGAGCCCGAAGAAGATGGCTGCGTCGCCGTCGGGCCCGACATTGGCCGAGCAATGCATCGGCAACACGCCTTCAAACGGGAGCAGCGCGTTGAGGACGGTGAAAATGGTCTTCTTGATCTCGCCGCCGTAGCAGGTGCCGGCGATGATGGCCATGCGCTGCGCGAGGTTCAGCACGATGGCGGTTTCGGTGCGCGAGTTGTCGATGAGCGGGCTGGCGAGGAAGCCGGGGGCCGTGATCACGGTGAACTCCGGCACGTGGTTCCTGTAGCCATCCAGCGTGGCCGGCTTGAGGAACATCGTGCGCGCGAACAGCGATTGCCAGGCGTGCTCGGTGATGATGCGCACCGGCAGGCGGTAGTTCGGGTCGGCGCCGCCGAAACAATCCTGGACGAAAACGTCGCGGCCCTGGAAGTAGGCGAGCACGCGGTTCAGCAGGGTGTTGAAGGCCTCCGGCGTGAACGGGCGGTTGTAATGCCCCCACCAGATGTAGTGCTCCGAGGAGGGCTCGCGGACGATGAACTTGTCCGCGGCCGCGCGCGCGGTGTGCTTTCCGGTGTGAACGATGAGGGGGCCGTTGGCGGCGATCCAGCCTTCCCCGCGGAAAACGGCTTCCTCGTACAGCGCCGGTTCCGGCAGGTTCCAGTAGACACGGCGCACGTTGTGGAAGCCGTGGTTCTCAAGGCCGTAGACGGGCTTCGCCAACGCAGCCTGGGACAGCGCAGGCGAGGGGATGTCGGTGTAGACGTTCATATGATGCTCCGGGGAGTTTACATCCAGTCCCGCACCAGCCGGCGGGCGCCGATGTAGATCTCGTTGGGCGACGTGGGGTCGAGCGCCCAGCGGACGCGCTCGATGCCTTCGGTGATTTCCTTGATGGTCCCGCAGAAGGAGATGCGCAGATGGCCCTCCATGCCGAATTCCACGCCCGGCACCGTAACCACGCGCACCTTCTCGAGCAGGAACTCGGCGAGTTTCTTCGAGTCCTTCATGTAATTCGAAAAATCCGGGAAGGTGTAGAAGGCGCCGTCGGGCTTCGTGACGCGGATGCCCGGGAAAGCCTCCAGGCGCTCCATCAGCACGTTGCGGTTGTTTTCCAGCGTGACCCGCAGGGCGTCGATCGAGTTCTGGATGCCGTTGAGCGCGCCCGCGGCGGCCCACTGCGAGGGCGTCGCCGGGCCGGAGGTCTGCTGGCCCTGGATGGTCGCCATCGCAGCAGCGAGCTCGCGCGCGGCCACCGCCCAGCCGATGCGGAAGCCGGTCATGGCGTACATCTTGGAGACGCAGTTGATGACGATGACGCGCGAGGTGTCGATGTCCTCGGTGGCGAAGTCGTAGACGTTGATCGGGGTCCGCCCGTCGAACACCAGCCGGTTGTAGGTGTCATCCATGATGAGGAACAGCGACTTGCGGCGGCACAGATCGACGATGCCCTCGACGAAGTCGCGCGAATACATCACGCCGGAGGGGTTGTTGGGGCTGTTGATGATGATGGCCTTGGTGTAGGCGCCCACGGCGGCGGCGATCTCGTCGACAGTCGGACAGAAGGAGCCGTCTTCGGCGCGCACCGCCACCGGGACCCCGCCGGCGAGCTTGATCATCTCCGGGTAGCTGACCCAATAAGGGACAGGGTAGATGACCTCGTCCTTGGGGTCGAGGATGGCGATGAGCGCGGCCATGATGGCCTGCTTGGCGCCGCAGCTGGCGACGACGTTTTCCGGGCGCACAGTGCGCCCGTAGTGCTCTTCGGTATAGCGGATGATGGCGCGCTTGAGGGCGGGGATGCCGTCCGGCGGCGTGTACTTGATATCGCCCGAGTTGAGCACCGAGGTGCAGGCCACGATGGCGTCGATGGGGGTCTTCGATTTCGGCTCGCCCCCGCCAAGGTGGATGACCGGCTCGCCCTTCTCGCGAAGCTGCGCGGCGGTCTGATTGAGTTTGAGTGTGACTGACTCCCGGATCGTCCGGGCCATTTGGCTCAGGTTCATGGAAGATCGGCTCCCAAGCGGAGTTTCCCCTTGAGACAAGCCTCCCTGACAGCGGTGCGCCGGTAAGCGCGGGTTAGCTCTTATGATGCACGGTTGGGCCCCGCTTGTGCAACTGGCCGGCGGGCGCGGCCCGGCGCCGGCCGGCTGAAGCAGGCGGCGCGGGCTTCCGGTAACCTGCCGGCGTCCCGTTTGCGCCAGAATCGTAAGGATGCGCCGCAGCGCTCAAGAAAGGGGATTTGCTGTGTCCATACGAGTTTTCGGGAAAGCAGCAGCATGGCGGCTGCTGGCTTTGATGGCTTTGCTGGCTGTGGCCGCGCCGGCCCGCGAGGCGAAGCTGGTGCGCTACCCGGCCTATCATGCCGGACGCGTGGCGTTCACGTATCTGGCCGACATCTGGACGGCGGATGAGAACGGCAAGAACGTGGTCCGGCTCACGGCCCACCCGGCGCGGGATGCCTGGCCGCGCTTTTCGCCCGACGGGCGGTGGATCGCGTTCTCGTCCGACCGCAAGGGGAACCTGGACGTCTATGTGATGCCCGCCACGGGCGGCCAGCCGCGGCAGCTCACCTTCCACTCGGCCGATGACAACGTCCTCGGCTGGACGCCGGACGGCAAGGCGGTGCTGTTTTCCTCGATGCGAGGCGACGATTTTCTGGCCAAACTCTGGCTGGTGGACGCCGAAACCGGCGCCGAGCGCCCCGCAGGAACCGATTACGGGCTTGCCGGGAGCTTCTCGCCGGATGGCAAGCGCATCGCCTACAACCAGCGCGGGCAGGCCTACTGGCGGAAATATTACCGCGGCTCGTACCAGACCGATGTGTTCGTGCTGGATCTCGAGACGAAAAAATGGGCGAATTTGACGGATTTCAACGGCATGGATTCCTGGCCGATGTGGGGCCGCGACGGCTATATTTATTTTGTCAGCGACCGCGACGGCGGCGGCCTGACCAATATCTGGCGTGTTCCCGAGAAAGGCGGGAAAGCGGAAAAGATCACGCAATTCACCAGCGGCGATGTACGCTGGCCCTCGATGTCATCCGACGGAAAGACGATTGTTTTCGAGCATGATTTCGGCATCTGGAAGCTCGACGTCGCCAGCCGCAAGGCGGCGCCCGTCAGGCTCGACATCGAGGCGGAAACGCAGCTCAACCCGGAGGAAATCCGCACGTTCCAGTCCCGCGCCGACGAGTTCCACATCCAGCCGAACGGCCGCCGCGTCGTCTTCAGCGTCTACGGGGAGATTTTCACCGCGCCGGTGGAAGAAGGCGAGCTCGTTCAGCTGACCGAAGGCGCGGCGCGCGACCGGGAGCCGCAGTGGTCGCCTGACGGAAAGCACATTGCCTATATCAGCGACCAGAGCGGACGCGAGGAAATCTGGGTGGCGCCTGCCGAAGGCGGCGCGCCGCAGAAGGTGACCGACCTCGACACGCTGAAACTCGAGCTGCGCTGGTCGCCGGACTCGAAAGACATCCTCTTCACCACCTCGGACAACCGGCTGTACCGGCACACGCTGGGCGGTCAGACGGTCCTGCTCGCCTCGTCGAAGTTTGGAAACATCAACTCGCCGGTGATGTCGCCTGACGGCAAATGGGTGGCGTTCGCCATGCAGGACGAGGCGCGCCAGACCGACATCTGGCTGGTTCCCGCCGCCGGCGGCGAGCCGCGCAAGGCGACCTTCGATTCCTACCCGGACCGCCTGCCAAGATTCTCGAGCGACGGCCGCAAGCTTTACTTCATCCGCACGGAGAGCACGGGCATGGGCGGCTTCGGCGGCCCGGCGGATCTGGCGGGCTCGCAGATCTGGGTGACATATCTCGAAAAGCTCGACAAGGACCCGAACGCGCCGGAGGAGCCTGCCGAAGACGGGGACGGGCCGGCGGCTGCAATGCGCCGCGCGCAGCAGCAGAACCAGCCGCCGAAGGAGATCCAGATCGACTGGGATGGCCTGAAGCGCCGCACCTGGCAGGTGACGCGCGTCGCCGGCGGCGTCCGCACTTACGAGGTGGTGCCGGGCGGGCGCACGCTGGTCTTCGTCACCACCGAAGGCACCGGCATGCGCGGCACGCCCGTCATTTACACCATCCAGGACAACGGGCGGCGGCTGACTCGCGTGGCGGCGGGCAGCGCGCCGGCCTCGGGCGAGGGGCAGGACGGTCCGCCGACCCCCGGCATGGGCATGTTCGGGGGCGGCATCTCACAGCTCGCCGTGACGCGCAATGGCCGGACGCTGTTCTTCAAGGAAGGCGAAGGGATCTGGTCGGTGAACCTGCCGGCTCCGGCCGCAGGCGGCGGTGGCGGAGCGGCCGGCGGCCTGGCCGGGATGGCCGCCGCCATGCAGCAGGCGGCCACCGCGGCGCAGCCTGGCAGCGGGGCCGGCGCGGCGCGGCGGCGCGTGAACTTCACAGCGCGCGTCCGCATCGATTACAGGAACCAGTGGCAGCAGATGTTCGACGACGCCTGGCGGACGATGAAGTACCGCTTTTACGACCCGCAAATGCACGGCTACGACTGGGACGCCATGCGGGCCAGGTACAAGCCGCTGGTCGAATTCGTCGGCGACCGGCAGGAGCTGCTGAACATCATCAACGAAATGATCGGCGAGCTGAACGCCTCGCACACGGGCGCGGCCCCGCCGCCGGGCCCGCGCGAGGGCGCGGTGCAGACGCAGCACCCGGGCATCGAGTTCACGCCCGATGCCTCGAGCGGCCGCTACCGGGTGGCGCACGTCTACGAGAACGGCCCGGCCGACAAGGACTGGGTGAGAGTGAAGCCCGGCGACTACCTGCTGGCCGTGGACGGCAAGCCTGTCACGGCGAAGGACAATCTCTGGAAGTTCATGCACAACCAGCGCCTGAACCGGAAGATGACGCTGAAGCTGAATGACAAGCCCTCCGAGGACGGCGCCTGGGAGACGCAGATCGAGCCGGTGTCGACGGCCCAGTATGCCACGCTGCGGTACGAGCGGTGGGTGAAGGAGCGCCGCGAACTGGTGGACAAGCTCTCCGGCGGCAAGGTCGGCTATCTGCATATCCGCGCCATGGACCAGACCTCGCTGCGGAAATTCGAGAAGGAATTGCGCGAATTCCGCAACAAGCCGGCGCTGGTCATCGACCAGCGCTGGAACGGCGGCGGCAACATCGAGCAGCAGCTGCTGGCGATCCTCGTGCAGCGCGAGTACCAGATCTGGCAGCCGCGCGGCACGGAGCCGACCGGCAGGCCGTTCGCGGGCTATTTCGGCAAGAAGATCGTGCTGCAAAACTGGCGCTCGGCCTCAAACGCGGAGATGTTCCCGGCCGGGTTCCGCGCCCTCGGGCTGGGCAAGACGCTCGGCACGCAGACCATGGGCGCGGTGATCGGCACCGGCAGCTATTCCCTGATCGACGGCTCGACGGTGCGCACGCCCGGCGTGGGCGTCTTCCTGGCCGATGCGAAGCGCACGAACATGGAGAACCTGGGCGTGAAGCCGGACATCGAGGTGGAAAACACGCCCGAGGACAACCTGAACGGCAGGGACCGGCAGCTGGAAGCCGCCGTCGCCGAGCTGTTAAAGGAGCTGGGCGCGAAGTAGGCGGCTACCACATGTGATAGAAGCCGCCGGCTTCTTCGAGCCGGACGTCCGTTTCAAAGAGCGCGCTGAGCCGCTCCGGGTTCAGCGCGCTTTGTTTCGGCCCGTCGTAAAAAATCCGGCCGCTTTTCAGAAAAATGGCTCGCCCGATTTCTTCGACGATGTCGGGCAGGTGGTGGGTGACCAGGATCAGGGTGACGCCGGACCGCGCCAGGCGGCTCATGGCGTCGCGGACCTCGCGCTGCGCACGGACGTCGAGCGAATTGGACGGCTCGTCCAGCACAAGCGCCCGCGGGTCGTGCACCAGCGCGCGGGCGAAGACGGCGCGCCGCACCTCGCCGGAAGACATCTCCGTCAACGGACGCGAGGCCAGATGATCCAGGTCGAAAAAGCGCAACGCCTCCATGGCCCGCTGCTCCATTGCGGGCGTCACCCGGTGGTTCGGCCAAATGCCGATGCTTGAGAAAAAGCCGCTCAGCACGGTTTCCAGCGCGGAACAGGGCCGGGTGCACTGCTGGACCAGGTCGTTGGTCACGATGCCGAGAAGGGACCGCAGTTCGAACAGGCGCCAGCTCTCGCGCCCCCAGAGCCGGATGCGGGAGCGGTCCGGGTAGCGCGGGTAAAGTTCGCGCGTGAGCGCCTTGATCAGCGTGGACTTGCCGCTGCCGTTGGGGCCGAGGAGGACGGTGTGCTCGCCCTCGTGGATCCGGAAGGAAACATTGACGAGGGCGGGCGTGCCGTCGCGGTGGATGGTGACGTTTTCAAATTCGATCACTGGTAGCGGCGGCCCGGCCGGGACGGAAATGCCTGGCATGGAGGGAAAAGCCATTGTCTCGCGGCTCATGGGACAGGGCGGGGATCCTCAAAGAGCCACACCGATGTCCAGGCCAGCCAGCGGAGGCCCGGCACGGCCACGAGCACGGCGTCGACGCCGGCCAGCAACGACCGCGCGACGCGAAATGCGGCGCCGTCGGGCAGGAAACCGGCGGCAAGCGAAAGCAACACGGCGGGCTTCACTTCCACTTTCCGGAACGAGGCGCGGGCCCTTTCCAGGTCAGAGCGCAGCAGGGGGTGCTCGTCGGCCGTGCGGAGTTCGGGGGTTCGCCGGCGGTACCAGTTGATGACGGGGTTATGGCCCAGGGGCTCGAGGAACAGCGCCCTCCCCGACGGCGAGAGCGTGCGAGCCAGCGCCGGAAGCGCCACCCGGAGGTCGAGGTGGTGGAGAATGGCCCGCCCGCAAACAAATTCGAAGGAATTTGCGGGAAAGTCCAGCTGCTCGGCGTTCATCACGCGGAACTCGGCGTTGGTGATGCCGGCGCGGGCCGCGCGCTCGCGGGCCTGCCGGATTGCGGTGTCGGACAGGTCGATGGCGGTCACGTGGCGGGCAACCCGCGCCAGTTTCAGCGTGACGGAGCCGGGGCCGCAGCCGATCTCGAGCACCCGCCTGTTGCGCGCGTTTTCGACGCAAGACTCCAGAAAGCGGTCGAAATGGACGGCGGCGACCCGATACCACGGCTCCAGCCTGCGCCGGTCGTAGCGTTCGAACTCCTCGTCGTGGAACTGCTTCTCGCGTTGAATACGGTCCATGGAATGCGGTCTGGTTCCGGCCGGAGATGAACCCGATTGTACCGCATGACGGGCGCGGAGCGTGGTTTTCCGCAACGAAAGACTGCGGCGCCGCCCGGTTCGGGACAGCCGCCGCGGAGCGGCGCGTTCCCTGAAAAGGCGCGAGCCCCCGGCTATTCCGGCCGGCTGCGGGCAAAGGCCCGCGTGCGGGAAAATTCAGCGCCCCGCGGGAATTTCGAATGTCAAGGTGGCCCAGAAGCTCTCCCAGTCCGCACGTGCGGCGTCCTTGCAGCGCTCCATCACGATGGCGTGGAGGCGGTGCGGGCCGGCGGCGCGAATGGGGATGCGGATGCGGCCGTTCGCATCCGTGCGACCGACGGTCTCCATCTTCGCCGCGCCGTTTTCAAGCCACGCCGATTCCACTGCGACGCCGGCGGCCGGCTTTCCGCGAAACCTGAGCACGACGGGCAGCAGGCCGCCGGGGCGCAGCGCATAGGGGTCGGCCTCGGCGATGAATTCCACCGTGAGGCCTGCTTCATAGGAATGAAACCCGTCCGGCTTGCCGCAACGCACCAGCGCCTTGACGTACTTGCTGTAGATTTCCCGGCCGGGCTTGTCCGCTTCGCCACGGGATCTTCGCCACTCGATAGCAAAATCCAGATTTTCGTGTTGCAGATAGTGGTGGAATTTTTCCGGATCGAGTTCGATGAAATTCGGAATGGTGTGCGAAATGAGAACCAGCGTGCCCTCGCCCGGCGCGCGGACGCGGGCGATGGTCCGCTTCTCCTCCGCGGTGACGCCTTCGAAGGGCACGACGCCGCCCCGCCAGACCAGCTCCGTGCGGCGGAGGCGTTCCGGTTTCACGTCAGCGACGCCCTCGGGGAACTCGTCCCCGTTCTCGTAGGCGACCAGGATTTGCCCGCCCGGCTGCGCAACCCACGGCCGGGGCATGAGATAAAGGTCATGCGCTGTGGCCGGGGCCAGCAGCAACAGCATCGGGAGAAAAGATTTCATCGCGGTTGTCTCCTTGAGTCTCAATAGTTCAGTCTCAGCGAAAGCTGGATGGAACGCGGCCCTCCCGCCTGGTAGAGCGCATTCAGCCCGCCGACGCCGGCACTCGAAAAGACCTGCGTGGCCAGGCCGAAACTGCGGCTGGTGAGCACGCCGACCGGGTTGGCGAAGTTCGGCGTGTTCGTGATGTTGAAGGCATCGGCGCGGAAATCGAGCGAGGCGCGCTCGCCCAGCACGAAGCGGCGCCGCAGCGAGACATCGGCCTGCCGCAGCGGAAATCCGTCCACGACGTTGCGGCCGAGCGTCCCCTGGCGCGCTGCGGCCAGCGGCGCGGCGGAGTCAAACGCCGCCGGATTGATGCGACGTCCGCCCGGATAGCCCGGGCCGTAAAGATAGAGCGGCTGGCCGGCGACGAGATCCGGCCGCGAGACGTTGGTAAGCCCCAGGCCCAGCGGATCCCTTCCGGTCACAATGTTGACGGGCGTCGCCGTGCGGGCCACGACCGTCATGTCCAGCGCGAATCCGCCCAGAAGGCCCCTTGTCACGCCCGCAGCCGGCGAGGGAAGCGCCCATCCGAGGGCGGCCGAGAGGGCGTGGCGCACATCGAAAGCCGAACGGCCGCGGTCCAGCCGCGGATCGTAGCGCACGGCCGGCGCCTGGAAGTTCGAGATCGATTCGTCGGAGGCCGTGTCGAGCGATTTCGACCAGGTCCAGGCGGCCAGCGCGTGCCAGCGGCGCGCCACCGTACGGCGGAACTGCGCCTGGAGGGCGTGGTAATCCGAGCTGCCCAGATTGTTCACCGCGTCGATGCGCGTGAACAGCGGGTTCTGCAACACCTGAGGCCGCAGGCTTTCCACGCGCGGCAGCCGGCGCCCCCGCGCGCCGACCCAGGCCAGCGAGGCAAGGCTTTCGCGGCCGACGGGCTGCTCCAGCGCGAGGTTGTACTGCCAGGAATACGGCAGCCGGTAGTCGCTTGCCCAGGCGAACAGGCGCGGGTAGGGCGGCTCGAACGATTGAGGGCCGGCGGGTTCGAGCAGCGCCGGGTCGCCCACTGTGCGGTTGGCCAGCGTGCGGATTCGCGAGTAGGGGTAATTGGACGGGGAGAACGCCGTGCCGGTGAATGCGTAGCCGAGGTCATAAAACACGCCCGCCCCGCCGCGGATCACCAGCGCGTGTTGCCGGAACGGCTGGAAGGCGAGGCCGAGGCGCGGCGCCAGGTTGGCCCACTTCGTCTCGTAAAGCTTCGCGCCGCGCGGGGCCGGTCGCGCGGCGGGCGGGTTTTCCATGCCGCGCACCGTGAGCGGGAGGTTGCCGCGCGCTTCCCCGGGCGCGGGATTCACCTCCCAGCGGAGCCCGTATGTGACCGTCAGCCGCGGATGCAGGCGCCAGCAGTCCTGGGCAAAGGCGGAGAAATTCGTGTAGCGCGGCTCGAGCCAGTTGTCCACCTGGCGGATTTCCGCCGTCGGGATCACGCCGCCAGCGAGCACCGTGATCGACGGGACCACCCAGGTCATCGTGTAGAGCCGCCCGCCGATGGACGGCGCCAGCCGCCGCCAGTCGGCGCCGAACTTCCATGCGTGCGCGCCGCGCGTCCAGCTGGTGGCGGCTGCGGCGTTCCACTGCCGCTGGGTGTTGCGGCTGAACGGCCCGGGGCTGATGGTGCTTTCGTCATTGGCGCCGATGGTCAGGTAGAACAGCGAGGTTTCCGGGCGGGCAAAGGGAGGCAGCACGCGTTCCACGGGAAGGATCCTGGCGCCGCCGAAGGTGTCCTGTACATAGATCTGCGAGGCGCGGGAGCGGCTCCAGTTGAAGCGCAAATCCTGATACACGGCCGGCGTGAGCGTCCATCCCGCGCCCACGGTGAGGCTGTCGGCGCCGGCGGGCAACACGGCGATGAAGCTCGGCGTGGCATAGCGGCCCCGCTCACGCGACTCGGACGGAGAGTGCTGCACCCGGCCGAACAGCGAGAGCCGCGGAGCGAGGTTGTGATCCAGGCGCACGCTGGTTGCGTCCAGCCGGGAGGGATTTGAGAACGAGGCCACGTAGGGCGTCTCGTCCGGGGCGTCAGGCAATGGCGGCGCCACGGGAAGCGGGTATGCGTCGAGAATCTCCCGCAGCAGCCCGTCGGCGCGCTGGCGCGCCGCCAGCGACGGAACGCGCGAGGGCTGCGAAACCACCGGCTGCACCAGCCGCAGCCCTTCATATGCCGCGAAGAAGAAGGTGCGGTTGCGCCCGTCGTACAGGCGCGGCAGCTGCACGGGGCCGCCTAGAGCGGCCCCGAAATTGTTCTGCCGCAGGGCAGGGCGCGGCAAGGCGTTGTAGTTGCCGAACCATGTGTTGGCGTCGAGCTTGTCGTTGCGCAGATAATCATACAGGCTGCCGCGCCACTGGTTGGTTCCGCTGCGCGTCACCACGGAGACCTGCGCCCCCGGCTGGCGCCCGTACTCCGCCGCCCAGGAGGAGGTGTGAATCGTGATTTCTTCCACCGCGTCGACCGGCGCAAGCGCGGCGGTGCTACCCAGAGAGGTCAGCGCCGGGATGCTTCCGCCGGCCCCTTCATACGGCGTGGTGGCAAACGGAAGTCCGAAGTTGCCGCTGACGCCGTCCACCGTGAAATAGTTGCTGCCCGTGCGCTGGCCGTTCACCGAGAACTGGCCCTGGCTCGGCAGGCTCGCCGGCATGAGCACGACGCCGGGCGCGAGCGGAATCAGGGACTGGAAGGTGCGGCCGTTCAACGGCAGGCTGGCGAGGAAAGCGCGGCTGACGGGCGTGGAGCGCGCCGGGCCTTCCTGAACCGGCGCCGCCTGCGCGGTGACGATGACCGAGTCGCCCCGCGCCGCCAGCTCCAGCCGGATCCGGAGCACCGTGCTCTCGCCGGCGTGAAGGGCGACGGCTTCGCGCGTGGCGGCCGTGAACGCGTCTTTTTCGACCCGCACGTCCCAGGCGCCGGGCGGCAGGGCAGGGAAGAAAGCCCGGCCCGTGACGTCCGTCTGCGCCTCCCGCCTCAGACCGGTGAGCGGCTGCTTCACGACAACCTGTGCGGCGGGCAGCGGCGCCGCAGACGGGTCTTCGACGTGCACGGAAAACGAGGCGATGGAGGTTTGCGCGCGAACAACAAACGCACCGGCCGCGAGCGCGAGAATCAGAAGGCGCGCCTGCCGCGTGGTGCAAGTACGAACGGGACAGGAAGAAGCCATGCCCGCATCGTATCACGATTCTAAAAACCGTAGCACCAAGGGCGGCCGCTGTCCCGGGGCCTTGAGGTGTTGCGATGAGGCGTGCGCGAGCGCGCGTCAGCCGGCTGCCGGGGCCCAGCCGCGCGCCAGCTCGACGAAGGTGCGTACGGCGAAGCCCGTCGGCCCTTTGGCCATCCACGGCTTGGCCTCCTCGAGCCAGGCGACGCCGGCGATGTCGAGGTGGACCCACGGCTTGCCCTCGACGAATTCCTCCAGGAACTTCGCCGCGGTGATGGAGCCGCCCCAGCGGTTGCCGATGTTGGCCAGGTCGGCGAACGGCGTTTTGAGCTGCTCGCTGTATTCGGCGTCCATGGGGAAATGCCAGATGCGCTCGCCGGCGTCTCTGGCCGCCTCGAGCACGCGCTGCTGCCAGCCGCTGTCGTTCGAGAAAGCCCCGGCGTAAAGGTGGCCGAGCGCGACGGCGATGGCGCCGGTGAGCGTGGCTGCATCCACGATGTGCGTGGCGCCCTGGCGGGCCACCCAGGTGAGCGCGTCCGCCAGAATCAGGCGGCCCTCGGCGTCGGTGTTCAGCACCTCGACAGTCTTGCCCTGGAATGTTTTGACGATGTCGCCCGGCCGCTGCGCCTTCGGGCCGGGCATGTTCTCGACGCACGGGGCGCAGGCGGTCACCGCCACCGGCGGCTTCAGCCGCGCGATGGCGCGCATGGCGCCGAGCACGGCGGCCGCGCCCGCCATGTCGTACTTCATTTTTTCCATGCCGTCGCTCGGCTTGATCGAAATGCCGCCCGTGTCGAAGGTCACGCCCTTGCCGACCAGCGCCAGATGGTCCCCGGAAGCGGGATTGGCCGGCCGGTAGCGCAGCACGATCATGACAGGCGGCTCGGCCGAGCCCTGGGCCACGCCGAGCAGGGTGTTGAAGCCGAGCTGCCGCATGCGCGGCTCGTCGAGGATTTCGCATTCCAGGCCGCACTCTTCGGCCATGGCGCGGGCGCGGTCGGCCAGCGCGCGCGGCGTGAGCACGTTGCCCGGCTCGTTGACGAGGGCGCGCGTCCAGTTCTGGGCCTCGCCGGCGATCCTGGCCATCTCAAGCGCCGACTCCATCTCCGGCGTGACCTCGATGCAGGAGATTTCGACGCGATCCAGCCGCTTGCCGCCGTTCTTCTTTTCGGTTTTGTACTGGTCGGGCTCGAAGCCGCCTGCGATCAGGCCCTCGACCAGTGCGCGCAGCATCGCCGGCCCGTGGGTCAGCCCTTCCAGGCGGATCGCCGCCTGCCCGATCGAGCGGGACTGCAAGGCGCGAGCCATGACGCCGCCCGCCAGGCGCATCTGCGCGGGCGTGAACTTCGCCTTCTCCCCGCAGCCGACCAGCAGCAGGCGCTGCGCCTTCATGCCGGCGGGGCGGTGCACCACGGCGGTTTCGTTCGCCTTGCCGGTGAACTCGCCGCTCGTGAACATTTCCTTCAGCACGCCCCCGGCGGTTTCTTCCGAGGGCGGCTCGTCGCTGAAGCAGAGCATGGCGAATGCCGGAGTCTCGATCTCGCGGCTACAGGTGGTGGTCAACGTGAATTCCATGGCTATTCCCTGATTCTCCTCGCATTTTTCAGGCTCATGGCCTTGCGCGCTTCCATTTCCTTTTCGCGCGCCTGCTCGGCCTGGCGCTTGTCATGGAGCTTCTTGCCGCGGCAGACGCCGAGCTCGCACTTCAGCCGCCCGTTCTTCAGATAGAGCTTCAACGGGACCAGCGTGAGCCCCTTTTCCAGCACCTTGGAGGCGAGCTTGCGGATCTCCTCCCGGTGCAGCAGCAGCTTGCGCTTCCGGGTGGGCTCGTGGTTCCAGATGTTGCCGTGGGAGTAAGGGCTGAAGTGGGCGTTCAGCAGCCAGGCCTCGCCGCCGATGATGTCGGCGTAGCTGTCGCGCAGCTGCACCTTGCCCTGGCGCGCGGACTTGATCTCGGTGCCGGTGAGGGCGAGCCCGGCCTCGAGCTTTTCGAGGACGTGGTAGTCGTGGAACGCTTTGCGGTTCTCGGCGACGATCTTGATGGGGGCCTGCGTTTCCGGCAACGAAATTCTCTCCACGCGCCGGGTGCTGCGCGCGTCATTCGTTTGGAGAGTCCCTGCACCGGCGCCAGCGGACTTCCGAACTTCCAGTGTAGCATGCGCCGGCCGGAACAGAAGTTCTAACATGCGCAAGATGAACCAGTTAGGGGTGATCCTGGCAGCGGCGCTGATGGCTGCCGCCCTGCCCGCCGAAGCCGGCAACCGCAAGGCGGAAAAGTTTTTGCAGCAGGGCAAGCAGGCCGAGGCGCGGGGCGACGTCGACGCGGCGCTGGAGCTGTATGAGCGGGCCCTGGCGTTGGATCCCTCGGATGCGTCCTACCTGCTGCACGTCAGGCGGGCGCGCTTCGCCGCCTCGCAGCGTCACGTGGATCTGGGCCAGAAGCTGCGAAGCGAGGGAAAGCTCGAGGAGGCGCTGGAGGAATTCCGGAAGGCGTTCGCCATCGACCCCGCATCCAGCATTGCCGAGCAGGAAATCCGCCGGACGAACCGGATGATCGAGAGAGAGAAAAAGCGGCAGGCCACACCGGACGAAGCCGCCGCGCCCGGGGAGCGCGGCCTGACGGAGGCCGAGATCGCCCGGCGAGAGGCGCAGCGCCGGGCGGCGCGGCTGCTGGCGATGCCCGAGCTGAAGCCCGCCAACCGGAAGATCGCCGGGCTGAAGATCGTCAACCAGCCGGCGCGGGTGATGTATGAAACCATCGGCAAGCTGGCGGGCATCAACGTGCTTTTCGATTCCGAATTCCAGGACACGCGCCGGCACACGATCGAGCTGAACCACACGACTCTGGACGAGGCGCTCTCCTACGTGAGCCTGGTCACCAAGACGTTTTACAAGCCGCTGTCTTCCAACACGATTTTCGTCACCCAGGACAATCCGACAAAAAGGCGCGACTACGAGGAATATGTCACGCGCATTTTCTATCTCCAGAACGTGTATAACAACCAGGAATTGACCGAAATCATGACGGCAATGCGCACGGTGACCGACGTGCGCAAGGTCTTCCCGGTGAATTCGCAGTACGCGATCGTGGTGCGGGGGACGGCCGACCAGGTGGCGCTGGCCGAGAAGGTGCTGCTCGACCTGGACAAGCCGAAGCCCGAGGTCGTCGTCGACGTGCTGGTGATGGAGGCCAACCGCACCCGCACGCGCGACCTGGCGCTGACGCCGCTTTCCGGGGGCAAGCCGGGGCTGGGCTCGCCGGTGAGCTTTACGGGCGGGACTTCCGGCGCGGTGCCGCTGAACCAGGTCAAGGATCTTGGCTCGGGCGACTGGAGCGTGGTCGTGCCCAGCTTCCTGGTGCAGGCGCTGCTCAGCGACCGCCAGACGCGGGTGCTGACCACGCCGCAGGTGCGCGCCATCGACGGGCAGAAGGCGACGCTGCGGCTCGGCGACCGCTACCCCTACGCCACCGGCTCGTTCCAGCCGGGCATCGGCGGTGTGGGCGTCTCGCCGCTGGTTTCGACGCAGTTCCAGTTCGCCGAGGTGGGCATCAACGTGGACCTGACGCCGCGCATCCACGGCGATGAGATTTCTCTCCAGGTGGAATTTGAAATCTCCAACATCCGCGAGCGGATCGACGTGGGCGGGCTGTCGCAGCCGGTGATCGGGCAGCGCAAGGTGACGCACATCATCCGGGCGCGCGAAGGCGAGGTGACGCTGATCGGCGGGCTGATGCAGGCCAACGTGAGCCGCACGCGGTCCGGCGTGCCGGGGCTGATGAACATTCCGTTCCTCGGCCGGCTGTTTTCGAGCGAGAACGTGGAGAACGCCAACTCCGACCTGCTGGTGGCGCTGGTGCCGCGCGTGGTCCGCTCGCCGGAGATCACGGCCGAGAGCCTGCGCAGCGTGGCCAGCGGCGTGGACACGATCTACAAAGTGAGCTTCGCGCCGGAAGAGGACAAAGAGGAAGAACAGACAGCGCCGGCGCGGCAGCCGGGCGAGCCGGTGCGCACGCCGCTGGTGCCGGGCATCCCGGCGCCGGCCAAGCCGGACGCTCCGCAGGCGGCGCCGCCGCCTGCGGCCACCACCCCGGCCGCTGCGCCTCCGGCCGCCGAGCCCGGCGCGGCCAAGCCTGCGGCCGAGTCTCCGGCCGGCGCCCCGGCCGCGGGGCCGGTGCTCGCTTTGCAGCCTTCCACGCGCGAGCCCTCGCTGAACTCCACCTTCACCGTGCGGCTGGCGATCGACAACGTGAGCGAGCTGTTCAGCGCGCCGATGCGCATCCGCTATGACCGTCAGCTGCTGCGGCTGCTCGACGTGCAGCGCGGGCCGTTTCTCGGCGGGGACGGCCAGCAGGTGACGTTTTCCGACTCCCGCGACGAGGCTGGCGGGCTGGTCATTGTCAATATGAACCGGGTGCCGGGCGCGGGCGGCATCTCGGGCTCCGGCATTCTGCTGGAGATGAAGTTCCAGGCGGTGGCGCAAGGCAACGCCGCCATTCGCGTGGAGGAAGCGACGCTGCGCGATGCGCGGCTGGAGCCGATCCCCGCGGCGCCGCCGTCGATTGCCGTGCGGGTGCCATGAGGCGCAGACGGGGCATTGACCGGCGCGAGTTCGGGCTGACGCTCGTCGAGCTGATCGTCGCCTTCACGCTGATGATGTTCCTTGCCGCGCTGAGCCTGCCGCTGGCGCGTTACAAGGTCCGCCGCGAGAAGGAGCGCGAGCTGCGGTATGCGCTGCGCGAGATCCGCTCGGCCATCGACCGTTACAAGGACACCTGCGAGAAGGGCGGCATCGAAAAGAAGCTCGGGGCGGAATGTTACCCGGAGTCGCTCGACCAGCTTGTGGAGGGCGTGCGTCTGGCCAACGACCCCACCGGCAAGAAGATCCGCTTCCTGCGGCGCATCCCGCGCGACCCGTTCACCAACTCGACCGAGTGGGGCCTGCGCTCCACGCAGGACGACCCGCGGTCGACGTCCTGGGGCGGCCAGAACGTGTTCGACGTGTACACGAAATCCATGGAAAGGGCGCCCGATGGCACGCCGTATTCGGAATGGTAGCCGGCGAGGCTTTACGCTGATCGAGCTGATGATCGTGATGGCGATCATCGCGGTGCTCGTCTCGGTTGCCGTGCCGATGTATCAAAAATCGGTCGTCCGCGCCCGCGAGACCGTGCTGCGGCAGAACCTGTTCACGCTGCGCACGGTGATCGACGAGTACACCTACGACAAGGGCAAGGCGCCGCAGTCGCTTCAGGACCTGGTCAACGAAGGCTACCTGCGGCAGATCCCCATCGACCCGATGACGGGGCAGGCCGACTGGGAAATCATCATGGAGGACGCCGTCTCGAGCGTCAACCAGACCGAGCCGGGCATTTTCGACGTGAGGTCCCGCTCGACGCAACGCTCGCTCGAAGGAACCCCTTACAACGAATGGTGATGCTTGCCTGCGCCCGCGTTGGAGCGCGGCGCAGGCGGGTGCCGGGCAGAGGTGCGCGTCAGCCGGAGTCCCTGCCGGGGTTCTCGATGAGGGAAGCCAGGCGCCCGTCGAATTCGGCCAGCCGCTGCCGCAGGCGGGCGAAGTCCCGCTCGAGGTGGCGCACCTGGTCAGCAAGGTGGAGGCAGGCCAAGACGGCGACGCGGGCCGGGTCGGCGCCGGAGGTGCGCATGGCGATCTGGTTCATCAGCGTGTCGACGGCCTGCGCGAGGGCCTCGGTTTCAGCCGGGTCGCCCGAGGTGCGCAACGCGTAAGGCTGCTGGAAGATGGTGACCCGCACCACTTTCTTGTCCGTGCCGGGGGTGTCCACGCTTTCCTCCCTGGTCAGGACTCGGGCAGTTCCATCTGTTCCACCTGGTTGAGGAGCGCCTTGATGCGGGCGAAGGCCTCCTTCTGGCGGCTGAGGAGGAAGTTGTTCTCTTCGCGCAGCCGCTCGGCCTCCTCGCGCGCCGCGCGGGCCTCCTCAAGGGCCTGGTCGCGCTCGGCGGCCAGCGCCTTCAGGCGGCTGTCGAATTCCGCCTTTTCCCCGGCGAGGGCGGAGACGAGGCGGACTACCGCCTCGATGCGCGCCTCCAGCCGGGCCAAGAGATCGTCATCGTCTTCCCGGACGGCGTTCATGGGAAGATCCTCCCGGAAGTCATGCCTGGGCCGATCTTGCCTTTTCAACGAGCGCGGCGAAGGCGGCGGGCTGATTGACGGCCATGTCGGCCAGGATCTTGCGGTTCAGCTCGACGCCGCACTTTTTCAACGCGCCAATGAATTTCGAGTAGGAAAGTCCGTGAGCGCGGCAGGCGGCGTTGATGCGCAGGATCCACAGGGAGCGGAAGTCGCGCTTCTTGCGGCGCCGGCCCACGTAGGCGTAGCGCAGGGCCTTCTCGACGGCCTCCTGCGCGGCCCGGTACAGCTTGCTCTTGGTGAGGAAGTAGCCCTTGGCGAGCTTCAGTGTCTTGCGGCGGTAGTCGCGGCGGTTGGTGGAACGTTTGACGCGTGGCACGTTTGCTTCTCCTTCTCAAGCGAACAGTTGGCGATGCGCTGCGCGCGGGAAGCCCCGGCGGCAGCGTCGCGGGCGGCGGCTCGGGCACATGCCATGGCGCCGGCGCGCACGCCAGGGAAACTCAGTACGGCAACATCTCCTGCACGCGGGCCACGTCGGCGGGATCGACGAGCGTCGCCTGGTGGAGGCGGCGCTTGCGCGAGGGGCTCTTCGAGGTGAAGATGTGGCGCGCAAAGGCGCGATTCCGCTTGATCTTGCCCGTGGCAGTCTTCTTGAAGCGCTTGGCGGCGCCGGAGTGTGTTTTCAGCTTCAGCTTGGCCATGAAGTTGTCCTGCGGAAGGCCCCCTCGGCGGGCGGAGGGGCCAAGGTCACTCTTCGCAGTATAGCATACGGGCCCGCGAGCCACTCCGGTCGTTGTCCGCCGGGGGTGCGTTGTCCGGCAAATACCTGCTTCGATCCAAGGCAATCGCCTGATGTACAGTCCTTCCGTGGGGACGAATATAATGAGAAGACCACGGATGAGTTACTGGATCGCATCAGGTCAGAGGCGCGCCCTGTTTCCGTCGGCCGCCTGGCTTTTGGTTGTTCTGGCGGCCAGCGCGCTTCCGAGCACGGCGATTTCCATCTCGGTGTATGTGGCCGCGCCGGGCGTGGTTTCCAGTCCGGCGACAGGCGGAACTGCACAGAACGAGAATTTCAGCTCGGGTTGGGGCGCCGGTCTCTACACGGCGCCAAGGACCCGGAATATCGGCGTCTTTCAACTGTCCGCTTCCAGCGCCTTGGCTATTCAGGGCAGCGACCAGTACGGCGGCGCAGGCAACGGAGGCCGTTACGCAGCTTTCGGTGCGCAGAGCGGGACGGCGGGGGCCATCACCCTGAACCTGACCAACCCGACGACGTTTTTCGGGTTGTGGTGGTCAGCCATTGACGCCAACAACGGCGTCAGTCTCTACAACAACGACACGTTCCTGATGCGGATCAGCGGCGCCGATCTCATCCGTTTGTTCAGCGCCAGCCCGACTGTCACCGCCCAAAGCGGCGCCACCTATCAGACGTCGGCCTACCTGGGCAAGCCGGGAACGAACCCGCGTCCGAACAGCGGCGAGTATTACGCTTACGCCATGTTCCGCGCGAGCGGATTGACGTTCAATCGGGTGGTGTTCGACAACTCAGGTACGACAGCCACCGGTTTTGAGATGGACAACCTGCAAACCCGCGCGGGCAACTTTACAATCCCCAACTCGACGGTGCTGCTGACAAGCTACAACATCCAGGCCGTGCCGGAGCCGGACGTGTGGATTCCCGCCGGCGCGGCGCTGCTTCTGGCCGCATGGCGGCGGCGCCGGAGGCGCGGCGCGCCGCCGGGCGCTGCCTGAGCCTTTCCCCGCGCAAGCTCGCTTGGGCGCGGCGGAGAGCGGCTCTGATTTCCGCCGCGCGACAGGGGGCGCCTGCCGCCACAGGCTAGAATGGAATTGACACTCCGTTCTGGGCTATGAAGCGCTTCTACATCGAGACGTTCGGCTGCCAGATGAACGTGCACGACTCGGAAAAAGTCATCGGCACGCTCGAACAGAGGGGCTACGTGCAGGTCCACACGCCGGAGGAAGCCGACCTGATTCTCTACAACACATGCAGCATCCGCGACAAGGCGGAGCAGAAGGTCTTCCAACGGCTGAACGAGAACAGGCGCGCCAAGGGCAAGATTTTCGGCGTGCTGGGCTGCGTGGCCCAGCAGGAGGGCGAGCGCATTTTCGAAAAGGCGCCGCACGTGAGGCTGGTGGCGGGTTCGGCCAGCTACCCGCGGCTCGGCGAGCTGCTGGTGCAGATCGAGCAGGGCAAGGACCGCGTGGCCGGTCTGAGCCTGGACACGGACGCCACGTTCGAAACGCCGGTGACGCGGCGGGACAACCCTTACCGCGCCTACATCACGATTATCGAGGGCTGCGACAAGGACTGCGCCTACTGCGTGGTGCCGTTCACGCGCGGCCGGGAGCGCAGCCGGAGGTGGGAGTCCGTGCTCGAGGAGGCCCGCACGCTGGCCGGGATGGGGTACACGGAAATCCAGCTGCTCGGGCAGAATGTGAACAGCTACCGCGACCCCGGCGACCCGTCGCGGACCTTTGCGCCGCTGCTGGAGGCGGTGGCGCGGACGCCGGGCGTGCGGCGCGTGCGGTTCACCACGTCGCACCCGCGGGACTTCGGGCGCGACATCGTCGAGGTGATCGACCGCAACGAGACCGTGTGCAACATGGTGCACCTGCCGGTGCAGAGCGGCTCGACGCGCGTGCTCGCGGCAATGCAGCGGCAGTACACGCGCGAAGAGTACATGCAGCGGATCGAGTGGCTGAAGAACGCGAAGAGGAAGATCGCGCTTTCCACCGATATCATTGTCGGCTTCCCGGGCGAGACGGAAGAGGATTTCGAGCAGACGCTGCGGCTGCTGGAGGAAGTCGGCTACGACCAGGTGTTCAGCTTCAAGTATTCGCCGCGCCCGAACACGCCGGCGCTGAAGATGGGCGGCCAGGTCCCGGAAGAAGAGAAAACGCGGCGGCTGATGGTCTTGCAGGAGAAGCAGCGGGGCATCCAGTTGCGGCGCAACATGGAGCAGATCGGCACGGTGCAGGAGGTGCTGGTGGAAGGCTACAACAGCTCGACCGGCCAGTGGATCGGGCGCACGACCGAGAACCGGGTGCTGAACTTCGTGACCGCGCCAAGGGCCGACGGCAGCCAGCCGCGGAAGGAAGAGATGTTCGGCCGCTACCTGCCGGTGCGGGTGACGCGCGCCGGGCCGAACTCGCTGGCGGGCGAGTGTGCTATAGCGGTGTAAGGAAGGCGGCGCAACATGGAAATCGAGATGAAAATCCGGGGTCTGATGATGGACCCGGTGACCAACATGCCCATCGTGATTCTGAAGGATCTGGCGGGCACGCAGATCCTGCCGATCTGGGTGGGCATTTACGAAGCAAACGCCATTGCGCTGGAAATCGAAAAAGTGGCGACGCCGCGCCCGATGACGCACGACCTGATCAAGAACCTGCTGCTGGGGCTGGAGACGGGCGTGCAGAAGGTGGTCGTCAGCGAACTGAAGGACGACACGTTTTACGCGGTCATCTGGCTGGAGCGGGACGGGGAGCTGATTTCGATCGATTCGCGCCCGTCGGACGCGCTGGCGCTGGCGCTGCGGGTGGATTGCCCGATCTACGTCGAGGAAGAGGTGCTCAAGAGCAGCAAGAGCGCGGCCAGCGTGGCGGAGAAGTCCGGCAACGAGGAGCTGAAGCGCTGGCTGGAGGGCCTCAACGACGAGGACTTCGGCCGGTACAAGATGTAGGCGGGCATGAGTCCGGAACTGCTCGGCCAGCTCGAGCGCATTGCGGAGATGGGGATCGGCCTGATCCCGCTTGCCGGGATCCGCTCGCACTTCGTGTTCGAGCGCGGCGGCTTCGTGGTTCTGGTGGAGCGGCGCGGAGAAGGGTTCGGCGGGGTGGGCTCGCCCGGCAAGTTGGTTGAGGGCCACGGTTTTGCGGCGCTGGTGCGCCGCGCAGGACAGGACTGGTTCGTGGCGCGGGGCGGTGAATGGCGGGCGGAGCCCGGCGAGGCGGCCGAGGCGCGGCGCCTTTTTACAGATCTTAAAGCGGTCATCGAAAACACCGGCGGCCCTCATTCGTCTTAGATGGTGTGAGGACGCCAGACAAGCCCGATCGCAAGGCCGGCTGGGCGCTGTTGAGCGCCGCCGCAGCGCTGTGGCTGGCGCTGGCGGCCCCGCCGCCCGTCCGCGAGATGCCTTCAACGACGCACCGCTTTGTCTGCTACCTTGCCGAGCTGAACCGCGCCGGCCGCAATCTGAGCCTTTGGGACCGGCTCGCCATCAGCCTGGTGCTGGCCGGAAACGGGCCGGCGGCGAAGCGTTCCTGCGATTCTCCTGCCAGCTGAACCGGCCCCATTGCGGAAAGAAAGAGCCGGCCCGTAAGCAGGGCCGGCTCGCCGCAAAGACAGAGGCTCGATGGTGAGGGGCTATTTCTGGGCCGGCGCCTTCT
>Ga0209809_1001131_pt1 | contig 22503 bp, 20 predicted proteins | sample YNPMSTMetaG_FD_186172 | JGI IMG/M metagenome (GOLD analysis project Ga0209809, IMG submission 186172) | Anoxygenic and chlorotrophic microbial mat microbial communities from Yellowstone National Park, USA - YNP MS-T MetaG (SPAdes) (version 2) ...
CCGATACGGGCGACTGGAACGTTGAAGGCCGGCCCCGCCTGGACGTGTGGTGGCGGCCATGACAAACGCAGATGGGTGGCGGCAATGCCATCGCTCACCCAGGGTTCTGCCCCTGGCCATGAACGCGCCCGCTCCCCGCGGCCTGATAAAATTAAGACAGCAGCCCCTATAGCTCAATGGATAGAGCGCCGGCCTCCGGAGCCGTAGATCGCAGTTCGAATCTGCGTAGGGGCATAAGAGGGGAGAGGCAGTTTAGCACGCCACACTGCCCTGCATGCTCCACGCGCCGGCCCAACTGATCGTGACCGGCACGAGTTGGCCGCGCCAATCCCGGCGGTCGTCCTCAAAGAACACCAGCTTGTTCTGCGGCGTGCGACCGCGCCACTTGCCCTTGTGTTGATCTTCTACCAGGACTTCCACCGTTTGCCCCAGGTAGCGTTGATTGATCTGGTTGCTGATGCGCTCGTGCTGGGCCTCTAGCAGACGAAAGCGGCGTTCTTTCTCGGCTTCGGGCACGTCATCGGCCATCTCGCGCTCGGCCAAGGTTTGGGGACGCGGCGAGTACTTGGCCAGATGCACCACGTCCAGTTTGAGTTCTTCCAACAAGTCGTAGGTGCGCATAAATTGCGCTTCGCTCTCGCCGCAGAAACCGACGATAACATCCGTTGCTATTGAGGCGTGGGGGAGCTTGGCGCGGATGCGCGCGATGAGCCGGCGATAGTCATCGCTGGTGTAGCCGCGGCGCATGCGCGCGAGCACCTCGTCGTCGCCTGCCTGGACGGGCACCTCGATGTGGGGCATCACTTTGGGCAGCTCGCGCACTGCGTCCAGCAATTCATCCGTCATCCAGTTTGGGTGCGAGGTGAGGAAGCGCACCCGCAGCAAGCCCTCTATCGCGCTCACAGCGCGCAGCAAGTCCACCAATGGGGTATGGATCGGGATGTTCTGGGAGGGCACGCCCGAAGCCGCGCCGGGGTTGTAACGCTTAATGGCATAGTCCTCGCCCAGCAGGTCATAGCCATAGCGATCCACGATCTGGCCAAGCAGGGTGACTTCTTTTACGCCTTGAGCGACCAGCGAGCGCACTTCGCTGACGATCTCGCCGATTGGCCGGCTGCGTTCCGGCCCGCGCCGGAAGGGGATGATGCAAAAGGTGCAGGCGTGCGAACAGCCATAGACCACCGGCACATTGGCCGTCACCCGCTTGCCAATCTCGTGCTGGGGCAACCGAAGAAAGGAAGCGTCGCCATCTTGAAGCGCGTGACGCTGGCGCGTCTCCGTTTCGGTCAGGCGCTTGCCCTCGCGCTGGAGCAGGAAGTCAACCAGCGGCCCAGGCTCGCTGGGCGCCATGAACACATCTACCCAAGGGAAAGCTCGCTTCAACGGCGTGTTGCCGCGCACACCCACCAGGCAGCCCATCACGCCCACCACGACGTCGGGGCGGCGCTGCTTGAGCGGCTTGATCATGTGCAGATAGCTCAGCGCCTTGTCCTCGGCCCCCTGGCGCACCACGCACGTATTCAGCACCAACACGTCAGCCTCCTCGCGGGCGTCAGTTGCGCGCAAGCCGAGCTTCTCCAGCGCCGAGGCCAGGCGCTGCGAGTCGGCTTCGTTCATCTGGCAGCCAAAGGTGGCCACGTGATACTTCATACTGCCTGAAATTGTACTCATGGCAACCCCCACACCAGCAGCGTGTTGTCTGGCGTGCTGGCAGCGATCAATGCGCCGTCCTCGCTGATGCTGGCGCTCGCCAACGGCTGCGCCGTCGTGATTCGTCGAATCAACCCGCCGGTTTGTGCGTCCCAGATGCTCAACTCGCCAGTGGTGAAGGTGCGCCGGCCGGCCACGGTTGACGAGGGCAGCGCAGCAACGGTGACCACCACGCGCGGATCGGGCGGAAACAGGACGGCAACGACGCCCTCGGCAGGCAGCTTGAGCGCAGTGCGTTCGCTTTCGGTGACATGCGCGATCTCAACCCGGTCGCCGAAGTTCAGTGCAAAGCGCTCCCCGCCGGGACTGAAGGCGCCGCTGAGCAAATCCTGCGATAAGGTCACAGTCCGCAACTTTTGCTGCGTCGTCACGTCCCAGAACGTCAATTGGTCGCCGAGCAACGCAGCCAGCTTGCTGCCATCCCTGCTTAGGTCGAGCGCGACGTTCATTTGGTCAATCGGCGCCTTGATGGTCGCAACAACCTGGCCGTCCAGCGTCAGCACGCGCAGCACCTGTTCGCTGGCGATCGCCAGCCGGCCAGCGGGATTGTTACATCGGCTGACTGCCGATGGTTGAGCAGGCAAGCTGAAGCCGTCCATGTCGCGTTTGGCAGACAGATCGTGGATCGCCACGCGCTGACCGTCCAGATAGGCCAGCCCGCGTCCATCGGGCGTGAAGCACAGCATGAGGCGAAGGGTATCCGTCAGCGGCCCATCAATCCGGCTGATCAAGTCGCCGTCGAGGGCATGCCAAATGGCGATCTCGCGGTTCAGCGTCAACGTCGCGACATAGCGCCCGGCCTCATCCGGCATCACCCTCACCACAGGCGACGGGTGCTGGAGGCGGGCGCGCACTTCCCAGCTCGGCACGTCGAAGATGATGACCTCGTCGGATAGAAAGGCGCTGCTCCAGGTGAATAGGGTTTGCCCATCGGCGGAGAAGACGCTGCGACCAAGCGGCGGGCGAGCCACCGATCGCAGCGCTCGGCGGTTCACAACGTCGAAGCTGGCCAGCTCTCCCGAGCCGGCCACGAACAGGCGTTCTCCAGACGGGTCGAAGTGCACAGACCAGACCGGCAGATTGCCGGTCAGGCGGAATTGGGCATACGGTTTGTCCTCCTTCAGGTCATACACCAGGACCATCGGGCTGAGGTTAATGGCGATAAACCGCCCCGAACGCTCGAGAGATGGCTCCACCGCCAAGCCCAGGTCAAAAGACTTGACCAACCGCGGCGAATCATCGCTGAGGTCCCATACGGCCAACCCTTCTTTGCTGGAGGCGGCAAAGAAGATCCCACTTGGGTCAAAGCCAAAATAGACAATCGGCGCGCTGGTAAACGGCAGGGTCAGCGTCACCGCCGGCGACCCGCTCCGCGTCTGGACGATGAGGATCTCGTTGCTGGCCAACGCTGCGGCCAGGCGTGTGCCATCTTCAGCAAAGCGAATAGCCCGCGCACTGCGGGGCAAGCTCACGCCCTGATCTATCCGCTCGCCATCAGACAAGCGCAGCCGGCTGAGTGTGGCTTGGCTCACAATGACTAATTCGCGCCCATCTGCAGTCAGGGCGATGTCCGAGACAATCTCTGTAGAGGGGCGCGGCGTCTCGAATGACCGGATCAGCCGTGAGTCTGCCAAGTCGTAGATGTCCACCTTGCCGCTGGGACTCATGACCGCCCCCAGCCGCCCATCGGCAGAGGCGGCATACCATATTATGTCCGCGTCCGCATCGGACACCTGAATAGGGGTGCGGGCCAGGAGTTCCAGCGTGTCGGCGGCGACAAGCTCAAGATAGCGCGCGCTGTAGATCACCAGGCGGTCCGAGGTGGCTATGTAGATATGCTGCGGGAGGGGGGCTGCGGTTTGAAAGACGCGGCTCAGTTGGTCGGCATTTTGCGGCGTCAAGCCGAATGGGCTGCTCACTGTGGGTGTGACGGTCGGCATCGCCATCTGCATGCGTGGCGCGGGGGTGCGGGTGGGCACCAGGCGCGTCTCAAGTGCTGCCTCGCGCGGGGCACAGGCGGATGCCAGGCCGACGACGGCCAACGACATTGCGGCGAGCTGGCCAACCCGACGGCGCGCGCAATGGCCAAACATCCTGCTGCGCAGTGTACGCTCTCTTGACAAACGCAAAGCAATCCGCGCAAGCATTGATCTACAGCCGCTTCTCCATGACCAGCCCATCCTCGCCGTCATGGTAGTAATGCCGGTAGGTGTCTATCCAGCGATAGCCACAGCGGTGATACAGCGCAATCGCGCGCGCATTGCTCAGACGCACGGTCAATCGCACACGAGACGACTGTAGGATGCGCTCTGCTGCGAGCAACAGCGCCGTGCCAATGCCGCGCCCCTGGTAATCGGGATGCACAGCCAGCATGACGATCCAGGCAAATCCATCGCGCGCGCTTCTCTCGCCAGCCACGAAGCCCACCAACCGCTCATCGGCCACTGCTTTCAGCCATGACGTGTGCGGCATGAAAGACATGGTGAGCAACGTCAATGGGTCGTAGGCGTCGTGCTTAAAGACAGACCGCTGTAGGCGCCAGATCGCCCACACATCGCGCCAGCCGGCGCTGCTAATCTGAAACGCCAACGAATCCAGCGCAAACTGCATCGGTGCGCCGGGACTTTACCACTGGCTGATGAACGTGCTCACGCAAATGCTAGACTGCACCCCATTTAGTAGAGATGTGGTTAAGATACACCAGCAGCGTGTTTGCAGGGGTGAGATAGCCCAGCGCGGCGTGTAGGCGCTGCTGGTTGTAAAGATGTATTCGAACGCCTCCTGCCACGCTTATTGGCGAGTGGCGCACTCCCCGTGAGCGGGTTGCATTCACGCATCGTTCTCGCCTGCCGCGTTAGCGTGTCATGCTTCGCCGGCGCTCAGCGTGACAGTGATGCGACGAGGTGTTTGATGACTCTGCTCAGCACGAACAGGCTCGCATAGCGAGTGAGCAGCTCACGCCCCTGTGCGTAAACGCACCCTGTGGAGTTCGCGCAGGCGTGCATTCACCGACGGGAGCGACGGGCAAAGTGGGCGCGTTGCTTCTAGGCGGCCTCGGCTCAGGGCAGCGGCGGGAAGAAGGGCGGCGGCGAGGGCAAGGCCGAGGCGCGCGGCCCGCTGGGGTCCCCCAAGAAGTCCCAGTAGAGCGAGAGGTTTGATTGCCCGCCATACTGGACATACTCGACGATGAGGGAGTGATTGCCGGCCCCCAGATTGGCATTCGCCACGAACGTCCGCGACGACTGCTCGCGAAACTCGTTGATGATCAACTGCCCATCCAGGAACAGCCGCACGCCGTCGTCGGCGCGCACGACGAACTGATATACGCCGGCGGGGAAGTAGCGCACCTGGCTGAAGCGCGCCGAGAAGAACGTGGCCGGCACGCCAGCCACCGGAGGCGCACCGCGCCAGTCGAATTGCAGACAACACACCACCCGCGAGACCGCCGGCGGACTGGCGAGATTGGGGTTGGGGAAGAAATCCACCTGCCACGGGCCGTTGTTGAAGCCCCCGCCCGCCGGCGGTGGCGGCGGCGCAGTGGGTTGCGGCAGGTTGCTCACCCGTGTGATGGTCAGGCGGGCGAGCGCGCGCTGCGTCTGCTCTACGTAGTCCACCCGAACGGTGTAGCGCCCTTGATTGAGCGGCACATCCACGCTGGGCGTTTGCAACCCGACGAAGTCATAGGCGTCAATGATCGCCTGATCATTGATGAAGACCCGGATGCCATCATCGGCCTGCGCCGCAAAGCGCCACACGCCAGCCGAGAAGTTGAACGTGCGCGTCCAGCGGGCCGAGAAGAAATCCGGTTGGACGCGCTGTAGATCGGGAGAGCCGAAGCCCCAGTCGAAGTTGATGGCCGACTCATTGCGCGTCAGGGCGGGTGGCCCAGATTGGATGGTGTTGTTCCAATACTCAGCCCGCCACGGGCCGGCTGGCTGAGAGGGCGGCGCACTCACGGGCCGCGGGACGCACAAGCGCTGGCCAACGTAGATGCGCGTGTCGCGCAGACCATTGACCCGGCGCAGCTCGATGACTGTGACCCCATAGCGTCGGGCGATGGCGTTCAGCGTATCGCCGGCGCGGACGGTGTACCAAAGGCAGGTGTAGTTGGCTGCGCGCCCGCGCTCAGGCGCACTCGCCTGAGCCGGCGCGCCCACCATCAACAAGCCCATGAGCGCGCTCATCGTCAAGGCGACGACAGCTCGGGCGCCTAGCCATCTGGGTCGCCCGTGTTGACCCGTGTTCCTATCTCTCATCGTTGATGACATGCTTGCTAAAGTATAATCCCATAGCTAAACTCTGCGTGCCCCGTGGATCAACAACCCTCGCTTTGCCAGTTCGTCAGTCACTCATGCCAGGTAGCGCAGAGAAGCTCAGGAGGTCTTTGTGATTAGAAATCGTTTTGCGCCTTTGGCGTGGTCTCTGGTCGTAGCATTTGCGTTGTCGGCGTGTGGCGCACAGCCGGCGAATCTGCCGACCTCTACACCATTCACCGCGCCCTCGGCCGATGCTCAACCGACTCAACCCGTCCCCGCACAACAGCAGCCCGCCAGCCGTCCATTCGCCCAACTCTCGCCCGAACAGCGCACGCGCGTGGGCAGCGCCCCCCCGCCGCTGACGATAGACACGAGCAAGAAATACATCGCCACGATCAAGACGGCCAGGGGAGAGATCGTTGTAGAACTCGATCCCAGCGCCGCCCCGCAAACCGTCAACAACTTCGTTTATCTATCCCAGAACGGCTTTTACGACGGACTAATCTTCCATCGCGTGGAGCCGGGGTTTGTCATCCAGGGCGGCGATCCGCTGGGCAACGGCACCGGTGGACCTGGCTACGACCTGCCGCCGGAGATCAAGCTGGCGCACGTGGACGGGGCGATCGCCATGGCGCGCCGGGGCGGCCCGCCGGAGACAACCCCAAGCAGCGGCAGCCAGTTCTACATCACGATCGGCCCGCAGCCGAACCTCGACAACAACTACACCGTGTTCGGCGTCACCATCCGCGGCAAAGAGGTGGTGCGTGCCATTCAGGTCGGCGATGTGATCGAGCGCATCGAGGTGACGACGGCCGACGGCGGAGCAGTGGCCGCAGCGCCGTTACAGCCGACGGCAGCGCCTTCGCCCACGCCCGTGCCGAAGCCGGTTAGCTGTGCCCCCTTCCCCCTCAACGTCCGCGCGGATGACCACATCAAGGGCAACCCGCAGGCGACCACGACGATCATCGAATATGCCGACTTCCAGTGCCCAGCGTGCGCCAGGTTTGCGCCGCAGATGAAAGCACTGATGACGGCTGTGAGCGACACTGTGCGCCTGGTCTATCGCCACTTCCCCCTCCAGCAACATGACAAGGCGCGCATCGCGGCCCAAGCCGCCGAGGCCGCCGCGCTCCAGGACAAGTTCTGGGAGATGCACGACCTGCTTTATGAGAAGCAAGGTGAATGGAAGGACAAACCGGTTGCGGAGATCACCGCCACGTTCAAAGCTTACGCGCAACAGCTCGGCCTCGACCTGGCCCGCTTCGAGCGCGACCTGGCCAGCAGCGCGGTGGCCGCGCGCGTCCAGCGCGATCTGGAGAGTGGCGAAGCTGCCGGCGTCAACGGCACCCCGTTTACGTTCCTAGACGGCAACCCAATTGAGCCTCAGGCCTTTCAAGATCAGAATGTCGGGACAGCGCTGCGCGGCTACGCTGCGCAGCGCGCGCAAGCCGCGGCCAGCTTGAGCAACAAAGCATTCAGCTTTGACCGCCCTGAGCAGGTGATTGACAAAGCTGCCAAGTACGTCATGACAGTGAAGACCACGCGCGGGGACATCGTGGCCGAACTCGACCCGGCGCTTGCTCCGGTCAACGTCAACGCGATTGTCTTCCTTATCCAGAAGGGTTACTTCGAGAACGCGCCGGTGCTGTTGAACGACGCACGGCTGGGTGCCGTGCTGACGGGCAGCCCAATCGTGACAGGAAATCCCGGCTTCGAGTGCAGCGTGGAAACCAAGCCCGGGTTGATGGCGCAGCCGGGGGTTGTCGCGCTCTTCGGCGACAACGATAGCAGCGCCGCGCAGTTCATCTTCACCTACTCACCCACCCAGGCGCTCGACAACCAGTTCTCGGTCATCGGGCGCATCACCAGCGGCCTGGACGTGGTTCGGGCGCTGACGGCAGCCGAGGGCGACAAGCAGGGCGATAAGATCACGGCGATCAGCGTGGCAGAGAAGAAGTAAGCATGTTCGTCCATAGCTTGCGGGTGCGCTTTCGCGACCTGGACGCCTATAACCACGTCAACAACGCGGTGTATCTGACCTACTTCGAGGAGGCGCGCATCGCGTTCATCACCGCCATTGGCCTACGCGACCTATTCTCGCCGGAGCGCAGCACGGTGATCGCCCACGCAGAGGTGGACTACCGCGCGCCGGCCCTGTTCGGCGACCAGCTCGACATAGAGGTGACCGTCGGCGAAGTGCGCAACTCTTCATACGCGCTGCATTACCGGATCATCCGGCGTAGCGATGGCAAGCTGATCGCAACCGGCAAAACGGTCCAAGTGTGCTTTAACTTTGCCCTGAACGCGCCGACGCGCCTGCCCGAAGCATGGCGCACTCTGCTGCGCAACGGCGCATCTGCGGACGCGCCGCTTTCCAACATCGCTTAACATCCCCCCATGAAACGCCCTCCTGCGCTCCTCGTCCTCGAAGATGGCACAGTTTGGCCGGGCTTTGGCTTCGGCCACCTTGGTGAGACGACCGGCGAGGTGGTCTTCAACACATCTATGACCGGCTACCAGGAGGTGATCACCGATCCGTCCTACTACGGCCAGATCGTGGTGATGACCGCCCCGCAGATCGGGAACGTGGGCACGAACCCCGACGATGACGAGTCACATCGCGCCTGGGTCGCCGGCTTTGTGGTGCGCGACCTCAGCCCGATCGTCAGCAACTATCGCAGCCGCCAGCCGCTGGATGACTACCTGGCCGAGCGCGGTGTGGTCGGCGTCACCGGCCTGAGCACGCGCGCGTTGGTGAAACACATTCGGGAGAAGGGCGCCATGCGCGGCGCGATTTCAACGGTGAACCTGGACCCAGATCGCCTGCTGGCGATGGCGCGCGCCAGCCGCGACATGAACGGGGCAGACCTGGCGCGCGAGGTGACCTGCGACGAGCCATATCGCTGGACGAGCGGGGTGGACTCACAGTGGTATGTGGGGGGGGCCACGCCGTCGAGCGCGCCAACGCCCGAACAGCCCCATATCGTGGCCTATGATTTCGGGGTCAAACGCAACATCCTGCGCCTGCTCACTTCGCGCGGTTGCCGGGTAACCGTGGTGCCGGCCACCACACCGGCTGACGAGGTGTTGGCGCTACAGCCGGACGGGGTCTTCCTCTCCAACGGCCCCGGCGATCCGGCTGCCTGCACCTATGCCGTTGAGGCAACCCGCCGGTTGCTGGGCCGCGTGCCGCTGTTCGGCATCTGCCTGGGTCATCAGATCCTTGGTCTAGCGCTGGGCGGACGCACGTACAAGATGAAGTTCGGCCATCGCGGCGGCAATCAGCCCGTGCTCGCCGGCGGCCACGTCGAGATCAGCAGCCACAACCATGGCTTCGCGGTGCGCGCCGAGAGCTTGCCCGCAGATGTCGAGGTCACCCACGTCAACTTAAACGATGGGTGCGTGGAGGGATTGCGCGTTCCAGGGCTGCGCGCCTTTAGCGTCCAGTATCATCCGGAGGCCTCTCCTGGCCCGCATGATGCCATCCATCTCTTTGACGAATTTGTGAGGGCTGCGCGCGAAAAAATGCGTTTTCGTGATTAGCGGCTACAATCCCGTTCATTAGCGAATACACAATCCTGCTGGCGTTTGCCCTGCTCGCACCTTTGGGGTTGGCCTTCGTGCGCAGCCGCGACCAGCGCCTCTTCTCTGCTGCGCTGTTCATCGCTGGGTCGGCAATGTTGGCGGGTCGCGCAGCGTATGTGCTTATTCACTGGGAATACTTCAGCGAGCATCGCGCTGAGGTCATCGGATTCGCTGGCCTGTCTGAGCATGGGGCGATTGCCGGCGGGATGGCGGCTTATTTGATCCTGCGCCGCGCCGTTCACCCGCCTCCTGCGCACCTGGGATCGGTATGTTCGGCTGCCTTCGCGCTGGTTGCAATTGCTGCTTCGCTTGGGTGCATCGAGGCCGGCTGTGCCTATGGGCGCGAGGTGTTCTGGCAAACTGATGGCGAAGCCTCGTTAGCCTGGCAGATGCGGGTGGACTGGCCGGACGCTTATCAGGTGCGCAACCCGCGTTGGCCGACCCAGGTGCTTATGGCGGCCTGGATGGCCGGCTGTGGGCTTGTCCTCTGGCTGGCCAAGGCGCGCGCGCCAGAGGTGCTGGTGCCCTGCTTCGCCATCGGCGACTTCGGCTGGCAATTCCTGCGCGGTGATTCAGCCGCCCTGCTCGGCCCTTTTCGCATCTATCAATGGCTTGATTTAATATTTATTGTAATAAGCGCGCTTAAAGTAATTATTTTTATGTCCAGGTCGAGTCGCATTACACTCAGCCCTCGCTGACCTATGCGACGCACGCGCCAGTTGCTGTTTCAGACCGAGACGCTCAAGCTGGAGCTGCTTAATACGCCGATCAACCAGCTCGACCTCAAAATCGAAGGGACGATATTCGCCCAGGCCATCCCGCTGGTCAAAGAGGAGCTGCGGCGTGCCGGCATCCGACGGTTGGAGCCGGTCTTCTATATTTCCACTGGTTATGGGTGCATCGCCGGCCAGCCGATCATCTCGTTGGGGTTCTACGACTTTCACCCCCTGTTGAAAGAGTTGAACGAGGAGTTTCGCGGTTGGCGCTACAGCGACGCGGACATCATTGACCTGCTGCGCCATGAGTGCGGCCATGCGTTCTGCTATTCGTATAAGCTCTATCGGCGCAAGGACTTTCGCGAGCTGTTCGACGTGCACGGTCACTTCTTCCACACGTATCCGGAGGACGACCAATACACTTACAACCCGTGGAGCCGCAGCTACGTGAACCCGAATGGGGATTACTACGCGCAGAAACATCCAGATGAAGATTTCGCCGAGACATTCACCGTGTGGCTCACGCCGCGCTCAAATTGGCGGCGGACCTATAAGCACTATCCGCGCGCGCTACAAAAGCTGCGTTACACCGAGCGCATTGTGAAGGAACTTGGGCCGTGCCCGCCTTTGGTCGAGGCCGACGAGAGCTGGAAGATCGAACCGTATGAGGAGGTCAAGATAACAGTAGCCCAGTTCATGAAGGCCAAGCCGAGCCACTACTACAAAAAGGCCACCGGCTACGTCGATCCGAGCCTGAAGGAGATGTTCCGCGCCCAGCCGAGGCGCCTGAATCGTCGTGAGCTGTTTGGCCGATTTATGCGCGCTGAGGCCTTCTTGAAGGCGCACAAGCAGCAGCTCATCTCGCGCGTTGCGCATTGGGTTGGGGTGGATTCAACCGTGGTCTATGATTTGATGGATAAACTGATCACGCGCGCGAAGGCGCTGAACCTGTGGTTAGAGAAGGCGCAGGCGGAGAAGAAGTTGGTTGAGTTGACGACCTTCGTCGCCGCGCGATGCACGGACTATAAGAACACAGGGTGCTACCTGCGCCCTCCTGTCTGAGAAGGGCGTGAGTGTCTCGCCCGCTGCACCGTTAGAATTACCGCGCCGACTAGAGATTAGGGAGAGAAGCGATGTCAGAAGAGATGACCAATCCCGCGGCGGCCGCCAAGCCTGCGGCTGCGGCGAAGCCAACGCCGGCCAAGCCGGCAGCCCAAAAAGCGCCACCCCTGGCAACCCTGACCCCAGAACTCCTACAGCTTCAGCAGCACTTTGGCGAAGCGGTGATCGCGCCAGCGCCATACGTGGGCGTCCTGGTGAACGACCTGGGCAAGCTGCGCGAGGTGATGACTTATGTGCGCGACCAACTGGGCTATGACATGCTGGCCAACGCCACAGCGGTGGACTACATCAAGGAAGGCTACATCGAGGTCGTCTATCATCCGCAGCGCTCACGCGGCGGCGAGCCACTGACCCTTAAGGTGCGCGTGCCGCGCGGCGACGACCCGGTTGCGCCCGCGCCTGTGGCGGTGCCTTCGCTGGTGCCGGTGTATGCCGGCGCGGAGTTCCAGGAGCGAGAGATTTACGACATGTTCGGCGTGCGCTTCGAGGGGCATCCTGACCTGCGCCGCATCCTCACCTGGGAGGGCTTCTACGGCTGGCCGCTGCGTAAGGATTGGCGCGAGCCATATTACGAAGGCGACACCAAGCCCTTCGACTCGCGCTGGCCCGGCGGCCATCACCAGCTCGCCGAAGAGCGCGTGCCCTGGCACGACAACGTCAACTATCCACCCGGCTTCGACCCGCTGAATTACCAAGCAAACCCCGATGCCGGGCTATACGATACGATGCGCAGCGGTGTGCCCGGACTCGACGACGGCAGCGCGTCCAACGGACACGCCCAGGTCGCCGGCGTGGGGGCAGCGGTCTCCGTCCTGGACCGCAACAGCAACCTGCTGGCCGACGAAGAGGAACTGCGCACCGATCAGATCATCGTCAACATGGGGCCGCAGCACCCCTCCACCCACGGCGTGCTGCGCATGGTGGTCAAGCTCGACGGCGAAACGGTGACTGACCTGAAACTGGTGCTGGGGTATCTCCACCGCAACCACGAGAAGATCGGCGAGCGCAACACCTGGCTTCACAACATCCCTTACACCGACCGTCTGGATTACATCTGCGGTTTGGCCAACGAGCTGGGCTACGTGATCACCGTCGAGAAGATGATGGGGATCAAGCCGCCGGAGCGCGCGGAGTACCTGCGCGTGATCATGGCCGAACTGACGCGCATCGAATCGCACTTCTGGGCGATCGGCTTCCTGCTGAACGACCTGGGCGCCTTCTACACGCCGGCGCTGTACTTCATCACCGAGCGCGACCTGATCCTGGACCTGTTCGAGGCGGTGACCGGCAGCCGGTTGATGTGCAACTACATGCGCTTCGGCGGGGTCAGCCGCGACTTCACCGAGGATCAGATCATGCGCGCGCGCGAGCTGGCTTTCGAGCGCATCCCGCGCAAGATAGACGAGCTGGAGCAGTTGCTGACTGACAACGAGATCATCAAGGCGCGCACCGTCGGCGTCGGGTATCTGCCGGCGGAGCGGAGCATTAACTACAGCCTCACCGGCCCTTGTCTGCGCGCCGCTGGCGTGCCCTACGACATCCGCCGCGCCGACCCCTACAGCATCTACGACCGCTTCGACTTCGATATTCCGGTCTTCTATGGCGCGGACGTGTACGACCGCTATCGCGTGCGGGTGGCTGAGATGCGCCAGTCGCTGCGCATTGTCCAGCAAGCGCTGAATCAGCTCGACCAGACCAAGCCAGGGGATATCCAGGCGGGCAAGAAGGCGTATAACCACCGCGTCCCCGCCGGACAGGCCTATGGCCGCGTGGAGACGCCCAAGGGTGAGCTGGGCTTCTATCTGGTGAGCGATGGTGGCCAGAACCCCTATCGCTACCATGTGCGCTCCAGCTCGTTTATCAACTTGAATTCGCTGAAGGAAATGACGGTAGGTCAGAAAGTCGCCGACGCGGTGGTAATCCTTGGATCGTTGGACATCGTGTTAGGAGAAGTGGACAGATAACTTTCTCTAAAATCAGGAGTGCACAAATGGGTTTACTGGGAACCGGCATCTTGAAGGGCCTCGGCGTGACGCTGCGGCACTTCATTGACACCTACGCCGAGGATTTGAAATACATACTCAACAAGAGCGGGGTTCAACAGCCGCGCCCGCTGCGCCGGCAAAGCCCCAAAGCGAGAGGACTGGTCACGGTCGAATATCCGAAAGAGCGTTTGCCGCTGCCGGAGAACTTCCGCTACGTGCCCTTTCTGGTTTACGATTCTGAGAAGCAAGACGACAAGTGCACCTCGTGCGGCATTTGCGCCAAGGTGTGCCCGCCACAGTGCATCTGGATCGTGCGGACGGAGGACCCCGTGACCAAGCGCCCAGTTCCGCAGCCCAAAGAGTTCTACATAGACACGACCATCTGCATGAACTGCGGATACTGCGCCGAGTTCTGTCCTTTCGACGCCATCAAGATGGATCACGACTACGAACTGAGCTACTACCCAGAGCAAGAACCGAGCGCGCGGCTGGTGCACGACAAGGTGCGGTTGACCAAGCCCGATACATACCACGCCTCGATCCACCCAGCCGACTGGCAGCGCGAGCTAAATGACCGAGCGGCTGAAGAGGCCAAGAAGAAGGCGGCTGCTGAAGCCAAGGCCAAGCCGGCGGCTGCTGGCAAGCCCTCAGAAGGCAACAGCGCGACCCAGTAAGATCATCGTCCAGAGTCCGACCCTATGGGTAATGTCTTCGACTTCTTCATCGTCAACCCGATGACGAACGCGCTGATGCTGCTGTACGGGTTGCTCTTCAACCAGTATGTGCTCGCCATCATCGCGCTCACCCTGATCATCCGCTTGCTGACCTTGCCGCTCACCATCAAGCAACAGATCAGCAGCTTTAAGATGCAGGCGCTGCAACCGCAAATCAAAGCGCTTCAGGAGAAATACAAGAATGACCCCCAGCGTTTGCAGGCCGAGATGCGCAAACTGGGGTTTAACCCGTTCAGCGGCTGTTTGCCCTTGCTGATCCAGCTTCCCATCCTGCTAGGGCTGTACCAGGCCATCATCCGCACGCTCGCAGTCACCCCGCTCAGCACGCTGGAGCTGGGCAGCCACCTATACAGTTTCCTGCCCGGCCTGTCCACGCTGGTGCCGATTGACTCGCGCTTCCTCATCTGGGATCTCGGCCAGCCGGACACCTTTCTCGTCATCCCCATCTTGGTGGTGGTGAGCACTTACTTTGCCAATAAGCTGATGACCCCGCCTACCACCGACCCGGCGATGCGACAGACAAACCAGATGATGCAGTTGATGATGCCAATGATGTTCGGCTTCTTCATGCTCAGCACGCCGGTTGGCCTGGGGATATACTGGATCGTGTCCAATTTAGTGGGGGTAGTGCAGTACTTCATCACCAAGCCCAGCTTGGATCGCGCACGCGCGCTGCATCTGGGGCTGGCTGCTGCGGCCAGCTCGACCCAGCCCGCGCACGCGGAGGTGAGCGATAAACCCCTCTTTGAGCCGCCGAAGACCAAGGTGAAGATGAAGTCCACCGGTCGGGTCAACCGCTCCGCCTCCAAGCTGAAATCCCCAGCCGGCAGCAAAGGCGAAAGGCTCGCACCGCCCTCTTAGACTTGGAAATCCACTCTCTCTTTATGATGCAAGATGCCCGCCATCGAAGTCCAAGCGTCTGATGTAGAGAGCGCCATAGCGCAAGGTCTCAGCCAGCTCAATTTAATTCGCGCCGAAGTTAAGATCGAGATCCTCGACGAGGGCAGTCGTGGTGTATTAGGCATAGGCAGCCGGCCAGCCCGCGTTCGCCTAACGCCGATTGCCGAGTTAACCCAGCCACCGGCAGAGAACATGCCGGCGCCTGCCGAGGTCAGCGAGCCGGCGCAGGCAGATGTCCCCCCGCCCTCATTGACGGCATCACCTCTGCCCGCGCAAACGCCAGACGACTCTGAATTGCCACCGAAGATCGAGGGGGAAGATTTGGCTCATCTCCTGGTCGAAACACTATTACAGCGGATGGGCATCCATCCGTCACAAGTCACTGCGCGCAGTGTGTTTCCCGCCGACGGTCAGGAGGAGCCTTATCTATGGGTGGAGGTTACGCTGAGCAACGAAGAGGAAGCATTGCTGCTCGGCCACCAGCGCGAGGGGCTAAAAGCCTTGCAGGCAGTCGCACAAACCATGTGGTCGCACCAGACCAAGAGCAGCGCGCGCTTGAACGTTGACGTGAACGGCCGACGGCAGCGGCGCGAACAGCAGTTGACCAACATGGCACGGCGGCTGGCGGAAAAGGTGCTCGCCAGCGGCAGAGCGATCACCCTTGAACCGATGCCGGCCGACGAACGCCGCATCGTGCATCTGGCCCTGCGCGACCACGCCGAGGTGTTCACCGAGAGCATCGGCGAGGGCGAATCCCGCAAAGTGCAGATCAAGCCGCGCAGCCGAGACACCTCCGCCGCGCAAACATAGGGCATGCCGCCTGACTACCTGGCCATCGGGCACGTCACAGCGGACGTTTGGCGCGACGGACGGAGCACCCCAGGGGGCACGGCATGGTTCTCTGCGCTGGCAGCGCGGCGCATGGTGGAGAATGTCAGCGTGCTCACCGCAGCCGGCGAGGATTACGACGTTGCGCGCCACCTGCCCGGCATCCGCGCTTACCGCTTGGCATCTCCCACCACGACGCAGTTTGAGAACATCTACACACCCGCCGGCCGGATTCAGTACACGCGGCCCAGCCCGGTGCGTTTGACGCCGGCCCATCTCACGGCAGAGCTTCGCCAGAGCCAAATCGTGCACTTAGCGCCGGTCTGCGACGAAGTCAGCCCCGATTTTGTTGATGCCTTTCCGCCCGACGTGTTTATCGGCGTGACCCCGCAGGGATGGCTGCGGCGCTGGGATGAGACGGGCCGCGTCCACCCCAAGCCCTGGGACGCTGCGCCGCGTGTGCTGAGGCGCGCAAACGCCACGGTGATCAGCATTGATGACGTTGCCGGCGAATGGCCGCTGGCACTCACATGGGCCGCCCAAACGGCGCTGTTCGTGGTCACCGAGAGTGCCGACGGCTGCACCTTGTTTCTAAAAGGCAAGCCCTACCGCATCCCCGCGCCAGCGGTCGAGGAGGTTGACCCCACAGGCGCAGGGGATATCTTCGCCGCGGCGCTGTTCATCGCGCTGCGGCGCGGGCTTGACCCGATCACCGCGTGCGAGTTCGCCAACTGCATCGCCGCCCAGTCCGTGACCCGCAGCGGGCTGGACAGCCTGCCCACCCCGGCAGATCTGGCGCGGTGCAGTACAATCTTGCCACCAGGGTGGCTATAGGAATCCTCGTTGGGCTTTTTTACAAGTGGTAGCAATGGCGCACATTTACGCAATCGCCAACCAGAAAGGGGGCGTGGGCAAGACCACCACGGCAGTGAACCTAAGCGCCTACCTTGCGCTGGCAGGCCGGCAGGTGCTGCTGCTCGATATGGATCCGCAATGCAACGCCAGCAGCAGCCTGGGCCTCGACAAGAACAAGATCGCAGTCTCCACCTACGAGGTGTTACTGGGCACTGCGCCGCCCAGCAAAGCGCTGCTGAGAAACGCCAAGCTCAACCTCACCGTGCTGCCGGCTTCGCCTGGCCTGGCCGCCGCTGAAGTTGAACTCGTCGGCGAGCTGGCCCGCGAATATCGCCTGCGCCAGGCGCTGGCCGCCGAAGCCAGCAAATATGACTACGTGCTGATTGATTGCCCGCCGTCGCTCGGCCTGCTCACCGTCAACGCGCTCACCGCCGCGACCGGCGTGCTGGTGCCTGTGCAATGCGAATATCTTGCCCTGGAGGGCTTATCGCAGCTCATGCGCACCATCCAACTGGTGCGCCAACGCTTGAATCCGCAGTTGGAGATCCGTGGGCTGCTGATGACGATGTACGATCCGCGCACCGCGCTCGCCCAGCAGGTGGTGAGCGAAGTGGAACAATTCTTCGGCGAGAAGGTCTTCCGCACCCGCATTCCGCGCAACGTTCGGCTGAGCGAAGCGCCGAGTTACGGCCAACCCATCGTGACCTACGCGCCAACCTCGCCGGGTGGGCTGGCATATAAGCGCTTGGCCGAGGAATTGCTGCTTCAAGATCAGGCCGCCAGGGTCAACGGTGCATCAGCATCCATTCCGGTGAGTTGAGCAAACTAGGGCAAAGATGACACCCAAACCGGGACTTGGGAGAGGCTTAGGCGCGCTGATACCAGGTGCGAACGAGATCGAAGCATCTCGCGCCGGCGTCGTCGAGATCGCGGTGACCGACATCCGGGCCAACCCGCGCCAGCCGCGCCTGGTGCGCAGCCAAGAGGCGCTGCAACTGGAAGAGCTGGCCGCCAGCATCAGGGAACACGGCGTCATCCAGCCGTTGATCGTCACCCGCACGGAAGGGCCAGGCGCGCCCTACACATTGGTGGCGGGCGAGCGACGCTGGCGCGCGGCGCAGTTGGCCGGCCTGGCCCGCGTGCCGGCCATCATCAAAGAAGTCACCCCCCAAGAGATGCTGGAGATCGCGCTGGTCGAGAACATCCAGCGCAACGACCTCAGCCCACTTGAGGAAGCAGCGGCCTTCCAGCAGCTCATTAACGAGTTCGGGCTTACGCCCGACGCGGTGGCAGAGCGGGTGGGCAAGAGCCGCGTCGCCATCTACAACACGCTGCGCTTGCTCAAGCTCCCCGGCCAAATTCAGGCCGCGCTGATGCAGGGCGAGATCAGCGAGGGGCACGCACGCGCGCTGCTGAGCTTGAGTTCAGCAGTTGACCAACTGGCCGTCCTCAACGAGATCAAAGCACACGATCTAAACGTGCGCCAGACCGAAGAGCTGATCCGCCGCCTGAACAGCCCGAAGACCACCGAGAAGAAAGCGCAGCGTGACCAACGCTGGCAAGGGGCAAAAGAGTACGAGTCGCGGCTGCGCGAGGCGCTGGGCACCAAGGTCGCGCTCGTGCGCAGCCGCAAAGGTGGGCGCATCATCATTGAGTTCTACTCGGAAGAGGAATTTGAAGCCATCTATGAGAAGCTCATCGGCAGCGGACGATGAGCTGGGCGTGCTTGAGCTGCCCGGTGGCCGGCTCTTCTGCGGCGATAACGTCCGCGTCCTGCGCGCCCACGTCCCAGATGCCTCGGTTGACCTGATCTACGCCGATCCTCCCTTCAACTCCGGCCACGCTTACTACTTCACCGGCAGGCGCGCCGAGGGCCCGCGCTTCCTGGACGTCTGGCGCTGGGATGCACGGGCATACGAGGAGACGCTGGCTGGTTTATCAACCGCTCTGGTGGACGCCCTGGAAGCACTGCGTCGCATTCTGGGAGAGAGCGGCAACCTGATCTACTGCGCCAAGCTGGCCGAGAGCCTGAGCGAAATGCGGCGCGTGCTCAAGCCCACCGGCAGCCTCTATCTACATTGCGATGTGCGCATGAGCCACTATCTGCGCCTCTTGTCCGACGCGCTGTTTGGCCGCGCGCGGTTTCGGAACGAGATCGTCTGGGCCTATCGAACAGGCGGAGCCGGCAAACGACACTTCGCGCGCAAGCACGACGCCATCCTCTTTTACACCGCCTCCGACAACTACACCTTTCACCCACAGCGCGAGCGGGTGCGCTATCGCAAGCCGTTCTTCGGGGCGCAGCGAGACGAGCACGGCTTCTACGCCGATGTATTCATGCGCGACGTTTGGGAGATCCCGGCTGTTATTAACGTCTCGGCGGAGCGCACGGGCTATCCGACCCAGAAGCCGATGGCGCTGTTGGAGCGCATCATCCGCGCCTCGTCCAACGAAGCCGACCTGGTGCTCGATCCATTCTGTGGCAGCGGCACGGCGCTGCTCGCCGCTCAAAGGCTGGGCCGGCGCTGGATCGGGATTGACATCAGTGTGGACGCCCTGCGCGTGGCGCACGCGCGGCTGGTCGCTGCGTCAGCTCAACCGCTCGAAGCGCTCTACGTCCAGCACGAAGATGGTCGCCCCGCCCACCTCCACCTCTAGAGGCTGCGGGCTATACGCGCCCGTCATTTCGCCCGGAACGTTGACATACGTCATGCGCCGCTGGGCGGTCTGGCGCAAGACGCGCAGGGCCTCCGCCACCTGATCGTCGTTCACCCCCACCAGCAGGGTGACGTTCTCACGGCGCAGCCACGCGCCCTGTGTGGCCATGCGGGTCACCCGAAAGCCGGCCTCGTTGAGCATCTGGGATGTGCGCAGGGCATCGTCCGGTTGGACGATGGCCATGATCATCTTCATCGTAGTGTGCTTAGGAAGAGCCGGCTGTGAATCGAAGCCGGCCGCGGCGATTATCTCATGAGCAATGCCGAGCAAGTGCGTTTTGGGTGCATTCACCAATGAGGGCAACCCTCAACTAAGCCATGCTTCCGGTAAAGGTGAGTATAGAGCGTGGGCGACGGCACTGCCGTCACCCACCCAGACTTCTGTCCCTAGCTGTGAATGCACCCGTGCGTTCATGATTTGAGGCAGTCCGTTCCCTGTGAGCCCAGCATTCCTCGTCGGTCGTCGAGTGCCCCCCACATTTGGCGTGACCAGTATTGAGCATACAAGGGTCACCGGCACCCTGCCTGGTCTTGTCACCCTGAGCAAAGCGAAGGGTCTAAAGTCTCGCCCCACTGAGGCGCTGGGGGATTTCTCGCGGCCTCGGTGAACGCAGCCGTTTAGATGCTTCGCTCCGCTCAGCATGACAGACTTAGCATAGCCGTAGCAAGCGATCAGCCTATTGGTGAGCGCGTCTGAAGGTCCGCCCGCTGTTTGCGTGCTCATCCGTTGGCGTTCATCCGGTGTCGAGCTGCGCTGGCGTGCGCGTGCAGGTCTTCCGCCTCGGCCAACTTGACCGCTGCCGGCGCAAGCTGTTGGGCGGTGGCCTCGTCAAGCGCGACCACGTTTGTCACGCGCACGAAGTCGAGCGCGCTGAGCGGCGAGGCAAAGCGCGCCGTGCCGCCGGTCGGCATCACGTGGCTGGGGCCGGCGACGTAATCCCCCAGCACTTCGTAAGAGTGCTCGCCGACGAAGATCCCCCCCGCGTTGTGGATCGCGTCCACCCAGGCCCAGGGGTCCTTGACCGACAAACACAGATGCTCAGGGGCGAAGTCGTCGGCCAACGCGACGGCCTCCGCCAAGTCCTGCGTGACCACCGCGCCGCTGCGCTGGGCGAGCGATTCGCTCACCGCCTCGCGGTTGGGTTGGGGCAAATCGGCGAGCTGCGCGGCCACTGCCGCGCTCACTGCTTCGGCTAACGGGCGCGACGGCGTGAGCAGCAGCGCCGTGCCGTCGAGGTGCTCGGCCTGCGCCAATAGATCAGCCGCGACCCAGGCCGGGTTGGCACTCTCGTCGGCGATGACCACCGTCTCGGTCGGGCCGGGCAGCGAATCTATCCCGCAGACGCCGAAGACCTGGCGCTTGGCGAGCACGACGAAGGTATTGCCCGGTCCGCAGATCTTGTCCACCCGTCTGATCGTCGCCGTGCCGTAGGCCATCGCGCCGATGGCCTGCGCCCCGCCGACGGCGTATATCTCGTCCACCTGGGCGATGTCGGCGGCGACCAAGATAAGGGGATGCGGCAGAGGCGGCCGGTTGCCGCTCGGCGGCGCGCAGACGATCACCTCCCTCACGCCGGCTTGGCGCGCCGGGATCGCCGTCATCAGCAGCGTCGAGGCCAGCGGCGCGCTGCCGCCGGGGATGTACACGCCAACCCGGCGCAGCGGGCGGACGATTTGTCCCAGCACCCCGCCGAGTTCTGTGGTCATCCAAGTCTGCGCCACAGGGCGGGCATGAAAGCGGGCGATGCGCTCAGCGGCCTGTCTAAGGGCCAGCACCACCTTCTCGTCCACCCTGTCGTAGGCCGCGGCGACATCGGCCTTGCGCACGGCGATCTGCTCGGCAGCGAGCGCGACCCCGTCCAGCTTATGCGTCCATGTGATCAGCGCGGCATCGCCCTGGCTGCGCACGTCGCGCAGGATGCGCCGCACGGCCTCCTCTGGGGGTAGGTCTTCTCCAAAGGCAGCCAGCGTGCGCCGGCGCATGCTCTCGGTGACCACGATTTCATCTATATCCGGCCGGCGCAGCAGGGCCGTGCGCGCCTGCTCCACGTTCAAAATCTTCAGCATAGTTTGTCTGGCCGATTGTAACGAATGACCTGGCCGATCGGCCAGTTGTGAAATCGGTCACGAAGGGGATGCGCACGCGCGCATCATGTGCATCATATGTATCAACAGTGAGTGCAAGAGGAGCTGCATGAGCGAGTTGCTGACGACGCATCAGGTGCAAGACCTACTTAAGGTTGATCGGTCCACGATCTACCGGATGGTGGAAGCGGGGCGGCTGCCGGCCATCCGCGTCGGCAAGCAGTGGCGCTTCGACTCAGAACAGTTGCACCGCTGGCTCAGCGAGCGGGCTATCTTGGCCACCCTGAGCGCACCCACCCAGCCAGCGTTCGGGCTGGCCGCGCTGCTCCCCTTGGGGTGCGTGCAAATGATCCAAGACGCCTTCGCCGAAGCGCTGGAGGTCATGATGCTGACAACCGATATGAGCGGTCAGCCGTTCACTATGCTCAGCCAACCGTGCGGCTTCTTTAGCGCGCTGGTGGGCAAGGCCGATGCGCTCATCGGCACGTGGCAGCAGCTCGCCATTGAGCCGGCGTTGGAACCTCGCTTCCTGCGCAGCGAGATCGGGCTGCTGTTTGCGCGCGGCCTTATCCGTGTGGGCGACAAGCTCATAGGCATGGTCATCGCCGGCGGGGCAGCGCCGGCGGACTGGCCGCCTGTTGAGCACGAGTGGCAGAGCTGGGCGCGACGCTTCGGCACAGACCAGGCAGCCGTCCACGCCAACTTGGACAGCGTCTATCACCTGGATGCCGACCAGCGCACAAAAGTATTGCGCGCTGTTCAGCGCGTGGCCGACATCTTCTCACACATCGCCGCCATCCGGCAAATGGACAACGCGATCGGATTGCAAACGACTGCTCACTTTGGTTAAGGAGTTAGCAAGATGAAACATTTGGTTATTTTGGGCGCCGGCACCGCCGGCACAATGGTCGCTAACCGCCTCAGGCGCACGCTCGCAGACGACTGGCGCATCACGCTGGTCGATCAGAGCGAGACGCACTACTACCAACCCGGCTTTTTGTTCATCCCGT
>Ga0209809_1001132_pt1 | contig 22498 bp, 17 predicted proteins | sample YNPMSTMetaG_FD_186172 | JGI IMG/M metagenome (GOLD analysis project Ga0209809, IMG submission 186172) | Anoxygenic and chlorotrophic microbial mat microbial communities from Yellowstone National Park, USA - YNP MS-T MetaG (SPAdes) (version 2) ...
TGCTCAGGACCCTCCGCCGGAGCGAAACCAGACCGGATTCGGTCCGCAAACTCACCCCCCGTTCGGTTACTTCTTTCGTGACCCAAGGGGCGGCCGTTCGGTTACCGGAGGAAATGACTTGACACGGGTCGCGAATTGCGTCATCTTTCCTGCCCGGGTAGATCCTGACCCAGGATCTGTTTGGCTGAAAGCAGATCGAGGGCTGAGAGAGACGACAGCCACACAAGCGGCAGTGCAAAGACCTTGGGATCTACCCGAGCGGCCCGCTCCGCCCGGAGCTGGTTCGGAGTGCGGTAGCCCTTGCCCGCGTTCCCCCGCGCGTAGTTGAACCAGAGCTGCCAGGACCAAACCCGGCCCAGAAAGGCGAGCACGTCGCCGCGGATGGGTTCCAGCTCGTAAAACGCCCGTTCCATCAACCCATGCACCGCCTCCACGTCGCTCGTGTGAGCGGAGCAATCAGGCCGGCGCCCCGACAGGTTGGGGCGGGTTTTGTGGGGGATGGTGTGCGGCCCGGGAGCGCTCTTTCAGCCCGGCCAAACCCTGCTGTTGGTAGCGGCGCAACCACAGGCGCACGGTGTTGCGCGAGCACGGGACGGTGCGCAGGGTGGGGCGGTTGCCCTGACTCAGGGCGCGGAGCACCATCGGGTAGCGGACGGCGAATTTGGGGTCCTGGCTGGGCACGATTTCCTGGTAGCAATGGGTCAAGGCATAAGGCGTTCCGCCCGCTTGGGTGTGAATCCGAGAGGATAGCGCAAAGAACGTTCTTGTGCCGACATGTTTTTTCTCCTCGGCGTCGCCAGACCAGCTCCCGGGTGAGGGCGCCGGGGGCTCGGGGCGCCGCTTGGGGTTCCAGCTTGCGTTGCAACTGCCGCCACATCCGGTCAGGGAACGACCTCAGCCGGCGTGGGTGAGGATGTGCCTGGGCAGGAAACGGGATCGCCAGAGGCTGCTTGCCCCTGGAGGCTGCCGCATGACAATAATGCAAAAACTGTCCGAGAAATCGGGGGCGGTACAACGGCGCCGACGCCGAAGCGCGGCAGTGTTTATCCCGCACTCTCGGGCGCGGGCAGGTTCCGAAGCGCCTGAAGCGACGTATCCAGGGCGGAAAACACGGGGACCCCGAAACGGGCTTGAAGTTCGGGCATGAGGCGAGCCATCGAAACCTGGGCGAGCACCAAAGCGTCAATGCCCTGCGAGGCCAGCTCCTGAGCCGCCGCCACCAGGAGCCGGTCATGGGTCGGGGCGTCCTGCGCCAGCAGTGCCTGGTATGCCTCGGGCACAAGACGCGGCACGATATCAACGCTTCTGCCCGCCTCGCGGGCCGCCTTTTCAAGCTGCGCCCGGCTCACTTCGAGCGTTGGAGGGAACGTGACCAGCAAGCCGATACGCTGCCCGGCGCCCACCGCGGCGCGCGCCAGGGTCTCGTCAATCTTCAGCACGGGAAAAGCTGCCCTCCGCCGCAAACGCTCCAACATGTCGCGAGGAACCGCCGAGCACGTCAGCAAAGCTGCTTCCGAGCCATAAACCTCGCGGGCAGCGCCGAGCATCTCCGAGAGGCGACGCTCCACGGCGGCCCAATCCGGCTTCGCGAACAGCCGCAGCAAGCCGTCGTCCAGGAGATTCGTAATCTCCAGATCCGGCGCCGCCTTCCGGAAGTAACCGAGCACGGGTGGCAGAGCCGCGGGGGAAGCGTGGATGAGCGTGAGTCTTCGGATTTTCATGTGGACTCGATCTCCGCACAGATGGCGCGAGTCAGCTCCCGGGTGGACGAGTGGCCGCCGAGATCGGGCGTCAGGCATCGTCCCGCTGCGAGAACCCTGGCCACGGCGCGGCGGACACGTTCGGCAGCTTCCGGCTGAGCCAGGTGATCCAGGAGCATGGCGCCTGAGAGGATGAGGCCGATCGGGTTGGCGATTCCTTTCCCCGCGATATCCGGAGCAGCGCCGTGCGCCGCCTCGAACACAGCCACACCCGGCCCGATGTTCACTCCCGGCACCAGACCCAGGCTCCCGACCAGCCCGGCGGCCAGGTCCGAAAGTATGTCCCCGTATTGGTTGGGGAGCACCAGCACATCGAACACACAGGGCTCTTTCACCATCAAGTAACAGGCCGCGTCCACCATGCGATCATCGAAGCACAGCTCCGGGTACTGGGCGACCACGCTACGGACGCTTTCGAGAAACAAGCCGTCGGTGAGATGCAATACGTTGGCCTTGTGCACGGCCGTGATCTTTCTGCGGCCGTGACGCAGAGCGTAATCGCAGGCAAACCGTGCGATGCGTTCGCTCGCCTGGCGGGTGACGAGCTTCACGGCTTCCGTACGCCCTGGTTCCGGTTGACGCTCGATGCCCGCGTAGGTGTCCTCCGTCAGCTCACGCACGAGGACGATGTTCAGATTCTGGTACCGGCCCGATACTCCCGGAAAGCCCAGCACCGGACGCAGATTCGCATAGGCGCCCAGTTCGCGCCGCAGCCCGTTGTTGACCGAGGGGTAGCGACGGCGCTCGCCCTGTCCTTCGACCCAAAGCCCGCCGCTCCGCGGCTCTGCGATCAGAGGCGCCTTGAGCGCCACGCCGATGCGGCGGATTTTCTCCACCGACTCGACAGGGAGCTCGCTGCCCCAACGCCGTTTTGCCTCCTGCCCCAAAATGACCTCTTGCCAGCCGGGTGCGGCACCGCTGGCTTCCAGCACCTGCTGAGCAGCCTCCGAAATTTCCGGACCGATGCCCTCTCCGCGAATGATTGCTACCTCGATCATGGGGTTCCTCGTTTCTCGAGCAGTTGCCTGTCCCAGTCCACCGCGAGCAACGGGATTACGCCGAGCACAGCCAGCAAACCCACCATCAGAAACGGAAGCTTGAAACCGCCGGCCTTGGATAGAACTCCCACCGCCCAAACCAAGAGGGCGCCGGAAAACGCCCCAATGGCCCCCATCAGCCCCGCGATCGTCCCTACCCGGCCCGGCGTGAGATCCTGGTTGAAGGCCAGGAAGTTCGCTCCGTAGGACGCTCGACCCACGTTCAACAGGAACACCAGAGCCACCGCAGCGGGGACACTCGGAGCCCAGGGAACCGCGCAGGCGCACAGCATGCATGCAGTGGATACGATCAGCACCGCCTTGCGGGCACGTCCCACGGGCCAGCGCCTCCGCACGAGAAGACTTACCGCCGCCCCGCCGCCAATGAATCCGAGATCGAGGCCCAGATAGACCAGAAACAGATACACGCCGAGTCCCGCCGTGAGCGGCAACTTCCATTCCTGGACGAAGTATGTGGGGACCCAGGACGAAGATATGTGGATGATGGGAATCCCGAACACGGCGCCGGCCACGCACGCCCAGAACCTCGGATCGCGTATAATCACGCCCCAGCGGTCGGCCTCCGCCCGAGCAACCCCCGCGGGATGGCCCTTCAACACTTGGACCGGGGGACGGAACCACAGGACCCAAAGAAGCGCCCAAAGCAGACCGACGCCTCCCAACAGCAGGAATCCTGTTCGCCAGCCGACGACGCCAGCCAGCCAGATCATGACGAGCGGCGCCACCATCGCGCCAATGCTCCCGCCGCTCATCATGATGCCGTTCGCCAGGGTCCGGTCCTTGGCCGGCACGAGCCGGGCGATGATCCGGGCGGCGCCCGGCTGCGCCGCCGCCTCGAAAACGCCCAGGGCTGCGCGGGCTGCAAACAGGCCGCCGAAGCTTCTCACCAGGCCCGCAGCCGCCTGCGCCAGCGACCAGCACGCCACGAACGCCCCATACACGTAGCGGATGTTGAAGCGATCCAGGATGGCGCCCACGAAAAGGTGCATCGCCGCGTAGGAGTAAAAGAAGGCGGAAAGCAGCAGGCCCAGTTGCGCGTTATCCAGCTCGAGCTCCTCGCGCACCAGCGGGGCGACCACGCTGAGCGCCTGGCGATCCAGATAGCTCAGAGCAGTCGCCGTCAACAGGACCGCGCAGACCAGCCACGGCCGCCAAGGGGTCACCGTTGTCATTCGCTAGCTAACTTGCAAGGTTGCGCCGCCGCCTCAGGCGAGTAGATGGCTTTCCGGATGTGTTCGAGCACGGCGTGAAAATAAGCCGGATCCCGCTCTTCGACCGGCATCTCCGCCCGCACCGGCGTGCTGCGAGCGGGCCGGTAAAAACGGAAAGGAAACATTTGGACCTGGCGCCAGGGCATATATCCCCAACTGCCGCCGCTTCGAAAAACAGCGTCGAAACTGGCCAGCTCCCGCACCAGGTTCTCCGGCGTGGTGTCGCGTCCGTTGTCGTCCTCGTTCATATAAATCGGTCCGGGCATAGCCGGATCGGCCACTAACTCGGCAACCCGTTTGCCCTTGTCCTCGGGTGTGCGCCGATTGCCGTGGATGATGATCAGGTCGGCATGCTGTCGCTCGCCGTCGTATACCCGCATCCGCCCGTCGGTCGAAGCCGAAACGGGCAAACGAAAAGCGGCTTTCTTTACGACAAAACGCTCGCGGGCGAGCTGGATCAGGCTTCCCATCTCGCGGTGAATGTAGCGGTCGTGATCGTACGTGTCCACATCGTGCTCATTGGCGATTTCGATGATGACGTTGCGGCAATCGTGCTCGATCAGCCAGTCGGTGGCGTTGACCACGGCGCGCCGGATCGCTTCGGGCCCCTCCAGAACCTCGTCCTGCCCCTGGTAGAAGTACATGAGGTTGAGGATCATCCCGCGGCGGTCCAGCTCACGCTGCAAGCGCAGCAGTCGCCTCATCCAGGCTTCCTTGAGGCTGCCGTCCGGGCGGAAGGCGCTGGTCAGGCAGCCCTTCGCGGGACCCAGTTTCGCGTGGGGCAGGCGTTTGACCAGCTCGCACTCCCGACCGTAGCCGGGGTTGCCGGCCTGCAAGGAGACGTTGATGGCCAGAATGCCGTGGTCCCTGTAAATATCCAGGGCTTCGATGACACGTTCGGTGTTGCGCTCCGGGTCGAAGGGAGCTTCCGTCAGCCATTCATCGTCGAAGATACCCTGAGCAATGCGAAGGTTCATCAAACGGCCCGCGGCTTCCGGCCGGTACTGTTTTCCGGTGTACGTCTTGCGCCACGGTCCGCCCCCCTCGCGCACATAGAAGGAGCGAGCATCGTAGCCCGGTCCGAGCATCTTGCCGGTAGCGATCTCGATGGCCGCAGCCCAACTGACGAACAGGAGACTGTAAAGAACGAAAAGCACGCGCATAAATCCTCTCGGGAAGTTGATTCTCCGTCCGATCTGGGATCATGCGGGGTTCCCCGCTGCTCCGGTTGCCGCCGAAGCCCGCTGTTGCGGTAGTGCCGGCGCACCACGCCGCTACGTCCGGACCTTGTGGCGACGGTCGCCAAAGGGTATGCTAGCAGAATATCAACAGCGCGTCAACCCCGGGTCGAGGGATCTTTCTCCTTCCGACCCTCGGGGCGGCCCGAATCCACGGTTGCCCGCGATCCACCTCCGGATTCAGCAGGCTGGATGATGGGAATCCGATCCGACAGTTAATTCGCCGCCGGACGCGACCAGGGCTTGCCGTGGGAAAGCCCGTGCGGCGCCGGCCCGGAGGTCTGCCTGCCAAAAGCACCCTGAGCTGCGGCGAACGCCGATCGGGGCAATGCGCTATCATTATGGTTGCTGACGGAAATCAAAATACCGATAGCGTATCACTCGCCATGGCCCGGACCGGCGTGAAATCAAAGAGTGCTGCCCAGGAAGAATCGGGAGCAGATACTGCCTATCGCGTCATCAAGGAGGAAATCCTCAGTTGTCGGCTGCGCCCGGGTGAGGTCCTTCGGATGGAGCCTTACACGCGAAGGCTGGGGCTCAGTCGAACTCCGGTGCGAGAGGCGATCCTTCGCCTGGAGAGAGAGGGCTTCGTGGAAATTCATCCGCGCTTGGGGACTCTGGTTTCCCGGCTGGATTTGCGGCAGATCCGCGAGATGTATCAGGTGAGAAGCCTGCTGGAGGGCGCCGCGGCTCGCCAGGTCGCCGGCACGATACCTCCTGCGCGGATCGCCGCCCTGGAGGAGGAATTGCGAAGCTACACGCTGGGTGAAGACGCGGATTTGAAGGCCATCTCGCAATCGGGCGTCAAAGTACACCAGCTCATCGTGGAGTCTTGCGAGAATCGAGTGCTGGCAAGAATGACCGAGTCCCTCCACGAGCACTTCCGGCGGTTTCGCACCCTGTCGTTGGAGATCCCGGCAAAGGTCCTCTCGTCTCACCAGGACCACCTGGCGATCCTTGACGCCCTCAAGCGAGGTGACGGTGAAGCCGCGCAGCGTCTGATCCACACGCACTTCGAGCGCGCGGTCCGATTCCTGCTCGACTCGGTAATCTCCCGCGGCGCCCTTGATTTACCGGTAGTCATTTGACTGCTTGCCTGTGCAAGCGACGTTTACCGCGAGGAACGCCGCCCCGAATACCGGCGTGGCATTGCAAGGCGCCGAGCGATGGCGGGTCACTGGCTTGCATTGAACCAGGCAGCCTGGAAGGAGCGGCCCGATGAGGTTGCCTGAATGGTTGCATGGTGCGATCGACACGCATGTACACAGCGCGCCGGACCTCGATCCGCGCCGCTACGATGACCTCGAACTCGCCCGGGAGGCGGCCAGCGCCGGTCTGGGCGGGATCGTCCTCAAGAACCACCACGGTTCCACGGTAGAGCGGGCTTGGCTGGTCAGCAAGATCGTCCCGGGATTACGCGTCTTTGGCGGCCTCGTTCTCAATGACACGGTCGGCGGTCTGAATCCCGCAGCGGTTCGTGCAGCGCTCGTCATGAGTGCCCGGATGATCTCGATGCCTACCCGCTCGGCGCTCAATCATCGGCGGCGTCGCGGCGAGGAAGGGGGCATCACGGTATTGGATGGGGTCGGGCGCCTGCGGCCTGAGGTCGAGGAGATTCTCAGGCTGATGGCGACGGCGCCGGCCATCCTGTGTACGGGGCATTTGAGTCCCGAAGAGGCCTTGCCTCTGGTCGTGCGCGCGTGCGAGTTAGGCGTCAGGAAGATCCTGGTCACTCATCCCGAATGGCCGGTCACTGAGTACCCGGTGAGCCTCCAGAAAGAGCTGGCGGCGCGCGGCGTGCTGTTCGAGCGTTGTTATAACTCGACGACCCATCGGGGCGGACACGTTCCGTTGGAGAGGATTGCCGAGGCCATCGCCCAGGTGGGTGTGGAAACCACCGTGCTGGCCACGGATTCCGGCCAGCCCGACAATCCCCCGCCTCCGGAATGCATGAGGCTTTTTGCCGAGGGTCTGCTAGGGCTTGGCTTTGACCGAGATCAGTTACGCCAGATGATGTGTCTCAATCCTGAGAGGTTGCTCGCGCCGTGAGGAGTCCTTCCGAGGCTCCTTCTCTCCGAGCGCGAAGGGCCGCCTGCCTGTGGAACGTCCGCCTGGCGTCTCAGGCGTGAGGTTCCCGTCGCGTGGCCAGCCAGCCGGCGGCGCCCGCAGTGGCGGCCATGACCGAGGTGATGGTAAAGGGCAGAACAAAGGAACCCGCGGCCTGGCTCACGCGTCCGACGATCTGCATGTAGAGCGCGCCCGCCAGCGAACCGCTGCCGCCCAGCAATCCCGCAGCCGTAGATACATAGGCGGGACTGACTTCCTGGGCGAGAGTAAGGTACATGGAGATCCAGAGGCCTGTCCCGAATACCGCCACGATCAACAACACCGAGGCCGCTTGCGAAGGCCCCGCCAGCCCAACCAATCCGGCGCAGGCGATGCTCAGGGAGGCGCCCAGCAGCACGATCCTCCGCGCCGCGCGCAACGAGAGGCCGCGGCCAGTCAACAGTAACACCAGCAGGCCGCAGCCCAAGTACCCTACGTCCAGCGCCAGATACGTCAGCGTGAGGATACCGGCCAACTGCGTGCCCGCCGTCAACCCACGCTCTTGCCTGTAATAGAGGGGCAGCCAGTTCAGAAAGAAATAAAGCGTCGGGTTCACCGAAATGGTGATCACAAAAACGCGCCAGAATTGACCCAGCGAAACTACGGAACGATAGATCTGCCAGTTACTGGTTTGTCTTCTCTCGCCCGGCTGGGCGCGCCAGACCTGCGCCAGTTCCTGACGGCGCGTGGCCAGGATCCAGCCCGTGAACCAGACTGATCCCAGTAGCCCCAGGGCGGTAAAGCAGTGACGCCAACCCACCCACCCGGACAAGGCCAGAATCAGGACCGGCGCGATCAGCGCTCCCACGCTCGTGCCGCTCGTGAAGATACCGTTGCCGAGCGGCCTCTCGCGGGGCGGCAAGTACCGGGAAACGATCCGCATGGCGCCCGGCCAGTTGCCCGATTCCACAATGCCCAGCAGGATGCGAACGGCCACCAGGCCGGCGAAATTGCGCGCCCGGCCGGTAAGAGCGGAGGCGCCCGCCCACGCCAGAATGGCACCGCCGTACAACCAACGCAGTGAGTAGCGGTCGAGCAGAAGCCCAACGGCGAACTGTCCCAGGGTATAGGAATAATAAAAGGCCGCGAAGACCCATCCTAGCCCCGCGTTGTCAATGCCGAGCTCCCGCTTGATCTCGCTGGCTACCAGCCCAACCGCCTGACGATCCAGATAAATGAGCGTGGTAGCCAGCATCATCATCAAACACAGGCCCCACTTCCTGATTTGGTTTTTCATGACGTCTGCCTGCCAAATGGGCGACACGATGCGGAACGGCGAGGAAATTTCGCTGTAGCTTCCACCGCGGCCGGCCTGCGAAGCAGGATCTGCGAATTGGCGATGCCGTTTTCGGTGGCCACGTGCCCCTGGTCAGGATCGAGCCAGCAGGATTTCCCGCACCCGAGCGAAGCCTGTCTCGGCGCTGGTGAGCACCGGCACGCCGAACACCTTCTCCGCGTCCGGGTACGAAAGCTTGAAGACGGCCATCGAAAGCTGGGCCAGGACCACCGTTGCAATGCGGCGCCCGGCCTGCGCGCCACGAATCGCCTCGGCGATCAGCTCGTTGTGACCCTCGATGTCGCCGCGACCCAGCCGGTGGAAGGCCTCCTCGACCGTCGCCCCCTCGAAGCTGACCTCACGGCCGAGCCGGTGAGCTGTCTCCCGGAGCAGGGCCTGCGTGCTGGCCACCGTGGGACCATGCGTGGCGACGACCAGCACGGGGCCGCCGCATTGGACCGCCATTTCCATCATGGCCTCGTCAATCTGGACAAGCGGCACCCTTTCGGCTTCGAGCGCCTCGCGCACTGCCCGGAAGGCGCGGTTCATGGTCGAGCAAGTGATCAGGACCGCGTCGGGACGGTAGAGTTCGCAAAGCTGCCGCGCATAGGACACAAACAAATCAATGTTCACCTGGGGCGGGCAAGGAAGGCCGTGCCGGTGAGCTTGCATGAAATTCAACTGCACGGCGTCATTGCCCACGCTGACCAGCTTGACGCCGGGCAACAAACGACGCGCAAAAAAAGTGGCAAACGGCGCGATCCACATCGAGCCGTGGACCATGCCCAGCGTCTTTCCCGCCAAAGCGGGATCGCCCGCCGGCTCCGGCTCCAGGCTCGGCGTACCCGTCATGGCCATGTAGCGGCTGAAAAAAGCCAGATCGTCCATCAAGAATCCCTTTTCAGTAACTTCATTGCTTTCTCGACGACATGGTCCGAAGTCATGCCATATCGGTAGAGCAGATCGTTGACGTGCCCCGTGTGGATGAAGTCTTCAGGATCCGTGCCGATCGCCCCCACGCGGAGCGCCATGCCTTCGGCCGCCAGCGCCTCCGCCACCAGCGAGTACAAGCCTCCGCTGGTGCAGTGATTCTCCAAGGTAAGAATCACCCCCACCCGCCGCGCCATGTCGTAAAGCAATTCGCGATCGAAGGGCTTCAGCGTGGGGTGATGGTCCAGGCGAACTCCCACCCCACGCGCCAGCAACTTGCGCGCGGCCGCCTTCCCGGTGCGGATCATGTATCCGGTCGTCACCAGTCCGACGTCATCACCTTCATCAATCACTCGTACGCCTTTGCCTAACTGAAACCGATATCCATCGAAAAGTTCGTTGTGCTCGACTTCGCAGCGCACGATGCGCAGATAGAAAGGCCCCGGCGTTTCCACCGCGCAGCGCAACGCCTGAGTCATCTCCAGATTGCAGCCCGGCTCGATGACGCGCAGGTTCGGAATCCGCAGCAGCAGCGCCAGCTCCTTGTCACTTTGGTGCGTGGCGCCTGCCTTGCCCGTGAACAATCCGGCGTAAGCCCCCAAAACCTTCACGTTCAGGTTACTGTAAGCCACCGTCACGTAGAGCTGGTCCATGAAGCGGCGGCAGAAAGCATCGAACGTACAAGGAAACGGGATGTATCCTTCCTGCGACAAACCCGCGGACACGGCGACCAGATTCTGTTCGGCGATGCCGACCTTGATCAGCTTGTCCGGATGGAAATGCTCGAAAATATGAAGGCCGGAGGAACTGCGCAAATCGGCATCCACAGCCACGATGCGGGGATTCTCCCGGGCCAGGTCGCTGAGGGCATAGCCCATCTGATAGCGCATTTCCTTGGTGGCCTCGCGTTCGGGTATCGTGAATTGCGCCATATCGGGTCCTCCTCAGGCCTGCCGGTCCACCACCTGCTCCACATCCGGGTGCAGCGGCGGAACGATTTCCATCGCGGCGCCCAGCGACTCCACGAAGGCTTCCGGCGCCCCCAGCCGCCTGCCGTCTTGCTGCCAGATCTCCCGCAGCCAGGCCCGCGCGGCTTCGAGGGTGCGCGGCGCCGAGGTGTGCCAGTTGGGGTTGTACTGGCACTGCTGCACCTTCTTGCCCTTGATGGTGTGCAAGACCACCGCGATCGGCTTGCCGCAACGGTGTTGCCGAAGCGTAGTGAACAGGTCAACCAGCTCGGCTACGTTGTGCCCGTTGGAAACCTCGTGGACATCGAGACGAAAGGCGCGCAACTTGTCGGCCAGCGGTTCGATGTTCATGTCCTGGTGGACGAACCCTTTGGCCTGGACCTTGTTGTAGTCAATCACGAACACCAGATTGTCCAGCCCGTAGTGGGCCGCGGCCATGAAGGCTTCCCAGACTGCGCCTTCGTTGCACTCGCCGTCGCCTAACAGCACATACACCATCCGGTCGTTGTGCTCGGGACCGTTGCGGCGAATGCCGAGGGCCCGTCCCACCGCCACGCCGGGAATCTGGCCCAGCGAACCGCCGCTGACCTCCACTCCGGGCGTCACCAGCGCATCCGGATGGGACTCGAGGCCCGATCCCCACTGCCCGTAAAATTTCAACCGCTCCACCGGGAAATAACCCACCAGGGCCAGAGCTGCATAATAAGCCGGACAGGCATGGCACTTCGACAGATAGAAAACGTCCCGCATGGGCCAGGACGGATCTTCGGGACGGTAGCGCAGTACGTAGTTATACAGCACGGCCAGGAATTCCGCTTCCGAGAAACTGCCGCCCGGGTGCCCCAGACTTGCGCAGGTCATGCTGAAGACCGAGTAGCTGCGGATCAGGTAGGCCATTTTCTCGCAGCTTTCCAGCAGAGCCGGATACTCCCGGTGAAACGGCAGAACGTCCACCAACGAACTCGGGTCGCTGCGGAAAGGACGCCAGAAAAGCTCGAAACGCATCGGATCCACGAGCGTCGGAGTTACCCCAGCCTGGGTAACCGACATGGCAACACCTCCTTCACTTGCGTCGCACAGGGCGTCGCTCGAGGTCGCTTCGCCGGCCCGCCACCAGCGGCCGGCAGCTACGGGCGCCACGGGGCATAGCGATCCCTCCGCGACAAAAATTCAAAGACGCGGCGGTGATAGGCGCTGAATTCGGGATCAGGAATCCCCGAGGGCGGCACGGCGCCGGAGCCGGGAACCTGGAACATATCGTGATGGTAGATCACATAGCCGCCTTCCTGCCAGACGCGATAGATCTGAAGAATGTGATCCTCGGGATAAGTGGGTTCGGGCGGCCCGCCGAATTGGGGCGTTCCGGTGCGCGCAGGCTCGTCATCCACCACAGGCTTCCGGTAACGCACGAGCAAGTAACGGATCTCAGAGGGCGCGATCTCCCATGGCGGCCCCGCACGCTGCCGGCTGGTGTGCGGGGTCAGATAGTCAAGCAGGGCCATTTCCTCCGCACTCCCCGTCAAGACTCCCGCCACTCCCGGAGAGTTCGTGACCAGACGCCGGGGATCTACGCCCTTGATGATTTTGATCAGCGGCACGGTGTGGTGCGAGAACTCGTTCCAGATCTGAAAGGTCAAGTTACGATAGGGCAGCAGTTCCCGCGCCAGATGTTCCGCGGCTCGCTCCATGGCGGCTTCTTGCAGCCGGATCCCCGCCCGCCAGCTTTCCTGCGCAAAGAGCGTCAGCTCGACGACGAAGCCCTCGGCCGCCGCGGTGCGCAACAGCGATTTCAGGGTTGCCAGATGCTCCTGCCGAAGCGAGCCGTCAGGATGAAAGAGCGTGCACGTCGGGCAGGTATCAACATACCCGCGGGGGTTATCCCATTGGGCCCAGACGCGCAGCACGTTGACGCCGTAGCGGCCGAACTTGCGCAGCCACTCGCGACGAGCGGCGTCGGATTCGTTGAACGGACGGTTGTAAATGGCGTTGAAAAAGCTGACACCCGTGAAGGGAAACGGCTTGCCGTCCAGGAAAAAGCGCGTTCCGGATACCGTGATCTCCTGGCCCGCCGACGTCACGGCTGCCAACAGCAGCACCGGCCAGGTTTTCATCTGCTCCTCCTTCAGAAAGAAATGCGCGCGCCCACCTGAATCTGGCGCGCCGGCGCCGAGGCCATAATGAGCCCATAGGTGGCGGTATCTATATTCGTGCTGGACGGCTCGAGATAGTTGACATGGTTCAAGGCATTGAAGGCCTCGAAGCGCACCTCGAGCTTGACGGACTCGGTCACCGGGAAGGAGCGGAAAAGGGACAAATTGAAGGTCCAGAAGCCTGGTTCGCGGCTCGTATTGCGGCCCAGGTTGCCGAAGCCGAGCGGGTTGGAAGGCCGGAATGGAAAGTCAGGGGCGCTAGGCGAAATCAACCACCGCCGCGTCCCTGGCCCCGCCTCCTCGGACCGGCTCAGCCGCCCATCCAGCCGCTTCGGATCGCTCACGTCCGGCCGCTGGGCCGCCAGGATCAAGTTCGTGTTGTTCTGTCGAATGTTCAACGGCCGTCCCGTCGAGGCATTGAAGATTCCGTTGAATTCGAAGCCGCCGAGCAGAGCCGCGAGCAACTTCCGGTCGGAGAAAAATCGCTTCTTCCTCCCGAACGGCAACTCATAAACCCAGCCCAAAGTCAGAACGTGAGTGCGGTCAAGCGAGGACACCGCTTTTTCGACTTCGTGATGGAACTGCCACGGGATCTGGAAGGAATCCTCCACGCCGGAGCTGGTATCCAGGTTCTTCGAAAAGGTGTAGTTGGCATCCAGGGCCAGGCCGCCGCTGAACCGGCGCATGAGGCGCGCTTGCAACGAGTGATACGAGCCCCGGGCGTCGTAATAGACGGCATTGAACGAGGAATAGCGCGGGAACGGGCGCACCTGTTGCGTGGGAACGCGCTGCAAAACGACCTCGGCGGCGCGCTCCAGTCTGGGCGCGTTGGCCGCGACGGTCCTGGACAAATAGAGACTCCGGCTCGCGACATAGGAGAGGTCGGCGACCGTGCCCCGGCCGATATCCCGCTGCACGCCAAAATTCCACTGATAGATGAGCGGCAAACGATCCCCGGGACTATACGTCACGGCTCCCACGGACAGCGGTTGGCTCACGGTGGCCTGGGCAGCCAGCCGCAACGGATCCACCACAGCCGGCACGTCCTCTACGGGGAAACCGTCCGAGAATCGGAACGGTTGGGCCACGCCGAGCCCGCGGCTCACCTGGACCACCGTGCCCGTCCAGCCCGGATAGCTGACCATTTCCCCGTTATCCACCCAGAAATTCGAGCGGAACACGCCCGCGCCGGTGTGGAGGACGGTCTTGGGCGTCAGCGCGAAGGCAACGCCCAGGCGGGGCGAGAAGTTCAGGTAATGATTCTGCAAGTTGAGATTGCGTGAGGCGTTCCGTCCTGCCACCAGCAGCTCCCCGCTGTCCAGATCCACCCGGGAATAGACGTTGTTCTTGACAATCTGCTTGGTCTCGAACTCATACCGAAGTCCCAGATTGAGCGTCAGTTTCCGCGTGACCTTCCAGTCGTCCTGTAAGAACGCCGCGAAATTGTAATTGACCCGACACACGGGAATCTGCGGCACGTTGATGCTGGAGGTCTTCACCGCACCCAGCAGCAGGTCGGCCAGTGCGTTGACCGGGTTGTTGAGGCCCGGCGACCCCAGCCCGGTGATGTCGCCGTTGAACGTATAACTCCCGGTGGTATTACCCGCTGCTATGTACCAGAATTGATTCTGGAAAAGCTGAGCTCCCGCCCGCACGCTGTGGGTGCCGCGAGCCCAGGTGACGATGTTCTGCATGTTCGAGGGTTGATGAATCCAGCGTTGTCTGCCGCTGTTACCGAAACTGCCGAAGCCGGAGATCGTAATCACCGGGAGGGTGGTTCCGACTTTTCGGGCGATGCCCAGTTCCTTGGTCACGTCGAAATTGGGAAACCAAGGCTCGATGACCCGGACGTCGCGCTGCCCGGCGGCAATGAACTCGTTGATCAGGTTAGTGCGCAGAAAGCGGGTGTAGCCGATGGTCGCCCGGCGGATATCACGGTAGCGCGGTCCGGTCGTGGTTGTGAGCACGTTATCGAAGTCCCGCGCGAGTATTCGCGGTCCTTCATTGACATGCGAAAAACTGACATACAGTTTCTGGCGGTCCGTCAAGTTATAGTCCCATCGTGTGATACCGTAATTCTTGTTGTCGCTGAGGGAGCGGGCGACCACCCAGTTCAAGCTTCGAATGCCGTACCGCGCATCGAAGACTCCCGCTGCATTGGGCTGAGGGAATAAGCTCAGGAACTTCACGGCCGCCGCATCCTGTCGGCTGGGCGGGATGACATTGCCGGGAAAAGGCGCCCCTGCCAAAGGATCGTTGACCACCACGGGGGAGACGGAGAAGTTCCCCGTGCGCATGGCGGGATCGGGAATCGTCCGCGTGCTCGTGCCCGGCATGTTGTCCCGCAAGCCTTCATAGCTGGCGAAGAAGAAAAGCCGGTCGCGCAGCCACGGGAATGGCCCGCCCAGCGTGCCCCCGAACTCGTTACGGCGCAGCGCGGTTTGCCGGACGCCTCGCGCGTTGTTCTCCCACTGGGCTGCATCCAGGGCGCTGTTGCGGTGAAATTCGTACAAGGACCCGTGATACTGCTGGGTCCCTGATTTCACCTGAACCAGCACGAAGCCTCCCGAAGTCCGGCCATACTCGGCGGAGTAGGTGTTGGTCAAAATCTTCACCTCGTGCACCGCCTCGATCGAGCCCAAGCGCTCCGGAATGCCGCCAATGTGCGTGGTGGGAGCGCCGTCAATATAAAAGGCATTCCCGCCTCGGCGACTGCCATTGATGCTCACGTTACCGATGCTGGAGCCGATGTCGGTCGGATCATTCCCGGTGCTGGTGATGCCTGGGACAAGCATCAGAAGGCTGTACGCCGTGCGAAAAGCTAGCGGGATGTTCCGCACTTCCGTGGACGTGATCGTCTTGCTGATTTCCGCTGTCTCCTGTTGCAAAGGCGTGACGGCCGCCTGGACCTCCACTTGTTCGCGCACCTCGCCCACCTGCATCACCACGTCCAGGCGAAGCTTCTGCCCTGTTTCCAGAGTGAAGTTATCCACGCGGTAGGTCTTGAAACCGGGCTTTTGCACCTCGAGAGAATATGAGCCGGGGATGAGCGTGGGGAGAATGTAAAGCCCGGCCTCGTTGGTCTCCGTCCGGCTCGCAATGCCGGTACCGCGATTGGTCACAATCACGGTGGCCCCGGGCACCACTGCGCCCGAAGCATCGCTCACCAGACCCGTCACCGTCGCTCCTGAGCCTTGGGCCCAGACGGCGACCGGGATGAGCGCCAGTATCATCATGCGCAGCAGCATTTCAAACCTCCTGGGAATGGATCGAGGATGGTTCCATCCTCGCCTTTACACCAATTGCCTGCGGAAGCCGGACGGACCCGTCGCCGGGCCTCAGCATGGCGCGTCCTCCTTGCGCTGTCCATCCAAGCGCCGCAAAGTTTCGACCAAGGACTCGGGTCCCCCGACGTTGCCCGGGAAAACCACGAGCGGCATCCCGGGAAACCGGCTTTCCGGCCCCAGCTTCCAAACCGGAACCCCGGGCACGATTGGACCGAGAACTTCGGCCCGGCCCACTCCCAGCCCCTCCGTCGCGACGTCGCTGGCCGTAATGCCGCCCTTGGCCACCAGGAACCGCGGCCGCACCTCGAGTCGGCGCACCACTTCCACCAGAGCCAGCGAGATCGTCCGCTGAACAGCCAGGCTTTCTTCACGCGTGCCACCGTGAATGACCTGCCGACTGGTGTAGACCACGGCGTGTCGCCCCTCGGCCATCGTCCTCGAAGCGAACTCGCCGGCCTTGTCAACCTCGTGTGGTCGCTTTTCAGGATCCAGCAGCGCGGCCGCCTCCAGCTCGAGCGACACGCAGCCGCCGTGTGCGAGCAGTTCGGCAAGCTGCCGTGTCGTGCGCGGCACGAAGGACCCCACCAGGATCAAGCCTCCGCCAGAGCCAGGGCTGAGGTCGCGGCCGTCAAGCAAAGCGGCCGGCTCCAACCCGCCGTAGGCAGGCACGAACGAGGCTGCGGTGCGGCACAAAACCCTAAGACCACGACGCTCGGCCCGCAGCAGCGCCAAGGCCGCCACCTGCACGTCGGAAGTGGCCGCGGCATTCACGATCCAAACTTTTCCCCGCGGCGCGGCCAGCAGCCGCTCCAACACAAGGTCCGGCCCGCCTCGCCGGATTTCTTCCAACGTCAGCGAATCCACCTGCTCCGGCCGGACTCGTCCCCCGGTCTTCTCCACGACCCACTCGCGCAGATTCGAGTTCTGATACCCGAACGCCGGATCGCGCGCAAACTCCGTCATCGCCGCCGGGACCAGATCCTCTCCCTCGCGCACGTAGTGGACATCGCCGATCGTCAGCCGGTCGCCCTCCAGGAAGAACGGCGCCAGCACCAAGGCGTCCGGCTCGAATCCCAGAGCCTCGACGATGCCCTCGGTTTCGTCGGGGAAATGACCGCGAAGCGTCGAGTCGCTGCGGCTGAGCACCCGGACCGGGCGCCCCGTCCGTGCCGAAGCCGCCATCAGATTGCGCACGATGCATGAGGCGAGCCTTCGGGCCTCCTCGCTCGTGAGACTCCGCGAGTTGGTCAGAATGTAGCAGGTGGCCCCGGGGTGGCGCAGCTCCGCCATCAGTAGGTCCACGTCCCAGCGAGTCAAAACCGGGACATTCTGAACGGTTTGCGTGCCCGTGGGATCGTCGTCAAGGACGAACAGCTTGCTGCCGGAGGCCTGGATTTCGGAGCGAATGGCCGGCAACAGATCGTAAGGCCACTCGCGAGGCAAGCCGCTCAGAAGGAGATCGGCCGGGATGGGCTTCATCGTATCCTGCATGGTCTCGGTCATCGCAGGTTCGCTCGCGGCCGCGCGGATCCGCCCCACCTCGGGCCAACCGTGCGGTAAGCGGAGCAAATCCGGCAAACTCCACGGTGCAGGACCATCGCTTCTCGGATCATTCTACATCTGACGTCTGATCCTGTCAAGGCCCAGCCCAATGCCGCCACGCCACAATCTCCGGATCTTGCGCTCCCGTTCTGTGAAAGGCCATCGTTTAGGTACCGGCTTGCCTGCCGCTTGCCCGGAAAGGTACCATGAGGGATGAAAGAGAGAAGAGAAAAGAGGTCAGACGTTTATGGCGCCCACTGCGGATCCAGCGCAGCTCCGCGGCATCCTGGACACGCGATTGTACAAACCTGACCTGCACCTCGAGGTCACTTCACGGCTGGCCCAGTTGATCGCCGCCTCGGAGCCGGGTGCACGTCTGCCTACCGAACAGGTGCTGTGCGAACGCCTGGGCGTCGGCCGCTCCACCGTGCGCGAGGCGATTCGGTCCCTGGCTTTCATTGGCGCTGTGGAAGTACGCCAAGGCTCCGGAACCTACGTGGCGCAGCCCGGTAGCGCCGTGCTGGGCAAGCTGATCGGCCTGGCCATGATGATTCACCGCTGCAAGGTTCACGAGGTGATCGAAGCCCGGCGCGTCCTCGAGGTGGGCGCCGTACGTTTGGCCGCTTTGCGCCATGACGATTCGGACCGGAAAGAGCTCGAGGCGGTCATGAGGCGCATGGCCGACGCCGTGAACGACCCTGCGGAAGCAGCAAGGCACGACGTCGAGTACCACATCCGGCTGGCACAGGCGAGCCACAACGCCGTGTTGGAACATCTGCTGAATGGCATGCGCGTGCTTCTGGAGGTCTGGATCGGCCGCGCGGTGAATCGCCCCGATGTAGTGGCCAGCATCGTGGGCGAGCACAATGCGGTGCTCGAGGCCATCTTTCGGAGGAAGGCCGAGGAAGCCGCCCGTCTCATGGACGAGCACCTGGCGCATGCCGCCGAGCGGCTGTTTCGCGTCATTGGGCAGGATCAATCCACGGCCGACTACGTCTTCGCGCTGTTCCCGTTGCAGCGGCCCACGGAGGCCGCCGCCCCGGCCACTGGCCCAAGCCAGCCCGGCCCGCGGTCCGCCGCATTCCGCGAGGGGTGATTTCAGCCAGAACCCCTGCTAGGAGGATCGAGCGCGCAGCCTGCCGGCTTCGCTGGTTTCCATGCCAGGACTTCGCGGCCAGGGGTCAAACGCCGGCGGCGGGGCTTTGAAGTCACCCTTGGTCCCTTGTCGAGAGTACGAGTCCGCGGCGGGCGCACGCCCTTGTTCAGGCAGCACGACACATCGCCCGGCAGCCAGGCCGAATTTCCCTGATGCGGCTAAAAACGCAACCGCATGCCGATCTCGATGATCCGCATGGGTTCGACTGCGGTCACGTTCATGTGCCCAACGCCGCCGCGATAGGTGTTATAAAGCACGCGCGGATCACTCTGGCCAGTGGCGCGCAGTCGCGCCTCCTGCTGCTCGGGTGTGTTGTAGACGTAAAAGCCGTCCTCAAAACGCGCACCCCGGGCCTTGAACGTGACCGAGGCGTTGTAACTCGTCCGCCGGACCTGGTTGAACGGATTGTAGAAACTGGCCCGGATCTCCAGTTTGACACGCTCGGTCACGGGCACCTGCTTGGTCAGCGTGACGTCGTTGTTCAACGTGCCATAGCCGGCCAGAAAGTTCCGGCTGCCCGTCCCGTCAAACTCGGGGAAGAAGCCGGACGGCGCGATCTTCCCGGGATCCCAACGGTGAGCGAAATCCTTGGCCGGAAGTTGGTTCGGATCGCCCAAAATCAGGGGACGCGGCGCCAGATCCGGGGTTCCCAGGAAAACCACGTTCAGACCTACGCCGCTGGTCGTGTTCGCCTGCTGGATGCCGTAACTGGGGGAAAAGTTTTGACCGGTGAAAAATGTCAACATGTGAGCCACCTGCCAGTCATCCAGCAGCGCCTTCCAGAAAGAATGGCTGAGGCCGGCTTTTTGCGCGAGCTTGGGAATTTCATAATAGATGTAGTTCACGTTGACCACGTGGCGTCGGTCCGCGCCCAGTGTGAAGCCGGTGTATTTTCGCCAGTTATAATTGTACAGCCCGACATTCTCCTGTCCCGAGAAAGTGTGCGCCCAGGTCCAGTTGAGCATGAGCGTCAGGCCGTGGCCGTAGCGCTTGTTCAGTGAAGTTTGCAGCGAATGGTACCGGTTGTTGCCTGCGTTGTTGGTCAATGTGAGAGTGTTCATGCCCCGGTAAGGCCGCATCACGATGGCGTCCATGACGTTGCTGCCCGGCAACGGGTTGGGGTTGGCGGGGGAAACGGGGCCGGCGAAGTTGTAGCCACGATTGGCCGGATCCACATATTTGGGATCCCAGGCTGTGCCGGGCGGGATGCTGTTGATGTTGAAGTTGATCGCCTGGTGGCGCTGGAGATTGCCCACATAGCCGATATCGAGCACCATGTTCCAGAACAGTTCCCGCTGCAAGGTCAGGCTGTAGTCATAGACCACGGGCGGATGGAAGTTGCTGGAATCCTGCACGCCGAAGCTCCGAGGCGAGATCACGCGAACCGTCGTCGGCGCGCCCAGCGTGCGCAGGCTGGTGAGGCGGTAATCGGCAACTTCCGCCAGGGCGTTCTCAAAATTGTTGATGGCGTCCACGATGCTGTTTCGGTTGTACGCCCAGCCGAACCCCAGCCTGACGACAGTCTTGGGGCCGAAGGGCGACCACGCGACGCCCGCCCGCGGGGCCACCAACAACCAGGCCGGGTTCGCGATGCCGTTCTTTCCGATGCCGTTCCGGCCCAGCGCGACCACGCCGTTGAGCGGATCGCCTGAGCCGGGCACCAGGGAGTAACGCAACGGAGTGCTCAGGGCCGGAGACAACGGCGCCTCAGGAAACGCGGGGTCTATGACCCGGTTGGGGTTCTTCGGATCAGGGACATAAATGCGCGGCGCCTTGGCCAGCTCCCAACGGTCCGGGAAAAAGGCGGCGTCCAGCGTCTTCTCCGGTCGCGTATTGAACTCCGTGGGCACGTGGTAAAATCGCAGCCCGAAATCCAGAGTCAGATCGGGGCGCACTTTCCAGGTGTCCTGGATAAAAGCGTGGTAGTCCCGGTAAAGGGAGTACTTCCGGTGCATGTTGGAGGTCTGCTGGAAGCGGGCGACGGCGCCCACCAACAAGTTCGCCGGGCTGTAGCCGGTATCGAACTCGCTGGCGCTGACGCCGAAGTCGAACTGACCCTTATAATTGGAACCGTCAATTTCATCCTTGTAATTATGAATGAACTGGAACCCGAATTTTATGATGTGCGACCCCCGCGTCCAGGTCGAATTGTTCGTCACCTGGTAGACATTCAGCCGCGCATACCATGGAAAACGCCGGAAGTCAATGGTGGGATACCCTGAAACGCTGATATTGGGGAGCACGTCGTTCCACGAGGGAAAAGCCAAGGGCAGGTCCGACAGCCCGTTACCCTTCTTGGTGGTGCGCGCCGGATCCAGCGAGTCTTCGAGGCCGGTCAGCGGATAATCGAAAGTCCAGTTCACCATGCTCTCGTTGACGAAGGTGGGCGAGAGCATGCCGGTCACCGTTCCCACGGCCGAGCGATCCGGCCGGTGCCACAGGACGACGCAGGCCGGCGTCACGCAATTCGCCACCCAGGTCAGACGCTCCGTCATGGTGCCGCCGTCCTCGGAGTAACGGCCGTAGGCGCGCCAGCGGTCGTTGATGTTCCAGTCCACCTTCCCTACGTTGGAAAAGCGCGGGAACTTGCGCTGGTACTCGAAAACGTGGTTATAGCTTATGTTCCCCACGAAGTTGGGCTCGGGATACAATTTCATCAGCTTGTAGCCCAGCAGATCGAACAGGGACTTGGGCACGATGTTATTGGGGAAAGGCTGGGGATTGCCGGCCGTGCGCGTCCCCGGATAATAAATGATGGGCCGCGAGCCGTCCGGGTTGATGGTCTGCGAGAAGTCCCCCTCTCTTTCCAGCAGCGTGGGCACCCGGCTGTTGATCACGCCCGGCGGGGTGGATTGCTTGTAGTTTTCGTAGTTGTAAAAGAAAAAGAGTTTGTTCTTGCGGATGGGACCGCCCAGGTTGCCGCCGAAGTAGTTGTAGCGGTACTTCCGCCGCGGCTGCCCGTTGTAGTTGCGATCCCAGTCGTTGGCGTTGAGTTTTTCGTGGCGGAAGTGATTCCAGAGCGTACCGCGGAACTCGTTCCTGCCGGACTTGGTCACGATGTTGATCACGACCCCGCCCTTGTTTCCGTACTCGGCCTGAAAGTTATTCGCCAGAACTGAGATTTCCTGGATGGACTCCAGGCTGGGGGCCACGGTGGTCTTGGTGTCGTTGCCGTGATCCACCACGTCGCCGCCGTCCAGATTCACCTGGGTCTGGTTCGGCGCCTTGCCGTTGATGCGGAAATCCCCGAAGCCGTCATAGGAATATTCCCGCCCGGCGTAGGCGTTGCGATTGAGAGGATTGGCCCCCGGCAAAGCCTTCAGCAAGGTCGCCCAGTTCCGCCCGTTCAAGGGCATGTCCGCCACCGCCCGCGCCTGCACGGTGTCGTAACGCACGGCGGAGTCCTTGACGAGCTGCTGCTCGGCCGTCACCGTGACCAGCGTGGAGGGACCTTCGCCGATCTCGAGCATGATGGTTCCCAGTCCGAGTTGCTGGAACGCATTGAGAGTGAGATTGGAGAGGGTCTTTTCCTTGAAGCCTTTGGTCGCAATCGTGAGCTGGTAAGAGCCCGCCACCAGGGAAGGGAACGTGAACAGGCCGGCCTCATTGCTGACGGTCGTACGTACCTGCCTCGTGTTAATCTCCACGAGCCTCACCTCGGCCCCCACCACCACGGAGCCGCTCGAGTCCACTACCGTCCCGGTGATGCTGCCCAAACCCGCCTGGGCGCAGACATATTCGGCTGCCAGCGCCATTGCAACTGCCACGCACGCTTTGTTCACCCAACGCATGAGAACCTCCGCGATTCGCCCGATT
>Ga0209809_1001137_pt1 | contig 22359 bp, 29 predicted proteins | sample YNPMSTMetaG_FD_186172 | JGI IMG/M metagenome (GOLD analysis project Ga0209809, IMG submission 186172) | Anoxygenic and chlorotrophic microbial mat microbial communities from Yellowstone National Park, USA - YNP MS-T MetaG (SPAdes) (version 2) ...
AAGCTTTATTAAGTGTTGTGTTGTTTACATTTATTAACATCGCATGGTCAGAAGAGATTAGTTACAGAAAACACATTAAGCCTATTTTTGATACAAAATATGTATCCTGCCATGGTTCAGATTCCGCACCTGAGTATTATGCTTTCAAAGAGGAAAAGGAAAAGTGGATGGCAAGGGGGTTGGAATGAGGATGGATACTTATAGTCATCTCATATTTTATACTGCCTGGCCTGATACCGGGTCACTCATGAGAAGACTTGATGATGGTAGAAACACAAAGGATGGTAAACCTGGTAATATGTATAAATATCTTGGCTCTACTGAAGAGGAAAGACAAAAAAATTTACAGCTTTTTAAAGCCTGGGTAGGGAATTGGACTCTTAAAAGGTGGCCTGAAATAACAAAAGAAGAACTGGATGGTATTAAAGTAAAATATTAAGCAAAATGAAGGGCAGGATATTATTCTGCCCTTCATTTATATCTTTTAATTGAGATTTAGTCTCATTCTTGGAGGTCTTATGTGTATTGCTTTAATTGGCGGCATGGATAGGCTTGAAAGGAATTATATAAACGAGGCAGAGAAGCTTGGAATTGACTTAAGGGTTTTTACAAAGTCTGAATCTTGCGTCGCATCAAAGGTGAAAAACGTGGATGCGATAGTGATATTTACTAATAAGGTTTCGCATAAGGCAAAAAAGGAGGTGATAAATGCAGCAAAAGCAAAAAACATCCCTATTTTCATGTATCACTCATGCGGTATTTGCACGCTGAGAGATTGTCTCTCATGCATAAAAAGAGAAAAGGAGGTGTAACAGTATGTCTGCAATTGTATTAAGCAGTGTTAAGAGATTTATTGAGATGTCGTCAAAGCTTGAGGACATAGGGGTGAAGAATATCCACTTCTACAATTCACAAAACAATGATGAGTTAACTACTCCGATGGTTTCTCTTATTCCGTTTGTTGATTTTGTGGTCTTAGGCAAAGACGCCCATTGCTCTCCGCATATGAACAAGGTCGTCGAAGAGGCTTTGGCAAGGAATATCCCTGTTGTTTCAGAAGATTGCCTTGGGGATCTGGCAGGGTGCTTGTATTAAAAATTCAATAACGAGGAGGAATAAAAATGAAAGTTCAAAGTTTAAGATTCATTCTGATTTTTGTCTTTTCACTGTTGACTATTCACTTCTCACATTTCACTGTCTCCTATGCAGCCCATCCTCTAATAACGGACGACGCAGGGACACAAGGGAAGGGGAAAGTACAGATAGAGATAAACAGTGAATTTAGCAGGGATAAAGAAAAGGAAGATGGAGTAATAATAAAAGAAAGGGGCGGTGAACTGGCAACAATAATATCTTATGGGATAACAGACAATGCTGATATTGTTTTAGGCATTCCATACCAATGGTTCAGGATAAAAGAGGATGGCGATACCGTAGAAAAAGAGGATGGCATTTCTGACATGTCTTTAGAGCTCAAATGGAGGTTTTTTGAAAAGGATGGATTAAGCCTTGCCCTAAAACCTGGCATAACCCTTCCAACAGGGGATGAAGACAAGGGGTTAGGTACAGGCAGGGTCACTTATAGACTCTTTTTCATAACAACAAAAGAGATAGAACCATGGGCATTTCATCTAAACTTAGGATATATAAGGAATGAAAACAAGGTTGATGAAAGGAAAGACCTATGGCATTTATCACTGGCATCCGAGGTAGAGGTTATCAAAGACCTCAAAGCAGTTGCAAATATCGGGATAGAGAGAAATCCTGATAAGTCATCTAATACACATCCTGCCTTTATCCTCGGAGGTTTAATTTACTCTATAAATGAGAATATTGATATTGATTTTGGTATAAAAGGTAGGCTTAATAAGCCCGAAACTGACTTAACATACCTTGCAGGGATTGCATGGAAATTTTAACCCCTCACCCTAACCTTCTCCCGCAAGGGGAGAGGGAACTAAATAATCCCCCTCCCTTAATGGGAGAAGGCAAGGGGGAGGGTGAAAGGAGTTTTTAGATGAAATTTAGCATCATTCATGAGCTGCCGGACAGGTTGAGGATTAAGTTATCCATCCCCAAGGGATATTCCTTTGATGTTGATGCACTCAAGGGGATTGAAGGGATAATGGCTGTTTCCTTTAATCAGAGGACCGGCAGTCTTCTCATCAGGCACAATAGCAATGGCTCGGCAAGAAAGGCGCTGCTAAATGTTCTAAAAAATACACCCCTCCCTCTCTCCCGCAAATGGAGAGGGAGAGGGAGTGACGGGGAAGGCGGCAGTCTTCGGGAAAAGAAAAGGGCTGTTATAAAATCAGGGGGGCTTTTGCTTGCCTCCCCCTTGATCCCTTTGCCTCTAAAACCTTTTGTTGCCCTTTACGGAGCGATGCCCATATTTAAAAAAGGCATTAAATCTCTTTTAAACAGTCGTTTAAATGTAGATGTCCTTGACTCATCAGCTATAGGCGCTGCCATAGGCATGGGGGATTACAGGACAGCAGGTATAATTTCCTTTCTGTTGAAAATAGGTGATTACCTTGAGGAATGGACAAAGGACAAATCAAGAAAAATGCTTGCCTCTGCCTTTCAGATTGGCGATGAATACGCATGGGTGAGGAATAACGGCTCTGAATATATGGTCAAGACATCAGAACTCAAAGAAGAAGATGTTGTTGTGGTAAGAACAGGAAGCATCATTCCAGTTGATGGCATTGTCATTGAAGGAGAGGCAATGGTTAATCAATCATCCATGACAGGAGAGCCTCTGCCTGTGGCGAAAAGACAGGGGCTAACAGTTTATGCAGGCACAGCAGTTGATGAGGGGACAATTGCTGTAAAGGCAACAAGAGTGGGCGGGGAGACGAGGGTTGCAAAGATTATAAAAACCATAGAGGAGTCAGAGGCGATTAAGGCAGATGTCCAGAGCCATGCAGAAAGACTTGCCGATAGGCTTGTGCCTTATTCATTTTTATTAAGCGGAATAGCTTATGCCTTGACAGGAAATCCGGTTCGGGCTGCCTCTGTGCTGCTGGTTGATTATTCCTGCTCCATAAAGCTCTCAACCCCGCTGGCAATAATGGCGGGCATGATGAGAGCAGTTAAGGAAGGAGTTTTATTTAAAGGTGGGAAATTTATAGAAAAATTGTCAAAGGCTGATGTCTTTGTTTTTGACAAAACAGGGACGCTTACAGATGCATCTCCGAAGATTATACATGTAGTGGCATTTAACGGGTATGACAGGGATTATATCCTCAAACATGCTGCCTGCGTGGAAGAGCACTTTCCCCATCCTGTGGCAACAGCAGTGGTTAAAAAGGCAGCGGATGAGGGGCTTATTCATGAAGAAGAACACAGCGAGGTTGAATATGTCCTTGCCCACGGTGTTGCCGCAAGGATAAAAGGCAAGAGGATACTCGTTGGGAGCAAGCATTTTATATATGAAGACGAAGGGATAGATATTGAAATTGCTGAGAAATTCATAAAGGAATTTACAAATAAAGGACATTCAATACTGTATGTGGCGATAGACAATAAACTTGCAGGGGTTCTTGTCATTGAAGACTCCCTTCGTGAAGACTCCCTGAGATTCCTTACTCTGCTTAAAGATTCAGGCATAAAAAGGATAATCATGCTTACAGGGGACAATGAAGCTGCTGCAAAGACTGTTGCAGAAAAACTTGGGATAAGGGAGTATTTTGGGGAGGTTTTTCCTGAAGGGAAGGCTGAGATACTGAAAATCCTTAAAGAAGAAGGTCATGTGGTAGCAATGGTCGGAGACGGGATAAATGATTCTCCGGCATTGTCATATGCGGACGTAGGCATATCTATGAAACACGGCTCAGATATTGCAAGAGAGACCTGCGATGTCCTGCTATTAGACGGCGGCTTGATGTCCATTCTTGAAGCAAAAAATATAAGCGCAAAGGTAATGGACACTATCAGGCAGAATTTTAAATACATTGTCGGCATTAATACTGCGCTGATAGGCTTAGGGCTTTTAGGGGCATTATCGCCGGCTATATCTGCGTTTATGCACAATGCTGTAACAGTGCTTTCAGCGTGGAACAGCCTAATGCTTCTTTCTGATAAGACAATCTCTGCGAAAAAGATGCGGCATAAAAAATTATCTCCGGAGGGAATATGATTGCAAGCATGGTTAACGGCCGTATAAGAATACGGGATTCAAAGCTCAAGAAAGGTGTATTTGCCAATGAATTTCAAAGGCATTTGTCGGTAGTTACGGGATTAAAGGGGATTTCGATAAATACAAAGGTCGGGAGCGCCTTGCTTATTTATGATACATCAATAACAAGCGATGAAAGGATTATCAAACATATTGGCAGGCTTCTTGATGTAACTCAAGAGACAGAAGTCCCAAAGGGCAAAGGAGCCGGTGTAAAACACATCAGAAACAGGGTAAATAGAAGAGCTGTCAACATTGGAATGCTTGCCTCTTTATCAGCAAGCCTCATTGCCCTTATCGCAGGCAGTAAGGCATTGCATGCAGCCTTGGGACTGGTGTTTCTGGGTTTTACAGCCGTACACATTTTTAAGAACAAAAATCTTTTATTAGCATAGGAGGAAATTAAAATGGCCCCATTAAGTGTATTGCCGGGAAGGATAAGATTTGAAAGCCCTGATATTATCGGAAAATTCAAGGCATCTGAATATCTTGCAAAGGAAATCGAGAAGTTGGACGGTGTGCTTGAGGCATCGGTGAATCATAGGACAGGACGAATACTCGTAAAGTTTAATGAAAGTCTGGCTGACAGAATAACAATGACAAAAGACATAAAAGAAATCCTTAAGAATATACCTGAGGAGGTGAACAACCCCCTAACCCCCTTTATTAAGGGGGAAACAACCTTTTTCCCCCCTTTAGCAAAGAGGGGAAGGGGGGATTTGGCAGGGGCAGGGTTTTTTAAACATGCATTAATAGATGCAGTTGCCCATGCCTTACTGCCGAAACCGTTAAATATCATTTTGCCCTTGGCAATAAACATCATAAAACGATAGGAGGACTTTATGACAGAAGAAATGGAAAAGAAAGAAAAGAAGTATGAGGAGAAGAAAGAGGAAAGAAAGGAGACGTCGGAGAGAGAAAAAAAATATTACGAAAAGGAGGGACATATGGGAGAGGGAGTATTTATCAGCAAACGAAGCCTCTGGCTTGTGGCAGGCGGCGCATTGGCTGCATTGGCTGCCCTCGGTATCGGCAAGGCATCAAAAAAGATAAAACCTGCTCTGGTCGGCGCTGTTAAGGAAGGATATGCCTTTAAGGAATGGGTAGCCGAAAAATATGAAAGGGCAAAAGAGGACATTGAAGACATTGTTGCTGAGGCAAAACATGCCTATTACAAAGACCTTGAGGCCACTGCAGAGGCTGTGAAGAAGGAGAAGGAGATAATAGAAATGGTTGAGAGGGCTGTTGAAAAGAAGGCTTCAAGAAAAAAGTCTAAAAAGGAGGCGGAATAAGATGGAGACAAAGAATAAGGCTAAAGGCTATTTCAGGACATTTTTAAACATTGCTGCCGGCGCAGGATCTGTTATCGGAGGCGCATATATATTCTCAAGGCTCAAGGAAAAGCAGAACACGGAAGCAAGGCTTGAAAGAATGGAGCAGATAGTAGAGGAGATATCGTCTCCCGAAGAACAAAAGGGAAAGGAATAAGGGTTTAAAAAAGGGAGGATGGAAAATATGACGCCGCTGGGACTTTTATCGGAAGGTGAAAAGGCAGAGATTATGGAAATAAAGACGCAAAAGAGTTGCGGTCACGGAATCAGCAAGAATCAATTATGCCATGCAGAGGATATGGGGCTGCGCGTTGGCAGGGTGATCGAGATGCTGAACAATGCGGGACGGGGATCTCTTCTCGTCAAAGTAGATGAATCTCGTATAGCTATCGATAGAGGCATAGCAATGAAGATAATGGTGAGGAGGATAGATTAATGAGGCTTATGTTTTTTAGCCCTGTAATCCTGAATAGCAAAATATACGGCAACACCTATGGCAAACAAAGAAACTCCAATTACCAAAACATAGAAGCCTTCCATTTTTACTCCTCCTTGTCTTTCGGCATAACAAAATATGCCGTAATAGTTAATAGTGCAAATAAAAGAAACACTCCTAAACTAAAAGGGACAGAAAATTTTCCTGACACGAAGCTTCCAATTATTCCTGCTGTCAAAACATATTTAGCAGCATCCGCAAATATGTTAGCAACAACCTTTCTTCTGTCCCTATTCATATTACAAGTATATCATAAAAAGGAGGCGACTATGAATCTATCAATGCTTAAACCCGGTGAAACCGGAAAGATTACAAAAATCGGTGCAATAGGTTCTTTAAAAAGAAGGCTCATGGATATGGGCATCCTTGTGGGAGAGGTGGTAAAGGTTGAAAAGATAGCACCTCTTGGAGATCCCATTGAAGTAACAATCAAAAACTATAACCTTTCTTTAAGAAAGAAAGAGGCTGAAGGGATAGAATTAAAGGTGATAAAATGAGTCAGGCAGTTATTAGTCAGGAGTCAAAAGGAAGTCAACAGTCAGAAGTCAGAAGTCAAGAGTCAAAGACTGATAAAAAAGTAATAACAGTTGCAGTTGCTGGTAATCCAAATTCAGGAAAATCTACCCTAATAAACGCTATTGCAGGCACAAGGCTTTATGTTGGCAACTGGCCAGGGGTCACTGTTGAAAAGAAAGAGGCATTGTTTGAGTATGAAGGAAGGAAAATAAAACTGGTTGATTTGCCTGGTACATATAGCTTAAGCCCCTATACACAGGAAGAGATAATAGCGAGGGACTATCTTGTTCATGAGAGGCCTGATGTGATTATCAATGTGGTTGATGCAACAAACCTTGAGAGGAATCTCTATCTTACGGTGCAGTTGATGGAATTAGGCATACCTATTGTTATGGCACTAAATATCTATGATTAAGCAGAAAGCAAAGGATATAAGTTTGATATAAGGGCAATGGAAGAAATGTTAGGAGTTAAGGTCATCCCTACTGTGGCAACAAAGAAAAAGGGACTTGATGAACTGCTTAAGGCAGTTATAGAATCTGCTGATAAGCCATCTTTGCATCTGCCAAAGATATTAAATTACGGGGCCGACATTGAGGATGCCTCTTCGAAGATTCAAACGCAGATTAGAAATGCCTATCCACAACTTGCAGAAAAGTATCCACTGAGGTGGCTTGCATTTAAACTTATGGAGGGTGATGGGCATGTTTATAAGGAAACAAATATTGACCTTAATGTCCTGGATATATATAGTGCGACCTCTCATCTGAAAAAGGCTCATAGCGATGATATTGAGCAGATTATGGCAGATGCAAGATATGCCCAGTCTGCAGGTTTAACCCATCAGGTATTGAAGAGGCCTGAATTAAGAAAGATTGACCTCACAGAAAGGATTGACAGGATTGTCCTTAACAGATTTTTAGGGATACCAATATTTCTTGCTGCCATGTGGTTTGTCTTTAAGCTCGCCTTTGATGTCTCTGCGCCATTTGTGGACTGGATAGATTCGATGATTTCAGGTCCATTTAAGAGATGGACAGAGGCAATACTTATGTTTATTAATGCACCTGAATGGACAGTCTCCCTTGCAACAGATGGTATTATTGCAGGGGCTGGGTTTGTCCTTGTTTTCGTGCCTGTTATAGGGATGATGATGCTTCTTATCACATTCCTTGAGGGAAGCGGTTACATGGCAAGGGCTGCCTTTGTGATGGATAGGCTAATGCATACATTAGGCCTTCATGGAAAATCGTTTATTCCTATGCTTCTTGGATTTGGATGCAATGTGCCATCTATTTATGCAACAAGGATTCTTGAAAGCGAAAGAGACAAAAGGCTAACAGCGATGCTCGTGCCACTTATGTCATGCGGTGCAAGACTTCCTGTTTATGTGGTATTCATAGGGACGTTCTTTGCAGCTCATGCAGGGACAGTCTTGTGGTCCATGTATGTGTTGGGCATCGTAATGGCAATATTGTTGGGCATGGTCCTTAAAAGGACATTATATAAAGGCGATGCTCCAATGTTTATTATGGAGCTTCCACCTTATAGAATCCCCACTATAAGAGACCTGATGATTCATACATGGCAGAAACTCAAACATTTTGTGGTAAAGGCAGGCACATATATCATGGCTGTTTCCATAATAGTATGGTTTATGCTCAATCTCCCATGGGGAGTTCAAGACAAGAAGGACTCTATCCTTGGTATTATGGGAAGCACAATTGCGCCTGTTTTTGAACCATTAGGTTTTGGAAGATGGGAGGCAGCGTCTTCTCTTATATCAGGGCTTATTGCAAAGGAGATTGTTGTAGGCACAATGTCAGAGATATATGTGCAGAAGACAAAAGAAAAAGAACATAAAACAGAATTCATAGAGGATTTAAAAGAGGTGGGTAGTTCTTTCTTAAATGCTGTTAAAGAAGCAGGTGCAAATATCTTTTCTGGATTTGGAATTAAGAGCTTAAGCTCCGAAGAATCAGAAGAGGAAAAGGAGGAAAGGTCACCGTTGAGGCAGGCAATTCAGGGAGTATTTACACCCCTTTCTGCCTATGCCTTTATCGTCTTTGTCCTTCTTTACTGGCCTTGTGTTGTTGTTGCTATTGCTACAAGACAGGAATTTGGGACATGGAAGATATATGGACAGGCAGTATTAATGCATACAGCACTGGCATGGATAACTGCCTTTGTGATTTATCAGGGTGGAAGATTATTGGGATTGGGAGGTTAATATGAGCTTAATTGATATCGCATTGATGGCTGTAATTATCGCAGGAGCGGTATATCTCTTATGCCGTTCTATGTGTAAGAAAAAGGGGCATTGTCCTGGGTGCGATTCAGGGATGTGCAAGACTAAAGGTGAAAAAAAATATATTTTCTGATGGAGATATTAAAAATGGAGATATTAAAAGATATTGTTGACTACGGCATCATCGGCGGTCTTTTTGTGATGAGCATAATTGCCTTTGCCATCGGGATTGAGCGGTTTTTCTTTATAAAAAGATTTGATTTGACTAATGCAACCAGGGAGGAAGACCTTGAGATAACGCTTACAAAAAGGCTTTATATCATTGCCTCTATTGGCAGCAATGCACCATATATCGGTCTTTTTGGAACGGTTCTAGGCATTATGCTCACATTCTATGAAATGGGACAACAGACAAATATGAATGTTAAAGGTATCATGATAGGTTTGAGCCTTGCCCTTAAAGCTACTGCTATGGGGCTTCTGGTGGCGATTCCATGTATCTTTATTAACAATATTCTTCTTAGAAGGGTTAGGGAGAAATTGGCTGCCTATAGAATGTTGACTTATGGACATAATGCAAAAACCGATTAGGGGTATTAACAAGTGAAAGATAAAGAGTTCAATGAAATTAATGTTATTCCACTTGTGGATGTTATGCTTGTACTTCTGACTATTGTTCTTACGACTGCAACATTTATTGCGACAGGACAGATTGCGGTGAATCTGCCTGAAGTGAAAAATATGGAGGCAAATGCCCAATCTCCACTTAAAATCACAATTACAAAAGATGAAATCTTATATATCAATGAAAGAAAAATCGTTGAAGAAGAAATAGGCGATATATTGAAAACCTTTGATAACGAACAGGCTGTTATTATTAAGGCAGATGAAGATATCCCTTTGAGAAAGTTTGCATTTGTAATGGATGTTTTAAAAGGAAACGGCTTCAAAAAAGTCTCTATGGAGGTAAGAAAAAGATGAAAATAAATACGCATAATAGTTTTCTTCTATCAAGCGTATTTCATCTAATGCTTTTGGCTCTGTTTATCCTTTTGCCAAAACCAGAAAATTATCAGAAAATTAACCTGTCAGATATTTTTGAATTAACTCAGAGCAATACTCAATTAAAAATGAAAGAATCAGCAAGACCTGCTATCTATAAGGCTTCAATTCCAACTCGTAATTTCGAGGCAAGAAAAGTGCATAAATCAATATCTTCTGATACTCAATCTGAAGTTGCTGTTCCGATAGCATCAACTTATCAACCTCATAACGAAAACGAAAGCTATGAAATCTCGGCAGACAAAAGCAATGAGCAAAAAGGAGTTATATCATTATCAGAAGGCAAAAATATACAATCCATCACAAACACTCGAGAAATCTTCCAAAAAGGCAGTGATGAGATTGATATATCGGAAATATTGTCTTACCTAACAGATAAGATTGAAGCCTTAAAACAGTATCCATATCTTGCCAGACGCAAAAGCATCGAAGGAAAAGTTATGCTTTTTGTAGAGATTGACAGGCTTGGCAACCTCATTAATACAAAAATTATTAAATCATCAGGATATGAAATACTCGACCAGAGCGCTTTAATGCTAATCAAGAAGGCATTTCCAATCAAGCATAATTTTAACAGAGATTTAAGGGTTACAATACCCATAACCTATAAACTAATGAGGTGATAAGTATGGAAGTCTTCGGTGTTCAGGCGATTTTTGCAAAAGAGATAAGGTGCAAAAAGTGCAGACGGCTTCTGATGAAAGGAGAGATTAAAGCGATAGAGATTAAGTGCCCTAAGTGCGGGCATATACAGAAGATATCAGCAAGGGGAGGAGGTGATGAAGTAAAACAAAGACAATAAAGTAATATGAATTTTAAATTTGATCCCTTCAAGGGACATCAAGCAAGAGGATCTCGAATCCCCATATTAAGAACCAAAAAGGAGGAAAAGCAATGAGATTTATTCTGGTTTTTTTGCTTGTTTTGATAGCATCCTTTAGCATTGCTCATTCATCAGAAGTGCTAAAGACAACGGAAGTAGTAATTACTGCCACTAAGACAGAGGCAGAGGTTGAGGATGTGCCTGCCTCTATCGAGATTATTACAAAAGAAGAGATTAAGGCAAAGGGCGCTGAAAGGTTAAGAGAGATAATCAGATTTGCAGATGGAGTTAATTTCATAAGATCAATGGGAAGGGATCTTCTCTCTATCAGGGGAATGAATCCACGGCACAGCCTCATTCTTATTGACGGCAGGAGATTTGCTGGGGAGGTGTCTCATGACTTCGAGATTGACAGACTGACACTCGAAAATGTCGAACGCATTGAGATAGTCAGAGGCCCTATGAGCGCCCTCTATGGAAGTGATGCACTTGGCGGTATTATAAATATAATTACCAAGAAGCCTGATAAATTTACCTTTGAATTTAGCCCTCAATACGGCTTTTTTGGAGAAGGTGACAACAAACAGCTTACTACTTCAGCATATCTTGGTGGAAGATATAATAAATTCGGTTTTTCTCTTACAGGGACACATTTTAAGAGAGACCCTTATTTGAGGGCAAATCAGACTTCTTATCTTGAAGATGAAGAAAGAACAAATCTTGCTCTTAAACTCTTTTATGATTTCACTAAACATACTACATTAACCCTTGATACATCTTATATGGTAGAGGATGTCGAGAGTCGCTCTCTATCAGGCAAGACACTTCAGCGGGATATTAATGAGAACAAACGTTATGATTTTTCAATAGCCTTGTCCCACAAATCTCCTGATTTAAGTTATCTGTTAAGAGCTTATACTTCTATTTATGATAAATACTATGAAAACAGAACCCTTGCAACTAATAAACTAAATCGTTTTGACCCTATTAAAAGGAGAACCTCAGTAGTTGAAGGAACGATATCAAAACTGTTGCTCAACAACCATCTTATTACAGCAGGCGCTGAGTACAGACAGGAGTTTTTCCGCGGCACAAGGGTTAAAACTGGAAAAGGAATTTTCACAGTCGTAAAAGAGGGTGTAACAGCGGAAGGCTCAGAAATAACCTTAGACTACTGGGCAGGTTATATTCAGGACGAGTGGCAGGTCTCTGACAATCTCATAGTAGTTCCATCCATAAGGTATGACGACAGCGATAAGTTTGAATCAGATATAAGCCCAAAGATAGGTGTAACATATAAAATCCTTCCGAATTTAAGGGTAAAGGCATCTTACGGACAAGGCTTTAAGACCCCTACGCCGCGTGACCTATATATCAATATGAGAATGCCTGGACCGAGATATGTAGCTGTCGGAAATCCTGATCTCAAATCAGAAAATTCAGAGACCTATGAGTTTGCTTTAGAAGGCGAAAAAGGTATATTTACGGGAAGGATTGCCTACTTTTTTAATAATGTCAAAAATCTGATAGAAAGCGTGCAGGTTACACCACCTTTACCTGCCTGCCTTCCATTGCCTGCTGGTTGGACATGCTACACCTACAAGAATATTGCAAAGGCTGAAATCCATGGCGTAGAGGCATCAATTGGCATTAATATCACTAAGGAGTTCTCATTAAAGGGCAGTTATGCCTTTCTTGACGCAAAAGACAAGACGAATAAACAACGGCTCACTATGAGGCCAAAACACAAGGTTATCACAAAAGCGACTTATGAGAATCAATCATTAGGATTAAGAGGAAACATATGGGGTGAATATGTAGGAGACAATCTATGGCAAGTGGCTACTGCCACTACACCTGAAAAGATCAAAAACTATAGCCTCTGGTATGCAAGCATCTCAAAGGATATAACAAAGAATATTGAGCTTTATGCTGGGGTGGACAACATTTTTAACAAAAAAGATGAGGATATCCCGCTTGTTGGGTCTTTTTATTATGGCGGAATAAGGATTAAATTCTAAAAAGGAGCATAGAATGATTAAAAATTATCTGATTGTAATAGCAGTTATGTTGTTATTTATAACCCCTGTTTATTCTCATGAACAGTGCAAAGATGAGCCGAAACAATATTCGCTTATTCTTAATAGAAATCTACCGCATCTGATGCCTGTAATTTTAAATAATATGGAAAAATTGAGCATTACGGAAGAACAGGATAAGGCACTTAAAGAAATCGTAGCTGATGTAATAGAGCCTTTCTTTACAAAAGCTGGCAGGGCAATGACTCTGGAAAAACAGATTGCAGAAGATATCTTAAAAAATGATCTCCCAACGGAAGTTATTAACTCTAAGATTGACCAGCTTACGCTGCTGAAAAGAGAAGTCTCAGATATTCATATCAGTGTAATTAGCAGGATTAATAAGATTTTGAGTGAACAACAATACAAAAAACTTTTAACTCTTGCAGAAGAAAAACATAAACATTAAATGAGGTGCTAATATGCGAAAGATGAAGTTATCTGAAATCAAAAAATTCATTCATAATCACACATGGGCAACCCTCTGCACAGTCAGTGCGGAGGGCACCCCCTATGCCATTGAGTTTAATTATTTCTTGCTGGATGGGTATATATGCGGATTGATTAAGCCATCTGGGATCACCGCAAAAAATATTGCTAATAATCCAAATGTCTGCCTTAAGATGTGCAGGACAGATGATTCATCCAGAAAGTTTCAAGCAGTATCAGTCTTTGGCAGGGCAGAATTTGTTCAAGATGAAGAAGCCGTCCTTAAGGGATGGGATCTGCTTGAAGCGAGGCTTGGGCTGCCAAAAGGGCACTATGCAAAATTCAAAGAAAAATTTCTTCATAAAAGGAATAAATATCCTATTTTAAGGATAAAGCCACAGAAACTAACAGGTATAACATCAACATGAAAAAACGGATTTTAATAAATATCACATCAAGGAGGAATTAAAATGAAGACATTAATTATTACAGCTTCAAGATATGGCTCGACAGAGCAGATTGGAAGATGGATAAAGGAGAGGCTCCAATATGAGGGATTTGAAGTTGATATAGCAAAGACTGAAGATGTTGTTTCCTTTGATAGCTATGAATTGGTGATTATGGGTTCGGGTATTTACAGCCATTCAGTGCTTCCTGAACTAAAGGCATTTATAGAAAAAAATCGCCACGCACTTAAAGATAAAAAAAATGTTATTTTCGGAGTTGCCATGAAGATAAAGCCAGTATTTCATAAAGGAAAGATACACGGAGGATTGGAGCACTTGATACCTCAAATAGAAATGTTAAACGGGTCAGTAATATACGCAGACATGCTTCATGGCGAGATGGTGCCTCAGAAGATGACAGAGAAAGATAGAGACGGCGTGATGAGGTTTTATAAGATGCTGAACCTGCCAGAGGATGAAATTGAAAGAAGGCTAAAGCCGCGAACTCTTATGGACAAAAAAGAGGCATGGGAATTTGCAGAAACTGTAATAAGCAAGCTCAGTGGAGGAAAAGATGCAGGTCATAAGTAAAGCAGATAGATTTTTGAAAACTACAATATATATCCCAGCCATTGATAAAAAATGGCTCTTTGGCAATGAAACAGACGATCCCCTGAGATTTGCCTTTGATGCAAAGAGGGCTGTTCATCCGGGCGTAAGAGGCAGAATGATAGCCAAAGAAGATATTGCATCTATGTGGGCTGGCTTTATGAGCCGCCCAGGAAGAAGGTCCAAAAGGGCTGTTTATATCCATATCCCCTTTTGCCAGACGCGATGCCTTTATTGCGGATTCTTTCAGAACTTCTCAAATAAAGAGCTTGAAGACGCTTATATCGCAAGGTTAATCATGGAGATGGAGATGAATTCAAGGTCTCCATTTATGAAATCACATCCCGTTCATGCCGTGTATATAGGCGGAGGCACGCCGTCAGCGCTCAGTGCCGGCAATATTAAAAGGCTTCTTCAGGCAATACATTTAAACCTGCCCTTAGCCAATGACTATGAGATGACCTTTGAATCGAGGTTTCATGAGTTTGACGATGAGAAAATTTACATGTGCATAGAAGGAGGGGTAAACAGGTTTTCCTTTGGTGTGCAGTCTTTTAATACAAAAGTGAGGAGATGCATAGGGCGAATTGACGACGGCGAAAAGGTCATCGAGAGGCTCGAATACATAAAAGGCATTGACAATGCGGCGGTAGTCATAGACCTCATGTATGGAATGCCGCATCAGACAATGGATGTATGGGAAGAAGATGTGATGACATTAATCAAAAGCGGAATAGACGGAGGTGACCTGTATCAACTGAATGTCTATGAAGATAGCAAGCTTAAGGAGGCTGTGGAAAAGGGGACATTGCCTCCTGCATCAAAGACATCGGAGCAGGCCCTGATGTTCAAGGCGGGGGTGGAGATTATGGAGAGAGCGAGATACAAGAGGCTGAGCATCTGCCACTGGGCAAAAAACACGAGAGAGAGGAATATTTACAATCAGTTGTCAAAATCTGGTTTTATCACTATTCCCTTTGGAGCAGGCGCAGGAGGAAAGATTGAAGGACATGAATTTTTTGTGGACAGGGACATAAAGTCATACATTCAAAGGATTGACAGTGGGGAAAAGCCCATCATGTTTATGACCTCGCCTCCTGATGATTATGAGCTTTATACAGAGATTATTGGAGAAATGGACGGGGGAAGGCTGAATCTGGCAGCGCTGACTCATAAATATGGCGTTGATCTTGAAGATATGCTGGCTCCGTTAATCGAGACATGGCAGGCAAAGGATTTAATAAAAATGAGCGACGGATTTATTGAACTTACCATCGCAGGACAGTTCTGGTATGTAAACCTTACACAGGCTATGCTGGACTGGCTTGTAATGATAAAGAGCAACAGGCATCATTCGCTGCATGTTAAATCAATAGCGGCGCAGGGATGACAAAGAAGGCGACAAGAAAAAATAGGAGGTATCAGGATGGATCGTATATCAGGAAAAAAAGGAATTAAGGAAAAGGTGATGGAGATGGTATCGAAGAATCCATCGCAATCAACGGGCGCAATGGCAAAGGAGCTTGAGATAAGCGAAATGGATGTCATAAGGAACCTGCCTGAAGATATGGTTAAAGAGGTTTCAAAGGACAGGTTTGATGAGATTATCGCGGAGGTTTCAACATGGGGCGTATTAACGGTTATTGTTCAAAACGAATCAACCATCCTTGAGGTTAAAGCGCCGTTTCCTGTCGGGACTTATGGGCATGGCTTTTATAACCTCCAATCAAAAGATACGCCTGTCGGCGGACATATCAGGACGGATGATCTTTCAGCCGTCTTTTTTGTGAGCAAACCTTTCATGGGACTTGAAAGCTATTCCATACAGTTTTTCAATAATAACGGCAATGCCATGTTCAAGCTCTATCTCGGCAGGGATGAAAACAGGCGGATAATTCAAGAACATATGGAGAAGTTTATAAAGCTTAAAAACAAATTATAAGAAATGGGTGAGAAAATGAAAACAAAGAGCATATTAATAATAATTATTATAGGGACGATGATTTTTGCCGTCGCTGCAGCATATGCGAATGAAAAGATAACTATAGTTGATGATGCTAAGAGAAAAGTAGAGGCGCCTGTTAGACCCAAAAGAATAGTAGTCCTCAATAGTTCAAATATGGAAATGCTCTATGCAGTTGGTGGAAAGGCAATAGGAAGGCCGGAAAGCACAGGAATGCCAAAGACATTGCTAAATAAGGTAAAAAATCTGCCCTCTGTCGGTGAGACGCCTAACCCCAACGTGGAAAAGATAGTATCATTGAAGCCAGATCTGGTAATCGGGGTAAATGTCTCTTTTCACCACCAGATAATCCCGCCATTAGAAAAGGCGGGTATTCCTGTTCTTCTCTTTTCAATCAATAATTATGAAGATATTCTGAATAAGTTAAGACTTTTTGGAACAATAACCGGCAACAAGGAAAAGGCAGAGGCGGTCATAAAAGGCATTGAAAGGAGGGTTGCTGAAGTAAAAAACAAGATAAAAAATGCAACTCATAAGGAATCTCCCAAGCTTGTCATCTTGTGGGGGTCAACACATAGTTTTAATATGGCACTGCCTAATAGTTTTGTAGGCAATATCGTAGAAATGCTCGGCGGAGACAATATAGCAAAGGATATTAAACCATTAAACACAATGCCTCAATATGCAGCATTGAGTTTAGAATTTGTTATGAGTAAAGACCCTGATGTAATACTTGTAATTACTCATGGATATGATGACAAAGTAAAGGAAAAATTAAAAAGAGAGATAATGAGTCATCCTGCATGGAAGGAGATGAGGGCTGTAAAGGAGGGAAGGCTCTATATTCTACCTTATGAATTATTCGGCGTTAATCCAGCTATAAGGGTGGCTGATGCTGTTGAACATATTGCGAAAATAATGTATCCAAAGGCATTTTAAAAGGATAAAAGATGATAGAGGTTTGAGGCTTATATATTTGTAATTAATGAGGAGGTTAGAAAAATGGATACTGTAAATTTTCATGACATAAGGTATCTTAAAAGGGTTGTTACAGGGCTTTTAGGATTAGTAATCCTTGTTTTGGGCTTTATCGCAAGCGTCAAACTAGGGGCTGTAGATATAAGCGTAGGGGAGATAATAGCCCTTTTGAGAGGAGATAAAAACATTGCCAATTACCATATTATCTGGAATATTCGACTGCCCCGTATTATTGCAGGGGCATTAGTAGGGATGAATCTTGCTATTGCTGGTGCGATACTTCAGTGCATTATGAGAAACCCACTTGCAGACCCAGGAATAATCGGAGTTACATCAGGGGCTGGGCTTGCAGCGGTGGTAGTGATGATATTATTTCCTGAACATAACTCTCTTGTGCCTATAGTAGCATTTGCAGGCGCTATTTTATCATCTCTTGTAGTATATGGAATTTCATGGAAAGGCGGTGTGAATCCATTAAGGCTTATTTTAGCGGGGGTTGCGGTTGCATCATTTTTGGGGGCATTTATGACCGTGCTTATGGTATTCCACAGTGATAAGGTTCAAGGGACAATAAACTGGATGGCAGGAGGTTTTCAAGGCAGAAGCTGGGAACATGTAAAGATGATATTACCATATACCATTATAGGGACGGCAGTTGCGTTAGGAAGCTTTAAATATCTGAATATACTTATGCTTGGCGATGATGTTGCAAAGGGGCTTGGATTAAGGGTGGAGTCCGTGAGGTTCTGCTACATAGCCCTCGCTGCTTTTCTCGCTGCCTCCGCAGTAAGTGTAGCAGGACTGCTCGGTTTCGTAGGACTGATAATACCTCATGTTGTGAGATTGCTCGTTGGTTCAGACCATAAGTTTTTACTGCCGTTTTCTGCATTGCTTGGTGCAGCTATTATTATTATTGCAGATACAGTGGCGAGGACAATTTTTAACCCTGTTGAGATACCTGTGGGGGTGATAATGGCATTTTTAGGGGCGCCATTTTTTCTGTATCTGCTAAGAGGCAAATTAAGAGGGAGACATTGATATGAATATCCTGACAGCACGAGATGTGGATATCGCTTATAATAGCAAGAAGATTGTATCTAATTTAAACATAACATTTCAAAAACCTGAGATAGTTTCAATAATAGGTCCAAATGGTTCGGGCAAATCTACTATTTTAAAGGCGATAGGCAGGCTCTTAAAACCGGAAAGAGGAGTAGTTCTTTTGGATGGCAAGAATATCCATAGCCTCCCTACAAAAGAGGTTGCAAGGCGGATGGCAATACTGCCTCAGGGACTGCAGGTGCCTGATGATATTACCGTAAGAGACCTTGTCTCTTACGGTAGGTCGCCTCACCAGAATTTCTGGAATAGAGGAGACAGCAATGACAAAGATATAATAGACCAAGCCATCAGGGATACACATCTTGAAGAACTCTCTTTTAGACCTGTTCATACGCTTTCAGGGGGTGAACGGCAAAGGGCATGGATTGCTATGGCATTAGCGCAGAAACCTGAAATAATGCTTCTTGATGAACCTACCACATTTTTAGATATTCATCATCAGATAGAGATTATGGAGCTTTTAAGCAGGCTCTGCAAAGTGTTAGGGTTAATTGTTATCATAGTAATCCATGACCTTAATCTTGCAGTCCGCTACAGCCATCGGATTATTGCCGTGAAAAATGGTAAAATATTTAAGGACGGCTTGCCTTCTGAGGTGATAACGGAGGAAATCCTTAGCGATGTTTTTCATATAAAGGCTAAAATAATGAGAGGGCATACTGGGAGTGAAATAATCTGCATTCCCTATGGTGTCTGCAAACCCCAGAAATTAATACCAGATTAAAATAAAGAATGACAACTTTATCCTTAACGCGTTTAATCCTCTGCAGAAAAATGCCCGCCTCTACAAATGGGCTTCAGCATTAGCTCTAATTACTATTTTTTACAATATCTTTTAAGGAGTTGTCTCGGTTTACTTTGGGACTGCACAAAAATTTGCATCCAACTTTCTTTAATATTACTTTTAGCAAGCGCAATGTATGAACTTACAGGGATTGGGGGCATTGATTTCAATCGAAGCGGCTGGAATTGCATGGCTATCCTTTAAAGAAGGTCATGAATCTTTCCAAAAAGCACGAGGTAGTATGATTTGTTGTGATTGCAAAGATAATTGCAATTAGCGATGGAAATGTAACAAGTTTATTGATAGAAATGAGTTAACCCAAATAATGGATGATGTCCCAGAAATAGTTGAAGTAGGAAGCGACCTCAGTTAAAATGTTTTATCAGAAAAAACAAAAAATTAAAGGAGGTCGCCCCTATGGAAAAAAGATACCGCAAGATGTCAAAAAAAGCAAATGGAAAGATAAGGGAAATCGGTAGATTGCTATAGACATACTTACCAGAAAAAAGTTAACAAAGGTGAAGTAGTTATGAAGGAAGAAGAAACCAAATCTAAGTCATTGTCAGATTTGATATCGGTGGTAATTTCAGAAAGAGGAGGTATAAGAATAGTGGCTGCCTCCATTATTTTTGACTTATTCAAAAAATTTGGTATATACTTTGATTCCAAACCTAAACTACTACCAACATGGAGGCAGCTATAATGAGTATATACCACGAAAAAAGAAAAATCAACCCCTCTGAAGCAAGAGAGTTTATAAAAAATATTCTTAAGCAAAATAACTACAATGTATCACTAACAGCAAAAATTCTTGGTATATCAAGACACACAGTAAGAAGAGCAAGAGATGGTGATTTAAATGATTACTCAAGAGCCCCTAAAAAACCAAAGACTAAATATAATAATAAATTCAGAGATCTTATTTTAGATGAAGCCAAAAATACTAAATTTGGAGCAAGAAGGTTAAGAAGTTTTTTAAGAGAGAAATATTCGATATTTGTTCCTGAATCCACAATAAGGTATATATTGGAGAAAAATAAAATTCAGAGAAAAAAGATTAGGACCTACAATAAAAATAGACGCCATTTGTATAATTATGATGCATTATTACCTTTTACTGAATTGCAGATAGATACAAAACATATATTAGATCAGACCTCCTTACCAAAAGATGTTTATAAGCATATATCAGAAAAGAATTTACCTCTATATGCCTATAACGCTATAGACGCAAAAACAAGGATAAGATTCAGGATGTATTCTCATAATTTAAACTCAACCTATGGTCATCTTTTTATATTTCTAATAGTATTATGGCTTAGATTACACAATGTAAGGGATAAAATAAGGATTAGAGTTGATAATGGGATGGAGTTTTTTAGTGGTAGTAGTAAAAAGCTTTCGGAATTCAATAAATTCCTATCTAAGTTTGAAGCAGAAGTATATACAATTCCACCTGGAGCTAAGTATTTGCAGGGATTAATAGAAAATGCCCATAAGTTGGATGATGAATTCTTTTATTCTTCACATCCTTTAAGCTGCAACAATTATAAGCAATTCCTACATAAATCCCAGCAATGGCTAAATGTCTGGAATATAGCTAAAAAACATCATGGCATAGGTATGAATGGTTGTACTCCATTAGAGAAACTACAATCTTTAAAAACAGTCATAAACCCGAAAATAGTTAATTTCCCAGTATTGAGGCTTGAAGATGTAATGTTAACAATCGGAACTCTATTCGATATAGTCAATAACCAGTATGTTAAATCAATAATGAACAAAAGTGGTAAATATGTTATTGACAAGTACCAGCAACTATACCTGAAGGTCTTCCAATAGTTGTAACAATAGCAATGGCAGTGGGAGTAGCAAGGATGGCAAGACAGAATGCTATTATCAGAAAGCTTCATGCTGTGGAGACCTTAGGAAGCACGACAGTAATTGGCTCTGATAAAACAGGAACCCTTACAAAAAATGAGATGACTGTAAAACTTGCCTATGATGGGAAACATATTTATGAATTTACAGGCAGCGGCTGTGACCTATCAGGTGAGGTACTTTATGAAGGGATATCATTGAAAAATCTTGATTCAGAGTCAAAGGCAAATCTTTATAATATGCTCAGGATAGGTATGCTCTGTAATGAGTCTGATGTTTATGAACAAGATAGCTTTTATAAGGTAGATGGTGATCCCACAGAAGGTGCTCTTATACTATCTGCCATGAAGGCAGGGTTGAACAAGGAAGAAGAAAGTGAGAAATATCCACAGATAGCAATTATTCCCTTTGAGTCTGAAAGGGGTTATATGGCTACACTACACAGGCATAAAGGGAAAAAGTATATTTTTGTTAAAGGTGCACCTGAAAAGATTATTGATATGTGCAGTAAAGACATGTACGGAAATGAAATAAAAAGGGAGGAAATCTTACATATTGCATCAAACTTTGCAAAGGAAGGGATGAGGGTGCTTGCCTTTGCCTTTAAAGAAGCTGACCATGACCTTGAGGAGTTAACCTGTAAGGATGTAGAGTGTCCTGATATTACTTCAAACCTTATCTTTTCAGGACTACAGGGCATGATAGATCCTCCAAGGCCAGAAGTAAAGGAAGCAATTGAGGGATGTAAGAGGGCAGGCATAAGGGTTGTGATGATTACAGGTGACCATGTTATTACTGCAAAGGCAATTGCTGAAAAGCTCGGGATAGTACACGAAAAAGCAGAGGTCTTGACTGGCAGAGAGTTAGAAGGCATGACTGATGAAGAACTTTTTGAAAAAGTAAAAACAGTAAATGTTTATGCAAGGGTCTCTCCCCAGCATAAGTTAAGAATTACAAAGGCACTACTCAAACATGGCGAAATGAGACTTCTCTCTAAAATTGTGTAAGACATTATAAAACAACCTCATTAATTTTTTCTAATTCAAATTTCAATATAAAACTCTGCTTTAATTCATAAGAAGCTCCCGCTAATTTACTATTTGGCTAACACAGCCATTCATCATGTAAATTTGATAGCTGAATAAACAAATTAGTCTCTAACATCTTATAGGAATGAAAATATCCACCATGCTTCAGCCTCATTAATTCTATCCCTGAATTTATTGATTCCACTATATTTGTCGTGTATATATGCCTTCTTATCTCTTCTGGATATTTTAAAAATGCTTTTATCTTTTTCCATAGTGTATAAATCTGCTTTGTGCTCTTTAATGTTAATTTACCTTTGAGGTTTCTGTAAAAATGAAGAAAGCAAAGCTGATGGTCAGACACAGGAAAAAGTTTCCTGATTAT
>Ga0209809_1001144_pt1 | contig 22307 bp, 13 predicted proteins | sample YNPMSTMetaG_FD_186172 | JGI IMG/M metagenome (GOLD analysis project Ga0209809, IMG submission 186172) | Anoxygenic and chlorotrophic microbial mat microbial communities from Yellowstone National Park, USA - YNP MS-T MetaG (SPAdes) (version 2) ...
GGAGGAGCAGAAGAAAAGGCAACCCCCCGTGCGCCTGACATGTTCCCAAAAATTTTGGCACATTCCCGGCCCCTTTTACGCATAAATCTAGGGAAGCAGGCAACGGGCCGCTTCAAGAGGTTTCCAAAACACTTTTTTTAAGGAGGGCTGAGTCATGGTGTCCAAAAAAGCTTGGTGGCTGTGGGGTGGTTTGGTTACTCTGATCAGTTTGATGGGGGCCGGTCCGGGTTTCGGCCAAACGTATCCTCCCAACATTCGTTACGCTTTCGAGCAAACACGGAGCTACTCGGCCTCGCAGACTTTAGGTTATGTGGTCCACGTGGCCGTCATTCTCAAAGATCTTGAAGAGAGTCTAGAAAGCGGGGCTAATCCAATTAAGCTTTTCCGTGGGGCGTCAGCCTCTCTCCGGGCGATACCCCGCACCGGAGTCGATTCGGAAGCCGTTGTGCTCACCTGGAGAACCGCTGCCTTGTTTGATAGGGCTGCCGATGTCGGAGAGCGATACCAAAATCTTCAAGGTGCTGCTTTTAAGGGAGGATGGGCAGTTGGATCTATGCTGGCTTCTGAGGATGAGAATGTCCAGGCAGCGGGAGCGCTGCTAGGAATCTTGGGATTGATTTTGGGGGTCAACGAGGCATCCCAGATTGAACAGGAGTTACAATCTCTGCAAGTGGCTGCGCAAAAACTTGGGGTAGCTTGGGAAGTCTATCTGAAGAAACTTGGTCTCTAATTCCGTACCTCTCAGGGAGAGAGTGATTTTCCGAAAACCATCACGGGGCAGGTGGATCAGCCCTCCAGGTCCTTCCGGTCTTCCGGGCCGGGGACCTGGAGGGTGTTTGTTTTTTATGAGCCGGGGTGTTGGATAGGATCTTCTTTGGCCCTCTGGCCGGGCCTAGTTCATTCTCTCGCGCCCAACGGAGGGGAAAGCCATCTTTTCTGGGGCCGTCTTGTCTTTCTCTCTGTTGGCCTCTTGTGGTCCTAAATAACTCCCCCAAAAAAACGAAAGCGAAGAGGAACCCGGTCTGGTTCGGATACAAACGGCCTTTGCCCAGCCAGACGTGCATTGACTCCCAGAGACCAGCCTTCGGAGGCACTTCCGGTTTTTTGTGGACCTATGTAGTCCACGGCCCACCTTCTCCGGCTTATCTAACTTCTCTACTTTTACTCTTGGAAGTCCTTCCGGCAGCTTCCCGTCCGGAAATTGTCTCTCGGACTTCTTCGTTTGCTTTTCATCCTCCGGTTGAGGGGGTATAGCTTGACGTATGTTCGGAGGCCATGTATTTTCAGTTCTTAGGAGATACCTTTTTTCAGGCCTCATGGTGATGGTGAGCCTTTGTGGAAGTCTCGGCCTTGTCGGATTTCGAGAAGTTCGGCCCCGGCATGCTTTGAGTCGGTTTGCCTCGGTCGAATCTGGCCGGTTGTGTCCGGGAAAGGATGGGAGGCTCAGGTATGGCCCAGGCACGCTCGGCGAAGGATATTTTCCAATCCATTCTGGATCGGTATGAACAGGACCCTGCGCGGTGGGAGGAGGCGGTTCGGGAGTTCTGTGCGGGGGATGAGCACTTGGCCGCGGAGGTCCGGCAGTTGCTGGAGGCGTATCGGTCTGCGCAGCGGGAGGGTTTTTTAGAGCGGCCTGTCATGGAGCTTTTGGCCGACACCCCCGGCCAAGCCCCGCCCACCCTCTCGGTGGGCCTGGAGGATACCCATCTAGAATCCGTCGGTCCCTATCAGGTCAAACGGCTTTTAGGTTCCGGGGGGTTTTCCAGTGTTTATTTGGCCGAGCAGCGGGAGCCGATCCATCGGGAAGTGGCCCTGAAGGTGTTCCGGTGGTCGGGCGGGCCGGAAGCCCATTCGCTGATTGCCCGCTTCTTGCAGGAGAGGGAAGTGCTGGCCCTGATGGACCATCCCAATATCGCCCACATTTATGAGGGCGGGGTGCTGCCCGATGGCCGACCGTTTTATGCCATGGAATTGGTCCGAGCGGGGCGGCCGATGAGCAAGTTTTGTGATGATCTTCGGCTTTCGATTTCGGATCGGCTGGAGCTATTTTTGGAGCTTTGTTCGGCCATCCAACATGCCCATCAAAAGGGGGTGATCCATCGGGACCTGAAACCGGCCAACGTCTTGGCCTATGAGGAGGATGGCCGGCCTCGGGTGAAGGTGATCGATTTTGGATTGGCCAAGGCGTTGCAGCGTCGGCTTGGGCCGCAAACGGTGGAAACGATGTTGGGGGCCTTTTTCGGCACGCCCGCCTACATGGCGCCCGAACAAGCCGGCGGCGATCCGCTGCGGATCGACACCCGGGCCGATATTTATAGTTTGGGCGCCATCCTTTACGAGCTGCTGACTGGGCTAACGCCGCTGGATTTAAGTGGGGCCGACGGCGGACTGGTCGGACAGGTGGAGATCATTCGGCATCGGGAGCCGATCCGGCCCAGCCAGCGGGTGCTGCAGGAGCCTGGGGCGGAGGAGCGGGCTGCCTGCCGCGGCACAACTCCCGCCGGCCTGGCCCACTGCCTCCGGGGGGATTTGGACTGGATCGTGCTGAAATGCTTAGAGAAGGAACCGGGCCGACGGTACCCCTCGGTCGGGGCGCTGATGGAGGATATAAGTCGGTACCGTCGGCACGAGCCGATCATGGCCGCTCCGCCCAGTTGGACCTATCGGATGCGGAAATTTACCCGGCGGTATCGGGGCCTCCTGGCGGCGGTGGGGGCGGTGATCCTGGCCCTCGGACTGGGCCTGGTGGGCAGCACGTGGGGCTTTTTGGAAGCCCGTCGTCAAGCCGCCCAGGCCCAACGCCAACGCCTGGAGGCCGAACAAGCTCGCCAGATTGCCGAAAACGCCCGCATCGCCGCGGAAAAAGCGGCCCAGGCCGAACACCAAGCCCGCCTAGAAGCCCAACGCCAACAAAAAGAAGCCGAATACCAGCGGGAGCAAGCCGAATTGGAACGGCAAAAGGCCCAGACAGCAGCCGCCCAGGCCCAGGCGGCCCGCCAACAAGCCGAACGCCGCCTCGAACAAGTCCGCCGTAGCAACCAAATCCTGGCAGAAATCTTCGAGGAGCTGGACATCCGAAAAATCAAAGAGTCCCAGGAGCCGGTAGAAGCGGTCCTGGCAAAACGTTTGGTACAGGCTGCCGGGCAATTGGAGGAAGAGTCCGTAGGCGATCCCCTGGAGGTGGCTTATTTGCAAGCCACGCTTGCCACAAGCCTTCTAAGCCTTGGTTATCCGAAGGAGGCAGCCCGGCTTTTCGAAAAGGTTCTAGCCACGCGTCAAGCCCACCTGGGGCCAGATCACCCCGATACGCTTGCCAGCATGCATAACCTCGCCCTCACCTACCAGGATGCTGGGCAAGTGGAAAAGGCCCTGCCCCTTTTGGAAGAGACGCTCAAGCTCCAAAGGGCCAAGCTGGGGCCAGATCACCCCCATACGCTTAGGAGCATGAATAACCTCGCCGTCGCCTACCAGGATGCTGGGCAAGTGGAAAAAGCCCTGCCCCTTCATGAAGAGACGCTCAAGCTCCAAAGGGCCAAGCTGGGGCCAGATCACCCCGATACGCTTGGCAGCATGCATAACCTCGCCGTCGCCTACCGGCGGGCTGGGCAAGTGGAAAAAGCCCTGCCCCTTCATGAAGAGACGCTCAAGCTCCGGAGGGCCAAGCTGGGGCCAGATCACCCCGATACGCTTGCCAGCATGCATAACCTCGCCGTCGCCTACCGGGAGGCTGGGGAGCTGGAAAAAGCCCTGCCCCTTTTGGAAGAGACGCTCAAGCTCCGGAGGGCCAAGCTGGGGCCAGATCACCCCGATACGCTTGCCAGCATGAATAACCTCGCCCTCACCTACCTGCTGGCTGGGCAAGTGGAAAAGGCCCTGCCCCTTTTGGAAGAGACGCTCAAGCTCCAAAGGGCCAAGCTGGGGCCAGATCACCCCGATACGCTTACCAGCATGCATAACCTCGCCGTCGCCTACCGGCGGGCTGGGCAAGTGGAAAAGGCCCTGCCGCTATGGGCAGAGGCAATGGAGGGGATGGAGAAACATAAGTTTACCATTCCTATTGCAGATTTGGCCGTTCCTGCAGCCATTCGAGCTTACGAGGAAGCCAAGCAGTTTGATCGGGCGGAAGCTTGGCGGAGGAAATGGCTGGCCGTGATCGAAAGACGATCTGGGGCTAAATCCATGGAATATGCCGACGAACTGGCGGGGCTGGGCTGGAACCTGCTCCAACAGCGAAAATGGGCCGAGGCGGAAAAGGTCCTCCGAGAGTGCCTCCACATCCGACAGGAAAAACGGCCAGACCACTGGAGCACCGACAACACCCGCTCCATGCTGGGCGGGGCACTCTTGGGCCAAAAACGATACCCCGAGGCCGAACCGCTCCTACGAGAAGGCTACCAGGGCCTCAAAGACCGGGCCGATCAAATCCCCCCGGAAGCCCGAAAGCGGATCCTAGAAGCCGTGGATCGCCTGGTGGAACTCTATACCGCCTTGGGGAAACCGGAAGACGTAAAAAAATGGCAAACCGAACGGGAAACATGGGTAAAACAACTCCCGGAAAAAGAACCAAAGAAAGAGTGAACTTTTTGCCATTCCCGCGGAATAGAGCGGCAAGCAAAAAAATCGAAGGCCGAACGATGAACGAGCCAAGTACCCATCACATCACGCACCTTTTGGAGCGAATCGGCCAGGGGGACAGCAAGGCCCAGCAGGCCCTGTTTGAGAGTCTCTATAGTGAGCTTCGCAGCTTGGCCGAGGCGAAACTGCGCGGCGAGCAGCCCGACTGCCTTCTGCAGCCGACGATGCTGGTCCATGAGGCGTATCTGCGGATTTTCGGCGAACCGGCAAAGGTGGAGAGTTTTGAGAATCGGCGGCATTTCTTTGCGGCCATGGCCCGGGCGATGCAGCAGGTGCTGGTCGATTATGCCCGGCGGCGGTTGGCCCAAAAGCGGCAGGCCCACCAGCACCCCGCAGCAGCGGAGCCGGCCCCCACCCAAGAACCCGCCGTGGACGCCCACTGCGAAGAAATCCTCCAGGTGGAGGAATGTTTGAAACGCCTAGAAGAGGAAGAGCCGCTGGCGGCCAGGGTGGTGCAGATGCGTTTTTTTGCCGGCTACACCATGGCGGAGACGGCCCAGACACTAGGGGTTTCGCTCCGGACGGCCCAACGCCTGTGGAACTTCGCCCAGGCTCGCCTGCGCCAGTGGATAAAGAACGCGTCCTGATCTTCGCAAAAGGGAGAGACCCCAAACTCCCTGGTTTTCCGGCATATCAGTCTCCCTTAGGTTGCGAAGATGAAAAATCGGCTCGCAGAGGTTGTCGGGGAAATCTATCCTTTTCCCGCCTCATCTCCATGGTGTTTTCTGGTATGCCGGGGAGGCTCTCTGGTAAAGCCATGGTTTCGCTCTTTTGCCCGGCCGTTCCGGGTAGAAATGGAGTTTCGAGACCGCATCTAAGTTCTTGCGGCCAAAGAGGTTGCCAAAAATCTCTCCTCTGCCGATCCCGTGGGAGAAATGTTCTGCCTAGTCCTGGCCTGAGAGGGGAGCAACCGTTTAGGAAAATTTTCTGCCCAATGTTTGACACCATCGGCGGCGTGATTATACTACAAAAGATGATAGCGGATTTTCTGAAGTTCGCTTGAGTTGGAGGGGAGCCCACGGGGCTAGTAGCCCATGCCCGTCGCCCCAACCCTCACAAGCACAACCCCAAGGATATTCAGGGGGTTCCATAGCCGAAGGTGAAATGGGGGATATGCATTCTAGGGGGACCGATGTTTCCGGGATTTTCGTAACAGATACCCATTATTGATCTTCGCAAGCCCAAGGGACAGCCACGTCTCCCAAAGCGAGGGGATTTGGTGTCTCTATGATTTGCAAAGCGCCATAGGTCATCTTCTATCCTTACGATGAGGAGGGGTGTTATGTCCATGTTCACGTCTTTTGGGCGGCAGGTGGGCATTGGATTGGTGGTTGGGATCGTGTGGTGGGGATTGGCTTCGGGAGCGGAAGCGGCACTACTTGCCTACTGGAATTTCGACGAACCTTCCGGGGTTACCGCGGGTAGCGCCGCCAGTATCCTGGCCCCAGGCCAACTTCAGGGAGGCGTCGTGCATACGACGGCAGGCCGATTCGGCCGAGCCTTGCAATTTGACGGAACAGATGATCAGGTTCTCGTGGGCAACGTGGTCAACCTTTTCAGCACCCTTTCGGATAAGATTACCATTTCTTTCTGGGCGTATGGAGATGATTCCCTGCCTCGCAATAGCACCGTGTTCGGAGGCAAAAACGCCGCGGGCAACCGGGTGCTGAATGCCCATCTGCCTTGGAGTAATGGCAGGGTCTATTGGGATGCCGGTAATAGCGGCAGCGCCTACGATCGGCAGCCACTACCTCCGCCATCAAAGGCCAATGGAACCACTGGGCCTTTACCAAAGATGCCACCGCGGGGGTCATGAAAATCTATCTGAACGGCCAACTTTGGCAAATTACAGCGCCTAGCGGCACATCCAGCGCTGCCCTGAATAAGCCGGCCACCCAATCCAGCACCTATTCGGTGGCGGAGGCCAGCCGCGCCGTGGACGGAAATACGGATGGTAATTACTGGAACGGTTCTGTCACCCATACGAACAGCGAATATCAGCCTTGGTGGCGGGTCGATTTAGCCAGTGAAATCCCCATCCACGACATTGTCCTTTTTAATCGGAGCGATTGCTGTTGGGATCGGCTTTCGAATTTCCATGTCTCGATTTTCGACGCCGGCATGAACGAGGTCTTCCGCCGGGACCTCTTCACCACGGAGATCAATCCCAGTTCCGATCGAATTCCCATCCACGTGGGCGGCGTAACCGGACGGTATATCCAAGTACAGCTTAACAACACCGGTTCCGCACGGCCCTTATCGTTGGCCAAGGTGGTGGTCAACGGAACTCCTCAAACGCCCCAAACCTACACGATGACCGGGATCACTTCGTTTGCTATCGGGTCGGAGATTGGAACAGTGTTTTGGCCTGGCTGAATCGATGATTTTGCTATCTGGAATGAAGTGCTCAGCGATGCCCAGATAGCGGCCCTGGCCAGTGGGCCGGTGGTGATCTCCTCGGCAACCATCCAGAGTTCTATCACCAATAGCGGCGGTATCCTGAACCCCGGCGGGGAAGGCACGATCGGTACGACCCGTTTCGCCAGCGGCAATCTGGCCCTGCAAACTCGCGGTTCGACCGCTACGCAATCCAGCACGGCTTGGGGTGGAGTGGCCAGCCGAGCCATCGACGGAAACACCGATGGCAATTTCTGGAACAATTCCGTTACGCACACGAACGACGAATATCAACCTTGGTGGCGGGTGGATTTAGGCACCCCTGCCAGCCTGAGGACCATCACCCTGTGGAACCGGACCGATTGTTGCGGAGAACGGCTTTCCGACTTCCGGGTGTCCGTTTTGGACGATTCGCTTCAGGAAGTCTGGGGCGGCGATTACTTTACCCAAGGCGGTTATCCCAATCCCAGCTTCTCGATCACGTTGCCGGGGAATATTCAGGGTAGATATGTACAGGTGCAGCTTCGGGGAGCCAATCCGGCACGTCCTCTTTCCTTGGCAGAAGTGCAGGTGGAAGGGGGCCTGGATTATACCCAGACCGACACCGGCGTGCTGGTGGTCGATGTGGATGCCGCCAGCGGCACGGCCGACAAACTCATCGTCCCGGGCACGCTCCGTTTAGGTGGCACCCTGCGGCTGAACTTGCTTTCTGGGGAACCGGCCATCGGCTCTTCGTTCGACATTTTGGATTGGGGCGTGCTGGTGGGGCAATTTGATCGTCTGGAGCTTCCGCCATTTTCTCGACCTGCGATCTTTTGGGATACCTCCCGTTTGTACACCGAAGGAATTCTCTCCGTGGGCGTGCCGGAACCGAGCACGGCCCTTCTGTTCGTTTTGGGCATCCTGGGCCTGATCCTGGGAAAAGCACGGCTTGCTGGACGGCCGTGATCCCCTTTCGGCCAGCCCGGGCAGATGCTCCCGCATCGCTTTGCCGGAAAACGCAGATCGATACTTTCTGGCTTGCCCTCGGTAAGAAGGTATTGTGCCGCGGGAATGAACTCAGCCCGTTCCCCTCTTTGACGGAAAGGAATTCGGAAACTTCACGAAGTCAAGGACAAAGGAGGGTAAAGTATTCAGGGCCTCCAAGGAGGGAGCAGATGCCGTCGGCCAAGGCCTGTTCGCTCGACATCGTGTTGGCTTCCTTCGAGGCGAAGTTTCTTATTGTGCCTTGTATCGGGGGTATTGAGTTTCGCAAATCGTAGGCACACAAAGTTCGCTGGTGTTGGCCACGTCGGTCTCCCTTATTGAGCTTCGCAAATCTTAGTGAGAGACAAAATCCCTGGTTTTTCAGCTCGCTGGTGTGTCTTGGTTTTGCGAAGATCAATAGTTTTGCGAAGACCAATAGGAAGGCCTCCAAGCCCAACATCTTCATCCCCCACAGACACCCGTTGCCTCCGGCTCCTAGCACCATGCCCCCTCTAGCCAAGGAAGGCCATTTGGTCTATATCTTCGAGTATCAATAGTGATGCCTCAAAAAGTACCCTGGATCCAGCCGAGGGATGTTATCTGGGTGGAGGCGGGAGACGGTACCCGCCTTGTTTAGTTAACCGGTGGGTGCTCCTTCCGTTCCACAGAGGCCAAAGGGATAGTTTCTGGATTCCCGTTTGCCCGGGATGCCAATGACATGAGGGGATCTCTGGTTGGGTCTTCGGAGAGGGGGCCGAAGGGGCACGCATCGGCAATCGTTGCCCGGTCCAGACCAGCTGATGATGGCAAGAGCATGGCAGCGGGTTCCGTAGGCAAAAAGGTGCGGAGGATTGTGCTGTTAGGGTCCACCGGCAGCATTGGGCGGAACACCCTGGATGTGGTGGCCGCCTTCCAGGGACAGTTGGAACTGGTAGCCCTTAGCGCCCATAGCAATACGGGGCTGCTGAAGGCCCAGGCCCAACAGTTTCGGCCGCACTATGTGGTGGTGACGGATCCGGAGGCGGCTGCCCGCCAAGATTGGGCCGATTTACCCCCCGGATGCCAGCTTCGGGTGGGCCGAGATGCCCTGGTCGAGATGGCCCAACTTCCGGAAGTGGATATTGTCCTGGTGGCGATTGTCGGTCGGGCGGGACTGGAAGGAACCTTGGCCGCCCTGGAAGCGGGCAAAACGGTCGCCCTGGCCAATAAAGAAAGTCTGGTCATTGCCGGGCCGTTGGTAACCCGCTTGGCTGCCCAGCGCCAGGCCCGCATCCTGCCGGTCGATAGCGAACATAGCGCCGTCTTTCAGGCCCTCCAGGCAGGCAAACGCCACGAAGTCCGGCGGGTGGTGCTGACGGCCAGCGGCGGCCCCTTCCGAACCTATCCGCTGGATCGGCTCCAGCAGGTAACCGTTCAGGAGGCCCTGGCCCATCCCACTTGGAATATGGGGCCGAAGATTACCATCGACTCGGCCACTTTGATGAACAAAGCCTTGGAAATTATTGAAGCCCGCTGGTTATTTGATTTGGATCCCCACCAGATTGGGGTATTAATCCACCCCCAATCCGTTATCCATTCTATGGTAGAATATATCGACGGGTCGGTCATTGCGCAGATGAGTCCGCCGGATATGCGGCTGCCGATCCAATACGCCCTGTTTTGGCCGGATCGTCAACCTGCCGTGGCTCGGCAATTCGACTGGTCCCAGGCCTACTGTTTGGAGTTTTATCCGCCCGATCCCGATCGGCATAGGGCTTTGGAACTGGGACTGGAAGTGGCCAAAAAAGGCGGAACTGCTGGGGCCGTGCTCAATGGGGCCAACGAGGCGGCTGTAACCGCTTTTTTGGAAGGAAAAATACCGTTTACAGAAATCGTCCCCGTTTGCCGGGCGGTGCTAGAACGTCATCCGTTTGATCCCAGTCCCAGCTTAGACACGTTGCTTCGGTTAGATCGCTGGGCACGCCAGGAGGTCCAACGTTGGGTATGCTCCAAAACGGTTTAGCTCTCGTCCTCCTTCTGCAAGCTGGCTTGTCTGAAAGTTTCCCGGTGGGGACTCCGCCAGCGGCCAATGGAAATCCCCTCCATTTGGGTGGCTTGCCGGGAATCCATCCAGTGTGGCCTCCGGTCGTATGGGCTATGGCAGAACCTACCTGGCTGGACGGTCTTGTGGTGATCGTCAAAGTGGTTCTGGGCCTCTGCATGGTCATTTTCGTCCATGAACTGGGGCATTTTTTGGTCGCCAAACTGACCGGCGTTTGGTGTGAGAAGTTTTATTTGGGATTTGACTTTTTTGGACTTCGGCTTTTCCGATTCCGATGGGGGGAGACGGAATACGGGATCGGAGCATTTCCTTTGGGGGGATATGTGAAGATGTTGGGCCAGGAGGATCATCCTGGTCGCTTGCGGGAGGAATTGGAGCGGGCGAAGGCGGCCAAAACGGCTCTGAATTCCTCTTCCCAGTCCTCTCAAAGTACCCAACCTTCGCAGACGCCGAATATTACGCAAAGTGCCGATTCTTCTAATTCTTCTCCATCATCTCAAAACACCGATTCTTCTTATTCATCGCAAACGTCCAATTCCGCTCAGACATCTAAAATTACCCAAATCTCCCAAACAGCGCATTTTCCCGGATTTGTGGGAGCCCAGGAGCAATCCCCCACGCCCTCCAAAATTACCGAAATTCCGCAAACAGCGCAGTCTTCCCAAACTCCGGATCAAACAGGCCAAAAGGGGGATTCCCCGGTACCCGACGCCCCTCAACCGTCTTCCCCCAAAGAGGCCCCCCAACCCCCCTCCGATGAAATCGCCGCCCTGGAGGCTGCCCTTTATCACCCCCGGAGCTATCTGGCCAAGAGTGTGCCGCAGCGGATGGCCATCATTGCGGCCGGGGTGGCCATGAACGTGGTCTTCGCCTTTTTGGTGGCGGTTTGGGCCTTTGGCGTCGGGGTGGAAGATATCCGATGTGGGGTGGGGGAAGTTGTGCCGGGCCAGCCCGCCTGGCAAAAAAACATCCTCCCCGGCGACCAAATCCTCCAGATCGAAGGCCGACGGGTAGATCGGTTCCAGCAACTCCGGACCGACATCTCCCTGGGCGATACGGAAAAGGGGGTCGAACTGCTGGTGCAGCGGCCCGGGGAGGGGGAACCACGCCGGATTCATGTTTACCCTCAAACTAAGGGAAAATACCCAACCATTGGCGTGGGTGTGCCCTGGACCACTCAATTGATGCAGGAATTACCCACCGTACCCGGTACGGCTGCCGCCCAAACACAACCTCCCTTAATGCCGGGAGATCGCATTGTGGGGGTGAACGGTATCCCTGTGGCCAATTATGCCGAACTGCGCCGGGCATTGGCCCGATGGGCGGATCAGCCGATCCAGCTTCGTATCCGTCGGGCTTCTGAGAAGCACCCCCTGGCTGCTTCGGACCGCCCGCCGGAGCCCGCTACCTGCCAAACATCCTCCCTGGCCGGCTCCCCTCCGGCTGGATCGGATGGGGCTTCTGAGGGGGCAACTCCCGTCGGCGAAACGGAACTGGTGGTTCCGGTGGCTCCCCAGCCGATCCGCCGTTTGGGCCTGATCTTGGAAATGGGCCCGATCGTGGCCATTCAGGAGGATTCTCCTGCAGAACGGGCTGGCCTGTTGGCCGAAGAAAAAACCTCTGAGGATGGTTCCTCACGGGCCGGGGATATTTTGACCACCCTGGACGGCCAGCCGATAGGTGATCCGCTGACGCTTCCGGAACGGCTCCGCAAGCGGGCCCAGCAGCAGCCGGGTGTTCCAGTCCGCCTTGGGGTGCTTCGGCAGGGCCGATTGATTGAGTTTTCTGTGCCGCTTCGGAATCTGGATGTGTATTACGAGAGTTTTAGTGCGGAAAGTCCGGTGGCGGTGCCCAGTTTGGGGATCGCGTATCAGGTGCGGAACAAGGTGGTTGGAGTGATTCCCGGCAGTCCGGCGGCCCGCGCGGGCATCCAACCGGGTACCCTCCTGCTGGCGGCCCAAGTCTTGCCGCCGGAAGAGTTCGAACCTGCCGGTCTGAACCCGCCCCAACTCCGGGCAGCCCAAAAAATGCTGGCCCTGCGAATCAAAGCCCTCCTGGCCGATAAACCGAATTGGCCTTATTTAATAAGCCGACTTCAACACACCCTGCCCGGTTCCACCGTAGAACTCCAGGTGCAGGACCCCGCGGGGCGGCTGCAAACGGTTCAGCTCCAGCCGGAGGGTTTGCCTGGAGCCTATGACCCGATGCGGGGCCTGCTGTTGGAACCGGAGACCTTTCAGCGAAAAGCGGACTCTTTTTGGGCCGCCGTGCGCATGGGCTATCAGGAGACGGTCGATTCCTTGACCCTGATCTTCCGAATGCTGAGGGCGTTGGGCTCGGGGCAGGTGTCGGCCAGCGAACTGCGCGGCCCGATCGGCATTATCGATGCCGCAGTCCAGTTTGCTTCGGCCGGAACCGGCGAGTTTCTGCTGTTTCTTTGCATCCTGAGCGCCAACCTGGCAGTGCTCAATTTCCTGCCCATTCCGGTGCTCGACGGCGGCCACATGGTCTTTTTGGCCTATGAGGGCATCCGCGGCAAACCACCCAGCGAACGGGTGCTGGTCACCCTGACTTATCTGGGCCTGTTTTTTATCCTTGGCCTGGTGATCTGGGTTACCGGCATGGATATCGGCCGATGGGTTGCCGGTAAGTAAACTCCTCTGGGCCGTGCGAGCGAACCTTCGGCGTATTGTCAACGGAATCCCCCCTTAAGATTGGGCCACATTCCCTCCTCACTTAGCGATCTTCGACCTCTGTTTGCCATTTGGGGAAGAGGAGCAACGCATCTGCTCTCCCCTGACGGGCTAAACCCAGTGTGTCATTCCCGCGCAAGCGGGAATCCAGAAAGTAACAGGCCATGGTATCGGGACGGGGCTTCCCAGGGATGAGATATAGTCCCCTCCATTCGGCTAAAATGTTCCCACACCGGTATCTTGGAATCTTCGCTATTTCGCCATCTTTGGCCGCCGGTTGCCAATTTGGGGCCGATGGGGGAACTTTTTCCCGGGTTGCCCCATCTAAAAAAAGGTAGAATTGGGGAGAAAAATTCCCCTTTTGGGTGGTTCGGTCCATGTGGGTTCGGTCTTCTTTTGAGGAGATGGTGCGATGAGAAGGTTCTTCGGGTCCTATGGGACGTTGGCGGGTGTGGCCGTGTTGGCCCTCGTATGGGTTGCCGGACTGGCGTGGGGGCAGCAGCCGGGACCGGCGGTTTTGGGGGCAGCGGCGGGCAAACCCGGCTCGGCCAACTTGCCGCTCAAACGCATTGTCCTGTTTAGCTCCGGCGTGGGCTTCTTTGAACATCGGGGCGAATTGGTCGATGACGCCCAGGTGGAACTCCGCTTCCGCACCGAAAACATCAACGACCTGCTGAAAAGCATGGTCGTGATGGACGAGGGCGGCAAAGTCTCCGTGGTAACCTATGCCTCGAAAGACCCGATTAGCCGGACGCTGAAAAGTTTTGCTGTGGATCTGACCACCAATCCCACGTTGGGCCAACTGCTCAACCAACTGCGCGGGGAGAAGGTGCGTCTGGAAGCTCCGAATGAGATTGTGGGCACCATCTTGGGCGTGGAAGTCCGGGAGGTTCAAGTGGGCAAAGACCAGGTCCAGAAGGTGGAGTTTTTGAACCTGGTAACCGACGGCGGCATCCGCTCGGTCGCTCTGGAAAAGATCAGTGCCATCAAGCTGGTCAACGAGAAGATCGACAGCGAACTGAATAAGGCGTTGGCGGTGCTGGCCAGTGCCCGGGATGTGGATAAAAAGACGGTCGTCATCCGGTTTACCGGGGAGGGCAAACGCCAAGGCCGGATCGGCTACATCCTGGAGACGCCGGTGTGGAAGACCAGTTATCGGTTGGTATTGGAGGAGGGTAAACCGGCCCTGTTGCAAGGTTGGGCGATTGTGGAGAACACCACGGAGGAGGACTGGAACGAGGTGAGCCTGGCGCTGGTGAGCGGTCGGCCGATTTCGTTCCAGATGGACCTGTATCAGCCGTTGTATCTGCCGCGGCCTTGGGAGAAGCTGGAGTTGTATGCATCGCTTCGGCCCAGGGTGTATGAGCAGGATTTGAGCCAGCGGGAGAAGGAATTCCTGGCCCGTGCAGAGGGCAAAGGAGGTGGGGCGGCTTCAGGTGCGGTGGAGGCGGAGGAAGCGGATGCGGAGGCGGTGGCGGTCAACCGGGCCGCAGAGCGGCGTGCCTTTGCTTTGGCAGTCCCGGCTTTGGCCGGTGCTCCTGCTCCCGGAGGAGCTCCGATGGAGCAGGCCAAGGCCCTGAAAGCCGACGGCGGCTTTGCCTTCCGGCGGGATGTCCCTTCGGCGGCCACCGCCACCCAGCTTGGCGAAGCCTTCCAGTACGAAATCCAAGCGCCGGTGAGCCTGCCCCGACAGCAGTCGGCCATGTTGCCCATCGTAACCGCAGAAGTCCAGGCGGAAAAAGTCTCTATCTATAACCCTTCGGTCCATGCGAAACATCCGCTTCTCGGCCTCCGGATGACCAACACGAGCAAATCCTACCTGATGCAAGGGCCAATGACCATCTTTGATCAGGGGGCTTATGCCGGGGACGCCAAAATCCAGGACATTCCGCCTGGCAGCCAACGGCTACTGAGTTATGCGATGGACCTGAAAGTGGAAGTGGCCCCGGAAAGCAAAGGCAAACCGGAAGAGCTGGTCAGCGTGCAACTGATCAAAGGCGTGGCCTATATCAGCCGAAAATACGCCCGCAGCCAACTCTACACCATCAAAAACTCCGCCGACAAGGTCCGCAAACTGCTGATCGAGTACCCTTACGATCCGCAGTGGACGCTTGTCAATCCGAAGGAACCGGCCGAGAAGACACGGGACATGTACCGGTTCCTGGTCGAGGCCAAGCCGGGTGAACCGACCACCTTAACCGTTGAGGAGGAACGGATCGAGCGGCAGCAGGTGGCCATCACCAACCTGGACGATGGGATGATTGGCATCTTTTTGCAGGCCAAGGTGGTCAGCGACCAGGTCAAGGCGGCCCTGAAGCAGGTGGTGGCGTTGAAGGCGGAGTGGCAGGCCTTGCAGCTTAAACGCCAGCAACTGGAAGAGCAGATTCGCATTATCGAGCAGGAGCAGAATCGGATTCGGCAGAACATGGCGCAGTTGGACCGCACGAGCGACCTGTACAAGCGGTATGTGCAGAAGTTTGCCGAGCAGGAGGACCAGAACGACAAGCTCCGTGCGGAGATCAAGGCGGTTGGTGAGCAGCTCAACGCCGCCAAAAAGAAACTGGACGATTACCTGATGAGCCTGGAAATCAAGTAAAACAAAGGACCAGCAGGTGACGAACAAGCTGACCGTTAGGCCGTTGGAGTGAACCTGCCATTTACCCGGTGTGGGCAAATCAGGGAGAAAGAGAGGGGTTTATTGATCTTCGCAAATGATAGAGACCTAAACTCCCCCGTTTTCAACCGCGTTTGTGTCTGGTGGTTTTGCGAAGGATGATAGGTTTCGGGACGGAGGTCTTCTGCGGACTTCCGTCCCGGCTTGTTTTTTGATTGTCGGTTCCCAGAATGAGGCAGGGGAACTTTCCCGCCGGCTTTGGCGTCTAAAAGCTAGAATTGTGGTAACATTTTAGCCGAATGAAGCAACTCGCCTCTGCCCTGGCCGTCGAGAGGCCGGCTGAGGGGTTGTCATTCCCGCGAAAGTGGGAATCCAGAGAGTATCTCAGAGGCAGTCCCGAAATTGGTACTCGAGCGGCGGCCCGGACCGTTGCCAAACCCTTCCGATTTACCAAAGTGCCCGTTTTATGGGGGTTTTGGCAGTCTGGGGCCGCCGGTTGGTAGTACATCTGGCTAAACACGGAATTTCGGGACAGCCTCTCAGAGTTCCCGCTCGCCCAGCAGGAACACAGTAGGAGGCACAAAGGAGCCTGGATTCCTGCCTACGCAGGAATGACATATTGGGCCCCCCATTCGGCTAAAATGTTACGCTAGAATTATGTAGATTGCATCCCTTGTTCGAGGGATGTCCGGTTGTGTTTTATCTCTTTTTTAGAGGAGGAGATGGCATGAATCGTCTGTTTTGGTCCAGAGGGCTTTTAGCCAGCTTGGGAGTTTTGGTGGTAAGCACATTGGCGTGGGCCCAGCAGCCGGGACCGGCGGTTTTGGGGGCAGCGGCGGGCAAACCCGGCTCGGCCAACTTGCCGCTCAAACGCATTGTCCTGTTTAGCTCCGGCGTGGGCTTTTTTGAACATCGGGGCGAATTGGTCGATGACGCCCAGGTGGAACTCCGCTTTCGCACCGAAAACATCAACGACCTGCTGAAAAGCATGGTCGTGATGGACGAAGGCGGCAAAGTCTCCGTGGTAACCTATGCCTCGAAAGACCCGATTAGCCGGACGCTGAAAAGTTTTGCCGTGGATCTGACGACCAATCCCACGTTGGGACAACTGCTCAGCCAACTGCGCGGGGAGAAGGTGCGGGTGGAAGCCCCCAATGAGATCGTGGGTACCATCTTGGGCGTGGAAGTTCGGGAGGTGCAAGTCGGCAAAGACCAGGTCCAGAAGGTGGAGTTTTTGAACCTGGTAACCGACGGCGGCATCCGCTCGGTCGCTCTGGAAAAGATCAGCGCCATCAAACTGGTCAACGAGAAGATCGACAGCGAACTGAACAAGGCGTTGGCGGTGCTGGCCAGTGCCCGGGATGTGGATAAAAAGACGGTTGTCATCCGGTTTACCGGAGAGGGCAAACGGCAAGGCCGGGTAGGTTATATTTTGGAGACGCCGGTGTGGAAGACCAGTTATCGGCTGGTATTGGAGGAGGGTAAACCGGCCATTTTGCAAGGTTGGGCGATTGTGGAGAACACCACGGAGGAGGACTGGAACGAGGTGAGCCTGGCGCTGGTGAGCGGTCGGCCGATTTCGTTCCAGATGGACCTGTACCAGCCGTTGTATTTGCCGCGGCCTTGGGAGAAGCTGGAGTTGTATGCATCGCTTCGGCCCAGGGTGTATGAGCAGGACCTGGCCCGCAAGGATGAGGAATTCCGACGGTTGGCTTTGCGAGCGGCAATGCCAAATGGGAGACCAATCGCGGATGAGAAAGCCAAAGGAAGAGAGGCGACAACAAAAGCTCTCGACGTTCTTCAGCGTCAAACCCAACTTGCCCAAGGCGGCGCCGGCCGAGTAGCGGACGCCGCCGCTCCGGAACCTGAGCTGGCCGAAGCCGGTTATGGAGCCATTCCCACGGCAGCCGAGGCCAGGGAAGTCGGCGAAGCGTTTGAATACCAAATCCAAGCGCCGGTGAGCCTGCCCAGGCAACAGTCGGCCATGTTGCCCATCATCAGCGGTGAGGTCGCCGTGGAGAAACTCTCGATTTACAATCCGGATGCTCATCCGAAACATCCTCTGTTGGGCCTTCGGCTAAAAAACACGACGAAAACCTATCTCATGGAAGGCCCGATCACCGTCTTTGACCAGGGCGCCTATGCCGGCGATAGCAAAACCCGAGGGATTCCGCCTGGCAGCCAACGGCTACTGAGTTATGCGATGGACCTGAAAGTGGAAGTGGCCCCGGAAAGCAAAGGCAAACCGGAGGAGCTGGTCAGCGTGCAACTGATCAAAGGCGTGGCCTATATCAGCCGAAAATACGCCCGCAGCCAACTCTACACCATCAAAAACTCCGCTGACAAGGTCCGCAAACTGCTGATCGAGTACCCTTACGATCCGCAGTGGACGCTGGTCAATCCGAAGGAACCGGCCGAGAAGACCCGGGACATGTACCGGTTCCTGGTCGAGGCCAAGCCGGGCCAGCCCACTACACTGACCGTGGAAGAAGAGCGGACCGAGATGCAGCAGGTGGCCATCACCAACCTGGACGATGGGATGATTGGCATCTTTTTGCAGGCCAAGGTGGTCAGCGACCAGGTCAAGGCGGCCTTAAAGCAAGCGGTGGCGTTGAAGGCGGAGTGGCAGGCCTTGCAGGTTAAACGTCAGCAACTGGAAGAGCAGATTCGCATTATCGAGCAGGAGCAGAACCGGATTCGGCAGAACATGGCTCAGTTGGACCGCACGAGCGACCTGTACAAGCGGTATGTGCAGAAGTTTGCCGAGCAAGAGGACCAGAACGACAAGCTCCGAGCGGAGATCAAGGCAGTTACCGAGCAGATCAATGCCGCCAAAAAGAAACTGGACGATTACCTGATGAGCCTGGAAGTGAAGTAAGTCCCGGCTGGGATTCAAACGACGGAGAGGATAGGGTAGGCTGGGACTTAGTGGGGTTTTCGGAAAGGCTCCCCATGTTGGCAGCCGATGGCTTCCAACTGGAGGAGCCTTTTTTTCATCCGCAGTCCGCCGGGAGCGGTAAAGCCGACCAGTTTTCCCCCGGCGCCGACAACCCGATGGCAAGGGATCAAGATGGGGATGGGATTTCTGGCCAGGCATTGGCCCACCGCCCTGGCAGCTCGTGGTGCACCGGCTTGCCGAGCCAACTGGCCGTAGGTGATGGTCCTGCCGTACGGAATTTGCCGACAAAGGGCATAGACACGGGCTTGAAACAGGCTGACAGTGCCAGGATCGACCGGCACATCGGTGAAATCGACGATCTTTCCCTCGGCGTAGGCCTGGAGGCGATGGATCAGCTCCAATTCCCAGGGGGACGGGCGGCCCGGGTAATTCCCTACATCCGAGAGATTCCACACCCGAATTTCCCCCTTCTTGGGAGGGATGATCTGGTCTAGTTGGAGGGGTATGCCAAGGTGTTTTTCCAGGGCAAGTGCTACAGCGAAGGGACCATCATGGCCGAAGGTTAATCCCCGGACCGTTTGCCCAGCCCAAACCACTCCCATCCAGCCCAATGGGGTGGCAAAAAATAGAATATGTGTGGGAGTTGGGGGGTTACTCATGGAACTTTTAACGCTTATAGGTGGTATTGGATACCATCTTCGAGGTATTTGAGTTCTACGGTTCCGGACTGGGACGTTCGGCACTTTCCCCCATTTGAGGAGATAGAGTTGTCTGGCCTGCCTTTTCGCAGCAACCCCACCTTTGCTTTATTCAATACCACCAGATAGTGGTAATCATTTTGGGCTAGCCTTGGATTTACTAGGATGTGAGGGTGGCTTTAATCACCTCTATAGAGGTATTCCGTCGGTTAAATACTTCTCTAGAGGGGTATATTTGCACATAAAAATGGCACTTCTCTTTTCCGAGGGGTTCCTCTAAGGGCCGAATTCTCATATTATCATAAAGATGAGCGCTTATCCGAAGCTAGGTTCGGATATTTTGGCCGGAAAGGGGAGCCCCTTTTCGGCACGAGTAACATTTTAGCCAATGAAGCAAATCGTCTCTCCCCTCCTGGAAGAGGTCGGCCTGCGGAGCAGGCCGGGTGAAGGGGCCTATTTAGTGTCATTCCCACGAAAGTGGGAATCCAGAAAGTAAGAAACCCTATTGTCTGGACTGCTGCTTAGGCAGCAAAGACACACCGCTCCGGTTCATTCGGCGAAATGATTACCGGCACGAGAACCTGGGGCAGATAGGCTGTACGTGATCGAAGGTGGCAACGATGAATCCGTATAGCGGCCTGTGCGACGATTTTTATGTGAATATGAATCTTTGTACCGAAATGGAACTGCCGAGCAATCGGGAAACCATCCTCCACTTTTTCGAACGGATTCGGAAAGCCTATCCGGAAATGCGGAACTTTTACTGCCGGGAAGAGGATGAATTCGTCTTGGAAGAGGATAAGGAGGAAGGACGATACCGCTGGTGCTCGGTGGAGCTGCGGCGAGTCTGCTCCGGATATGTCAATCCGGAGGAGCTGGAGAAGGCCTTTGCCCAGCATCGTCTGGTGTTGCAACTGGCGCCGTATGAGTTGTCGATCAGTCCGTTGGATTGCGAAGCCCTGGACGTGCTGTTTGGGTTTGATTTTACGTATCGGGGCAATCACAACCAGGCGGTGGCGGAGGCGTTGGGGGTGCCGCTGGCTTTTGAACGCTTTGCCGAATGGCCCGGCGCCACGGTGATCCATTATGAACCTTGCTTGACCCTGGCCTTGGATAGGGAATGCCGTCGGCAATGTCGGGTGAGTCTGGAAACCCGCACCAACGCCTATCATGTGCGGACCGGCGATTATCCGGAAGAACAACTCAGTGTCTATGTAACTTGCCGACAATACGGAAGCTTGCCCAACGAGGACGCCTTCCTCACCACGTTTCATGAGTTAGCCCAACTTTGCCAGCAGGTAATCGACACGTATGTAATCGACAGTGTGTTGCAGCCGCTGGCTCGGGTCATTGCTACCCAATAGAGAGGCCTCTTTGCTTTTCGCCAGCCGGGGAAGAGACGAGGTACTGCTTTCGGTTCTCATAGGACGCCAACAAAAAACGGCGGCCCAACTTCCCGGAAGTTGGGCCGCCGCTCCACGGCGAGACCAGGCCTGCGCCGACGTCTCCGCCTAGAGGCACGCTCGTGTTTTCAAACCCGGCTATTTGCTGCTGGCTGGCTCACAAGCTTTCGGTTCGCAAACCTTCGGCTCGCTGCAGCAGGGTTTGCAGACCGGCACCGGGCAGCAAACTTTCACCGGCACCTCCACGCAAACCACCTTCGGCACACACCGGGTTACCGTATAGGGGACTTGCTTCGCCACGTACTTGACGCACTGCACCGTCTTGGTCTCGCAGACAGGCTTGCAGATCGTATAAGGCACCAGTTTCGTCCGTTGCTCCGGAACCATCTTGCACACCTGATAGGTGCAGGTCTTCACCCGCTGCTCCGGCACCATCCGGCAGACGGTGTAGGTGCAGGTCCGCTGCTCCGGTACCATCTTGCAGACCTGATACTGGACGGTCTTGACCCGCTGCTCCGGAACCATCTTGCAGACGGTGTAGGTGCAGGTCCGCTCTTCCGGTACCAGCCGGCAAACCTTGTAGGTGCAGGTCTTCACCCGCTGCTCCGGCACCATCTTGCAGACCTGATACTGGACGGTCTTGACCCGCTGCTCCGGCACCATCTTGCAGACCGTGTAGGTGCAGGTCCGCTCTTCCGGTACCAGCCGGCAAACCTTGTACGTGCAGGTCTTCACCCGCTGCTCCGGTACCATCTTGCAGACCTGATACTGGACGGTCTTGACCCGCTGCTCCGGAACCATCTTGCAGACGGTGTAGGTGCAGGTCCGCTCTTCCGGTACCAGCCGGCAAACCTTGTACGTGCAGGTCTTCACCCGCTGCTCCGGAACCATCCGGCAGACGGTGTAGGTGCAGGTCCGCTGCTCCGGTACCATCTTGCAGACCTGATACTGGACGGTCTTGACCCGCTGTTCGGGCACCATCTTGCAGACGGTGTAGGTGCAGGTCCGCTCTTCCGGTACCAGCCGGCAAACCTTGTAGGTGCAGGTCTTCACCCGCTGCTCCGGCACCATCCGGCAGACGGTGTAGGTGCAGGTCCGCTGCTCCGGTACCATCTTGCAGACCTGATACTGGACGGTCTTCACCCGCTGTTCGGGCACCATCTTGCAGACGGTGTAGGTGCAGGTCCGCTCTTCCGGCACCAGCCGGCAAACCTTGTAGGTGCAGGTCTTCACCCGCTGCTCCGGCACCATCTTGCAGACGGTGTAGGGGACTTTCTTCACGCAGGTCTCGGCAACGTACTTGACGCATTCGATTTCTTTTTCGACCACTTCCGGTACCCAGACCTTCTTGACGCACCGGATCGGCGGGCACTGGACCTCGACGATCTTCGTTTCGCCGGGGCAGTAGATCATCCGGCAGGTGCACGGATCCCAGACCCAGGTGCCCGGCTCCTGGATGCACTTTTTGACCACCGGACCGGGCTTTTCGTACACCTGGGTTTCCCATCGGCCCGTGCACACCTGGACCTTCTTGGTGTATTTAACCGGCTTGTACACCGTGTAGCAGACCTCCCGTTCTCGGGTTTCATACACCGGTTTGCACACGGTGTAGGTAATCTCTTTGGTTTGCGTTTCCCAAACCGGCTTCATGACGGTATAGGTCTTGGTCCGGGTTTCATAGACCGGCTTCATCACGGTGTAGCAGATTTCCTTGGTTCGGGTTTCCCAAACCGGCTTCATCACGGTATAGGTTTGGGTCCGCGTTTCATAGACCGGTTTGCACACCGTGTAGGGGATTTCTTTGGTGACGGTTTCCCAGACGGGCTTCATCACCGTATAGGTCTTGGTCCGGGTTTCATAGACCGGCTTCATCACGGTGTAGCAGATTTCCTTGGTTCGGGTTTCCCAAACCGGCTTCATCACGGTATAGGTTTGGGTCCGCGTTTCATAGACCGGTTTGC
>Ga0209809_1001148_pt1 | contig 22293 bp, 15 predicted proteins | sample YNPMSTMetaG_FD_186172 | JGI IMG/M metagenome (GOLD analysis project Ga0209809, IMG submission 186172) | Anoxygenic and chlorotrophic microbial mat microbial communities from Yellowstone National Park, USA - YNP MS-T MetaG (SPAdes) (version 2) ...
GGGTGAAGAAGGCGCTCTGCGCGAGTCCCGGTCCGGCCGGAAGTGGATCGTGGATCCGGTGGACGGGACCGTGGATTACGTCCGAGGGATTCCGGCGTGGTCCGTCCTGATCGCTTTGGAAGATCCCTCGGGCGTGGCGGCGGGTGTCTGTTACCTGGCGGAAATGGGCGAAATGTATTGGGCCGGGCGCGGCATGGGCTCCTACCGCGACGACACACTCCTGAGAGTTTCTGAGGTGGGCCGGCCGGCCGAGGCTGTCTTGTCCGTCAACGGCCTCCAGAAATTGAGCGGAGCGGACTGGGGAGTGAAGGTGCTGGAATTGATGAGCCGGTTCCGGGCGGTCAGGTGCTTCGGCGGCTGCTACGACGCCATGCTGGTGGCCTCGGGGCGCGCCGAAGTCTGGATCGAGCCGCAAGCCAGCGAGTGGGATTTGGCGCCCCTGAAAATCATCGCTGAAGAAGCGGGGGCAGTGTTCTTCAACTTCGACGGGGCCGCAAGCATTTACGGCGGAAATTGTGCGATCGTGGCGCCCGCGTTGGCGCCGGTGGTGCGCGAGGCTCTGGGTATCCCGTAACCGGCCATGTGGCGGGGCCGCCCAGGTGCGTCTGCGATAATAAAGAGCGTGGCCAAGGCGAAGGACCTGCTGGCGACCCTGGAGCGCACCGAGCAGCAACTGCGGCTGTTTCAGAAAATCAGCCGCTTCATGGTCAAGGAGATGAGCCTGCAAGAGGTCTTGCAGGGCATCGTCTCGCTGGTCGTCGAGTTCATGAATTGCGATTCCTGCCTGGTCTATCTGCTCGACAACGACGATCTGGTTTTGTGCGCGTCCAATACGCCGCATCCGGATCAGATTGGCCGGATTCGCCTCAAGCTGACCGAGGGCCTGACGGGCTGGGTTGCGCGCGAGCGGCGCGTGCTGGCGATTTCGCGCGAAGCGTACAAGGATCCGCGCTTCAAGGCGTTTCGCGACTTGCCGGAAGACAGTTACGAGGCGTTCCTGTCGGCCCCGGTGATCGCCCGCAACCGCGTGGTCGGCGTCATCAACGTCCAGCACCGCAATCCGCACCAGCACACGGGAGCGGAGATCGAGCTGCTCGCGACGGTAGGTGAACTGGTCGGGTGCGCTCTGGTGCTGGCGAGAATGGATCCGGCAGCGGTCGAGCGCGCCAATCACGTCGAGCTGGTGCTGGCCTCGGGGCCTCCCAAGCCCTGAGGAGTCCGCACGATGAGATTCGCGGCCTTGTGCTCGCTGTGGCTGGCCCCGACGGTGCTTTGCCAGGAGCGCTGGGAACTCAGGTATTCCTACGAAGGGGACGACAGCGAGCTCCTCTTGAACGATCTGGCTTTTGCCTCGGCGCTGCGAGGCGTGGGCTGCGGAGCGCTGCGCGAGGGCAGGCGCGAGCGCCCGGTCTTCTTGCTCACCGTGGACGGGGGCCGGAACTGGACCCTTCGCGACGCACCCGACGTCTGCCTGTCCTTGGTCTTTCCGGATGAGAAGACGGGATGGATGGTGGGACGAAGGGGTCTGTACCGCGGCCTTGAGGCCGGCTCGAGCTGGCGCACGATCCCCGCTCCGCCCGATCTTTTGCGGGTGTTCTTTCTCGACGAGCTGCGAGGCTGGGCGGTGGGGATGCGCAAGGCTGTCTACGCTACAACGGACGGAGGGACCAGCTGGCAGCGTCTGCCGGTTGCGGACGAGCCGAAGGCGAATCCTGAGCACACCGCGTACGTTTGGATTGCGTTTGCCGACGCGCAACGAGGCATGATCGTCGGCAACAGCCGTCCGCCGCGCAGGGACGAGCCAAGGCGGCTCCCGGAGTGGCTCGATCCCGAACAAGCCCGGCGCCGGCGCGAGGGGCCCTCGCTGGGCATTGTCCTGGAAACGCGGGATGGGGGGCGGAGCTGGACCTCGTCAGTGACCACCATGTTCGGCCAGATCACACGGGTGCGGCTGGCGCCGGACGGGCGGGGCTTGGCCTTGGTGGAATTCGCGCTTGCCTTCGAGTGGCCATCGGAGGTGTTCTCGCTGAATTGGAGGAGCGGACGGAGTGAGCGGGCGTTCCGGCGCGCTGACCGTGTCGTGACGGACGTGGCGTTGACGGCGGGTGGGTGGGGATACCTGGCCGCTGTGGAGCCGGTCGGTCAGACGATTCGTTTGCCTGTGCCCGGCAAGATTCATATCCTGCGCAGCCTCGATCTGGCGCAATGGGAAGAGGTCGAGGTGGATTACCGGGCTTTCGGGCGCCGTGCGATGTTGGCGCAGGCCCCGGGAGGGGGTTTATGGCTGGCCACAGACGCCGGCGTGGTGCTCGATAGGGTTGTGCGCTGAGCCGGCGGGAACACCGGATTGCAAAATTGTTTTATGCAGAGAATTTCAACAGGAACACGTCTGTAACCATTTGAAAAAACAAATGATATATTTCCGAAAAACTTCGCGCTTTTTGGCCGCAGGGGACTTGACAACGTGGGGTCAACCGTTGCAAGATTGTGTTGGTTCCGAGAGGTCCGCGGAACAGCGAGCTCGAGGCAGCATGGGAACCTCGGAGCGATGAGCCGGAGAGGCCCTCCGCAAGGCAGGCCGATCCGGGGAGCGATGAGGGGTACCAAGGCTGCACGGGTGAGCTTCCCGAGGCTGAATCGAGCCGAGCGACGAGCCTGAGGGATTGAGAGATCCCGAGGGGGAGCAAGGCTCGAGGAGGCAACGGGATTACAGCCTGCGGGTTCGAACAACGGGTTTTGGGCGCTGATCTTCCCCGCGCCGCGCAAGCGCCGCGAGGAGGGGAGCCCAAGACCGAACGGGTCCGAGCACCGAGCTGTAAGGCGCCGAAGGGGCAGGCCAGGAACGATGACCCCGGAGAGGAGGCCCCGAAAAGGGCACCCGCTGCGGGCGAGGGAAAGGCCGCTCCGAGACGCCGGCTCCTTCGGGATCGCAGCGCGGTGCGCCTTCCGGAGCGCTGATCCGCCGCGGCCAAAAGCCACGGCGGGGAGCAACGGAAGAAACGTACGGGCGGCCCGAAGCCACGCTCAGGCCGAGCATGCCGGCTGGGGAGCAAGCTGCGAGGTGGGTCACTCGGAACCGCTTTTGTTTTTAGGTGTCCTCCCTCTTGCGCCAAGCCGCGGCTTGCCCGACTTTGCGCCTCGACTTGTGTCCCTGATAAGACTCGCGGGCAGGCCGGAAGCTGACGAAATTGAGCCGGCAATACTCGCACCGCAAAGGGTGGGCGCCCAGCATGAGCCATATTCGCTGAAGCGGGCCGGCGCGGTAATGATTCAGGGACCAGGCGGCGAGGTCAGTCCGCCAGCACCTCGGGCAGCGCCCCCACCGGATGTTACTTAGCCGCCACGTGCGTGCAACGAATCTGGCGCGACAATCGCGACAACGCAGCGGGCGGATGCCGAGCAGGCTGAGCAGGCGCTCGCGGCGATTGCGGCGGTGCGAGTACCGGAGGTTCCGGCTTCCGCAAAGTGGGCATTCGAGCATGGCGGCAGATCAAAACCGGCCATTGTAGCGCAGCGCGCCGGCATCTGTGTGCTAGAATACCGAGAAGAAATATGTTCGCCGGGCTCGTAGCTCAGTTGGTTAGAGCGCTACCTTGACACGGTAGAGGTCTGGCGTTCGAGTCGCCACGAGCCCACCAATGTTTCCAATCACTTGCAGGCAGGGCAGGGGAGCCAGGCGTTCCAAAACTGTTCCAAAACTCAGGCGGGTTTTGCCAAATTTTCGCCATCGGGAATCACCAGGGTCTGCAGGTGCCGTTGGGCACGGCGCTGGGCTTCGACATCCAGCAGGGTGTACCAGGCCGTCATCCTTGGGTGGGTGTGGCCGGCCATGCGCTGGGCTTGGAAGGGGTCCAGCAGGCGGGCCAGGTGTGTGATGGCTTCCCGCCGGAAGAGATGGAAACCGAACCCAGGGTAATAGATGCCGAGGGCTTTCGCTACCGGGCGCAGGAAGTGCTGGTTGATGTCGCGATCGTCACGGCAGATGGTGCCGTGTGCCGTGCGCACGCCAAAGACAAATTCATCAGGCTTCCTGTCGCCAGGGGGCACGCGCTCCAGCTCCTGGGCGATGACTTCGGGCAAGGGAACTGGCCTCTCCGATCGTGCCGATTTAACCCAATCCAGCTCCCCACGGTACCAGCGCCGCCGCACGTAGACGATGCGGCGCTCCAAGTCCACATCCTGCCATTGCAAGCCCAAGACTTCGCTAATACGCAGGGCCGAAAGCAAAGCCATCGTCACGATCAATCGCACGTCTGGGTGCAGGGCCGCCAGCAGTGCGCGGATCTGGTCGTCAGTTAGCTTGCGATGCTCCCGGGCCATCCTGCGCCGCCCCACGGCTACGCGTTCCACTGGGTTGCGATCAATGTGATAGCCCCAGTCCATGGCCTTGGTAAAGATGCCGGACAGGATATTGCGCAGGTCACACCGTGTGGACCATGACAGGCCCTGGGCGGCTTTCTGGGCAAGCCACTGCTCGATGCGTTCTGGGGTGATCTGGCCCATAGGCAGGTCGCCAAAGGCCGGCAGAATGTGGTTGCGGATGTGGCCTTCGTACTTGGCCGCCGTGCTGGCGGCTAGCACCCCGGGGACCTGCACATAGCTGCGCAGGTAGTGCTTGACAAAGTCACCAAAACGGACTTGGTTCTCAACCACTTGGCGCGAGTTGTTGACCCGATCCAGCAGCTGGCGGGCGGCTTGCTCCGCCTGGCGGCGGGTCATTTCCGCACAGCGGCCAAGCTGGATGCGCCGGCGCACGCGCCGGATGCCTTGCTCCGTCAGCACGTCAATCCGTGGCGTGATGTACCAGCGCGGGTCAGCGCCGGTAGTCTTCTTGACAATCGGCTTCTGATAACGCGGACGCGGCATGTTCCCTCCCAATACAAGCTGGAGAAAATCATACCGCGTCTGGTCACCCATGGACCTGCCCTTGTCCAGCCGCCACCAGCAAGCTGCCTTGCCAAGGGCTTTTAGCCCATGGCTGCCAGCAGGCCTGCTGTTGGCCCATAGGTATTCTACGGTTCTCGTCCAAGATAGCCCGGCCACAGCAGGCAGCTTTGGGGCCGGAATGGCGGATAACTGGCGGCTTTTCAATCAGATAGCGATGGTGGGTTCTGGCTACTTTTTCCGGAAGTGTGCAATGGGCTGGGCCGTGTCAAGTCATTTCCTCCGGTAAAAGCCGCCCGTTGGGTCACGAAAGAAGTAACCGAACGGGGGGTGAGTTTGCGGACCGAATCCGGTCTGGTTTCGCTCCGGCAGAGGGTCCTGAGCAACTCATTCTGACGTTGCTCGATCTGCTGGCGCAGCTGGATCGGGTTCAGGCTCGCGTAACGCTGTTGCAGGCTCTCTCGCGCCGCCTGGCTGAGCTGGCCCGATGCCAGCAGGCGCTGATACGGCGTGGCCGGCACATCATGGCGGCGATGCACTTGGCTCCCCCTCCGGGTCTTCGACGCCAGCCGCATCACCGGCTGAAAATAGTTGCGCCACAGACTCCAGACCCGGTAGAGGTCCTTGAGCAGGCGATACTGAAGTCCCCCGCTCGAGCAGCTCTTCGATTCGCGTGCGGAACGGGTGGGATTCCGGGACCTCCCTCCGCATTCGCTCGCGGCACTCGTCCACACGGCGCTGGCGCTCGCACGCGATGCTTTGGCGCACTTCGGCGAGCTCATGAAACGCTTCCGCGAACTCCGTCATCTCAGGGGCCATCGCCGTGAGCGTCTCGATGACTCCCGCATGCCTTGTCCGCGGTTCTTCGGTGAGCAGTCCTTGAGCGACCGCGTTCTCCAGGTCGAGCTGAGTCTGGCGAATTTCGCTGTCGAGCCGTTTTTGCCAGTCCTTGAGGGATTCCGCACGAATCTTTTCCAACTTTTCGACTACTCCGACCTGACCAACGCGCTCCAAATACGCGAGGATTCTCGCCGTGCTCCGATGGTCGCCCTCGCCGCAGAAGCGGTCGAAAGTGTCTTGCCATTGCGGCTGATAGCCCTCCTTCTCTTCTTCAATGCGGGCCTCGACAGACGCACCACCGCCGGGAACGTTTCGATCACCCCCACCCCGGGGGCGGACTCGGCCTCGGCTTCTTCGACGGGCGGGGCCTCCGGCGGAAGAGCCTGCTCCTGTCCGATCTCCCCTTCCTCGGCTTGCTTCCCTTCAGCCGCCTCAACGCCTGCCGCCCCCGGCGTTGGAGCAGGCGGGGCAACCTCCGCGAGCGTGAGTTTTCCGCGCACCACCGGAGTCACGAGTTCGCTCGGATAAGCACCACGGACGACATCGTGCAACCGTTCCCATTCCTGATCGGGGAGGGCATCGCCCTCCTCGACGAGCCGCAGCAACGCGACCAGCGGATGCTGCCCGCTCTCCAGCTCGGCTTGTTCGGGCGGAGTCGCGGGCCATTCCGATTGCCGGATCTGCGCCTCCAGGGCGCGAGCTGTCTGTTTCACTTTCTCCAAAGCATCCAGGCGAACCCCTTCCCGATGGACCAGCCGCCCCACTTTCTCCAGGATGCTCAGCACCTGATCCCTGGCTTGCTGCCAGGCCTCGCGCTGGGAGCTCTCGATCTTTTCCTGAACCCTGCCGAGCAGCACAGCCAGGTCTCGCATGCCCGCGGGCGGGTCGAACTGCACCCCGTGCTGCCGGGCCAACTCCTGGATCTCGCGGCTGAGTGCCCAGTAGTCTCGAGAGAGCTGCTGGACTCGCTCGGGCAATCCCAGTGCAAGATCGAGGCTGCCATTTTCGAGACCGGCTGCCGCGTCGCGCATCGCAGCGGCCAGCTCGCGCGCACTGTTCTCCAAGGCCTCCAACCGACCGGTCAGATTCTCTACCTCCTGCACGACCTTCCCTCCTGCTCGACCAGAAAAGGCTCGCTGCGCCTCACCTGTTTTTCGGAAAGATTATACTCTTGCCGCTGCACCCCCGATCCTGCTGTGTCGGCAGCTATTTTCCGAGGCCTTCGGGCCGCAGGCGCGCATTTGGCGAAGAAAATGGTTATAATTCGCTCGAAATCAGGTGGCGTGGTCGAGACCCACGCACGAGGGCTTTGCCGGCTGCGGGAAGATAATTGGTTATGACGCCGGGCACGATCGTTCGCTGCCGCAACCGGGACTGGATTTTGCTGCCCAGCGACGACGAAGTCTACCTGCTGCGGCCCCTGGCCGGCGGCACCGACGACGTCGTTGCCGTGCACCGAGGGCTTGCTGACCTCATCGGCTACGACCTGGCGGAAGAGCACGTCCGCCCTTCTCGCTTTCCCCTGCCCACGGATAAGGACCTCACCGACGCCACCGGCGCCCACCTGCTCTGGCAAGCTGCGCGGCTCACCCTGCGCGAGGGCGCCATGCCCTTCCGCTCGCTCGGCCGCATCTCGATCCGTCCTCGCACCTATCAGTTCGTCCCCCTGCTCATGGCGCTACGGCTCGATCCCGTCCGCCTGTTCATTGCGGACGACGTGGGCGTGGGCAAGACGATCGAGGCTCTCCTGGTTGCCCGCGAGCTGCTCGATCGCAACGAGATCCGCCGCTTCTGTGTGCTCTGCCCGCCCTATCTTTGCGAGCAGTGGGAGAAGGAGATTCGCGAGAAGTTCAACCTGGACGCGGTCATTGTGCGCTCGGGTACCATTGGCCGGCTGGAGCGCGGCATCCCTGCGGGACGCAGCATCTACGAGCACTATCCCGTGCAGGTCATCAGCATTGACTGGGTCAAGAGCGACCGCAACAAGCACCAGTTTCTCCAGTTCTGCCCCGAGCTGGTCATCGTGGACGAAGTGCACGGAGCAGCCCAGGCCTCGCCCGACCGCAAAAGTCAGCAGGAGCGTCATCAATTGCTCTGCGAGGTCGCCCGCGACCAGCGGCGCCATTTGATCCTGCTCACCGCAACGCCCCACAGCGGCATCGAGGAGGCTTTTCGCTCCCTTCTGGGCCTGCTGAAGCCCGAGTTCCGGGAATGGAACGTAAGCGAGCTGAGCGAGCGGCAGCGCATCGAACTCGCCCCCCCACTTCGTCCAGCGCACCCGCAAGGACATTGAGCAGGACTGGGAAGGCGCCTTCTGCTTCCCCCAGCGCGTTCCGATGGATGAAACCTACGAGCTTTCGCCCGCCTACCGCGCACTTTTCAAGAAAACGTACGGGTTTTGTTCCGAGATCGTCCGCAGCGGCCAGGGACTGGAGGAGCGCAAGCGAAGGGTGCGTTACTGGGGCGCTCTGGCGCTGCTGCGCTGCGTGATGTCGAGTCCGGCCTCGGCCCTGGCGGCTCTGGGGAAGCGCCTGGACCGCGCCGAGCCGGCTGACGAGGACGCAGCCGACTCCTGGGTTGTTCTTGCCGACTCGCAGGATGGACAGGCCGATGATGAAACGCCCGGAGCGGCGCTGGCGGCATCGGAGCTGACGCTGGAGGAGAGCGAGAAACGCCGGCTGCGCGAGCTGGCGCGCCTGGCCGAAGCGCTTCGAGCGGATTCGGCGGACACCAAGTTGTCCCGATGCATCGAAGTCGTGCGGTGCTTGCTGAAGGAAGGCTTCCATCCCGTGGTTTGGTGCCGCTACGTAGACACGGCCGAGTATGTGGCCGAGGGCTTCAGGAAGGAGTTGCCCGGGAATGTGCAGGTCGTGTGCGTCACCGGGCGCCTGAGCGATGAAGAGCGGCGGCTGAAGATCGCCGAGATCGCGGCAGACCGTCCGCGCGTGCTGGTAGCCACCGACTGCTTGAGCGAGGGTATCAACTTGCAGGACAGATTCACCGCCGTGCTGCACTACGACCTGCCCTGGAACCCCAACCGGCTCGAGCAGCGGGAGGGACGTGTGGACCGCTACGGCCAGACCGCGCGGGAGGTGAAAGCCATCCGCTTCTACGGGCGCGACAACCCGGTGGACGGCATCGTGATCCGCGTCCTGCTCGACAAGGCCCGCCAGATTCACCGCACGCTGGGGACCTACGTGCCGGTGCCGCAGGAATCCGACAGCGTCTTGCAAGCCGTGTTGAACGCGCTGTTCCTGCGCGCCCAGTCGGCGCCCCTGCCTCAACAGCTCGAGCTGTTCGAGATCGAGCAGGTCGCCCACCTGCACAAGCGGTGGGATGCAGACGCCGAACGCGAGCGGATCAGCCGCACCCGTTTCGCCCAGCGCGCCCTCAAGCCCGAAGAAGTGCGCCGCGAATTGGACGCCACGGACGACGTGCTGGGCGATCCCGACGCCGTGCGCGAGTTCGTGCTCGCGGCCGGCCAGCGCCTCGGCCTGGCCATCTCTCCGGACAGCCGTCAACCCAACGTATTCCGCATCAGCCTTGCTCCCACCGCCAACCGACTGCCTGAACTGGTCCGGGCGGCGTTGCCTGAGACGAAGAACGCCGACTGGCTGGTAAGTTTCGTCTCGCCCACGCCCGAAGGCGCCGAGTACCTCGGTCGGAACCATCCCTTCGTGGCGGCGCTGGCGCGGTACCTGCTCGAGCAAGCCCTCACCAAGCCGGGACAAGCCATTGCATCGCGTTGCGGCGTGGTGCGCACGCGTGCCGTCGAGCGGCTGACCAGCCTGCTCCTGCTGCGCCCGCGATACCTGATCGAGCAGCCGCAAAAGCCGCCGTTGCTTTCCGAAGAGGTGCTCGTGGTGGGCTACGAATGGGGTCCCGGCGGTGCGCCGCAGTGGTTGCAGGATGACGAGGCTTTGCGCTTGCTGGCCAGCGCCAGGCCGGACGCCAACATCCCCATGGCCGAGAAGCGCGAGCTGCTCAACGCCACGCTCGAGCCGTTCGGCGCCTGGACCGAGGCGTCCCCCTCGCAAGGCCCGGCAAATGCGATCGAGGCCGGGATCCGCGAACGCGTGCTGCAGCGCGCCGCCAGGCTCGAGGAAACTCACAAACGGATTCGGCGCGCCGTGGACATGCGCGTGCGCGGGCTGGCTGTGAGGCCCCAACTGCCGCCCGATTTGCTGGGCGTTCTGGTCTTGCAACCCGTGGTGGAGCCATGAGGATCTATCCTGCGGTTCGAATCGAAGGCGGCTTGTTCGCGCCCGACCTTTTCGAGCAGCTCATGGCCGGCGCATTGCCCGGACAGCGTCCCGCCGATTTTCGCTGCGACGGCAAACGCAGCCTGACCGACGAGGTGGCCTCGGTCTTCGCCGACGTGCGCTCGCTCTGGCGCGTGTTCCAGAACCGCCGCGAGCGATTGCCCGAGTCCGACTGGGGCACCTCGCTCACCCGCGACGCGTGGGTGATCCCGCTGCTGAACCTGCTCGGTTACGAGTTGCGGTACAACACGCGCGCTCCCGAGGTCAACGGGGAGCTCTTCCCGATTTCCCACCGCGCCGGGGAACACGAAGACTCGCCGCCCGTTCACATCGTCAGCTTCCGCCAGGACCTGGGGCGCGTGCCGCCCAGCGGACGGCCCCGACTGGCGCCGCACTCGCTGGTCCAGGAGTACCTGAATCGCACCGATCATCTCTGGGGCCTCGTCACCAATGGCCTGACGCTGCGGCTGCTGCGCAACAGCGCTTACGTCCGCCGGCAGGCTTATGTCGAGTTCGATCTGGCGGCCATCTTCGACGAGCAGAACTTCGAGGACTTCTTCGTTCTTTACCGCCTGCTCCACCGCACGCGCCTGCCCTCGGGAATCGGCGATGCCGCCCGTTGCTTGCTGGAGCAATACTACCAGCACTCGGTCGAGCAGGGCGGGCGCGTGCGCGATCGGCTGCGCGATGGCGTCGAGGAGTGCATCAGGCGGCTGGGAAACGCGTTCCTGGCCCATCCGGACAATGAGGAACTCCGCCGGCGACTAAATCTTCCCGAGAGGGATCCGCACGCGGTCAACGCTCAGAAGCTCTACGCCCAGCTTCTCCGCCTGGTCTACCGTTTCCTTTTCCTGCTGGTGAGCGAGGATCGCGGGCTGATCAGCCCGAATCCCGTTTACCGCGAACACTACGGCGTGGCGCGCCTGCGACGCCTCGTAGACAACCGCAGCGCCTACAACGAATACGACGACATCTGGTACAGCCTGCGGGTGCTGTGGCGAGTGCTTGCCCATGAGAAGTACGCCCGTTTGCTCGATGTGGCTCCGCTTGACGGCGCTCTTTTCGATCCCATCACGCTGGACACTTGCACCATCACCAACCGCGACCTGCTCGAAGCCTTCTGGTACCTTACCTACTACCAGGAGGACCGCTCCAGCCCTCCCCGCAGGATCAATTACTCGGCTCTGGACACCGAAGAGCTGGGTTCCGTTTACGAGAGCTTGCTCGAGTTTCACCCGCAAATTGACTGCTCGGGCGTGCGCCCGCGCTTTGAGCTGGGGGTGGGCAGGGAACGAAAGTCCACCGGGTCTTATTACACTCCGCCCCAACTGGTCAACGAGCTGATCCGCTCGGCCCTGGAGCCGGTCATCCAGGAACGGCTCAAAGGGGCAACCACGCGGGAGGCCAAGGAAAGGGCGTTGCTTTCGATCAAGGTCTGCGACCCCGCGGCCGGCTCGGGACACTTCTTGCTGGCCGCTGCGCGCCGGCTGGGAAAGGAGCTGGCGCGAATCCGCAGCGAGGCGGACGAACCGCCGCCCGATCAGGTGCGCGAGGCCACGCGCGACGTGGTGGCGCACTGCATCTACGGCGTGGACAAGAACCCGCTGGCCGTCGAGCTGTGCCGCGTCGCCTTGTGGCTGGAGGCGCACTGCGAAGGCAAGCCGCTGACGTTTCTCGATCATCGCATTCGCTGCGGCGACTCCCTGGTTGGCGTCTACGACCTTTCCGTGCTGCGCCAAGGCATTCCGGACGAAGCCTTCACGCCGCGCACCGGCGATGACCGCGCCGTGGCGAGCGAGTGGAAGAAGCGCAACCGCAAGGAGAGGTCCGGCCAGCGTTACCTGCCGTTCGATCCCGTGTCTGCCCTTCCCCAACTGGCGGCCGCGACCGACGAGCTGTCCGCCATGCCGGACGATACTCCCGAGCAGGTCCGTCGCAAGAGGGAACGCTACGAGCGCCAGCGCAACGAGGTCAGCTTCCTGCGGCAGCTCGAGGCGTGCAACTTGTGGACCGCGGCCTTCTTCCAGCCGCTGCGGAAGGGCCGGCCAATCATCACCACGGAGACCGTCCTCACGCATCTTGAGGGACGTGAGGTGACGGGCGATCTGCTGGGTCTGGCCGAGGAGCTGGCGCAGCAGCATTGGTTCTTTCACTGGCCGCTGGAATTTCCCGAGGTCTTCGCCCAAGGCGGCTTCGACGTGGTGCTCTCCAACCCGCCGTGGGAACGGATCAAGCTTCAGGAGGAGGAGTTCTTTGCAGCCCGCGACCGCGACATTGCAGGCGCGCCCACAGCAGCAGAGCGCAAGAAGCTCATCGCCAGGCTGCGCGAGGACCGGCCCCAACTCTGGCGAGAGTACACCGAGGCCCTGGACAGCGCCGAGGCGACGAGCAATTTCTTGCGCAATTCCAGCCGCTTTCCACTCACGGGCCGCGGGGACATCAACACGTACGCGGTCTTCGCGGAACTATGCCGGGCGCTGCTGCGTCCCGCCGGTCGCGCGGGAATCATCGTGCCGACCGGGATCGCCACGGATCACACCACCAGCGAGTTCTTCGACGACCTGGCGGCCAGGCGGTCGCTGGTCTCGCTTTACGATTTCGAAAATCGCAAGGGTCTGTTTCCCAGTGTGGACAGCAGGTACAAATTCTGCCTGCTCACGCTGGCTGGCGCCGGGCGCGGCCCTCGCTCGGCCGAATATGCTTTCTTCTGTCACGAGGCAGCGGATCTGTCCGACCCCGAGCGCCGGTTTACGCTGAGCGCCGCCGATTTTCGTCTGCTCAATCCCAACACGCGCACGGCGCCGATCTTCCGCTCCGGCCGGGAGGCCGAGCTGACCAAGCACATTTATCGGCGCGTTCCCGTGCTCATCGAGGAAGCCAAGGCGGCAGCCGGCAACCCGTGGCAGGTGGAGTTCATGCGAATGTTCGACATGGCGAATGACTCCGGGCTCTTCCGCACCCGCGATCAACTGGAGGGCAACGGTTTCCGGCTGGAAGGCAATGTCTTCGTGCGTGGCACGGAGCGCTGGCTGCCGCTGTATGAGGCCAAGATGGTCCACCAGTTCGACCATCGCTTCGGTGATTACTCGATGCAGCCCGCCGGATCCAAGGATACGCAGCTCCCTGAAGTGCCCTTGGATCGGCTCGCGGACCCCGACTATCGAGTCCTGCCGCGCCACTGGGTGCCGGAAGCCGAGGTCGAGTCGCGGCTCAAAGCCAAGGGCTGGGACCGCGGCTGGCTGCTGGGCTGGCGCGATATCACGAACGCAACGAACGAGCGCACGGTGATCGCGGCCGTGATCCCACGGGTGGGGGTGGGTGATACCTTCTTGCTGGCCCTGCCTGGGACGCATGGCCAAATCCAAGCTTTGCTGGGCGTGTTGAACAGTGTCGCCCTTGATTTTGCGGCGCGACAGAAGGTCGGCGGTACTCATCTCAAGTACCACGTCTTCAAACAGCTTCCGGTCCCACCGCCCAACACATTTTTGAGCCCCTGCCCCTGGTCCCCCGCCGAGACCCTCGCCGACTGGATCCGCCCCCGCGTGCTCGAACTTACTTATACGGCGTGGGATCTGGAAGCCTTCGCCCGCGATCTCGGCTACCACGGACCCCCCTTCCGCTACGATCCCGAACGCCGGGCACAGCTGCGGGCCGAACTGGACGCCTGCTTCTTCCACCTTTACCTGGGCACTCCCGAAGAGTGGGAGCGCGAGGCCGCGGCCGAGCTGCGCGCGCTGTTCCCCACTCCCCGCGCCGCGGTTGAGTACATTCTCGAGCAGTTCCCCATCGTCCGCCGGCGCGACGAAGAGCGCTTCGGGGAGTACCGCACAAAGCGCATGATCCTGGAAATCTACGACCAGATGTTGGAAGCCATGCGCTCGGGCCGGCAGGCGGGGGAGCTTTCCGCGAGCGGTTGACATGGTAGCTCCAACAGTTCACAATGTAGTCCCATGAAAGCGAAACCCAGCAGCGAGCCGCCGGGGGAGGTCAGGGCCAGCGTCCGCGAGCTCAAGGCTCGCTTCAGCCATTACCTGAGGCTGGCCAAGGCGGGTAAGAAGGTCGAGATCACGGAGCGGGGCACGCCCATCCGGCGGATCGTCCCGGCGAGCGCCTCTGTGGCCAAGCGCATCGAGTCGCTGGCCCGCTCCGGGTTGGTGGCGTGGAACGGGCGCAAGCTGCGGCCCCGGGCGCCGGTGGCCAGGGTGAAGACGCGTAAAACGGTAGCGCAAATTCTGGTCGAGCAGCGACAGTGATCGCCTACCTGGATTCGAGCGCGCTGGTCAAGCGGTACGTGGGCGAGCCGGGCTCGCGCGAGGCGGCGGGGCTGATCGAGCAGGCGGCGCTGGCCGGCACCGCGGTGATGACGCTGGTGGAAGTGGCGGCGCTGTTCTGGAGCGAGATGCTGGGCGAGCCGGTGGCGCTGGCCACCTGGGATCGGCAACTGTGGAAGGCGGCCCGTGAGAGCGGGCTGGAGACGATTCCTCGCAAGCAGCCATGAGCACGATATTCGATCTCCATGAAGCGGTTCTCGAGGACTACCGGGATTTCGTCCACTCGTACTTGCTGGTGGCCGATGATCGGGTGCGGGCTTTCGTCGAAGCCGTGCTGTCGGAAGAGGCGAGCCTGTGGCCCGACCCATTGGTGCAACTGAGCCCTGCCTACGCCACGGGCGCCACGGTGGAGGAGTTGGCCCGGCAGGGATTGCTGGCGTCCGAGACGGCGGAAATCTTCCGCACGGAGACGGGCAAGTCCTACCGTCTTTACCGGCACCAGGAGGAGGCGATCCGCAAGGCGCTGGCGCGGGAGAGCTTCGTGGTGACCAGTGGGACGGGATCGGGCAAGACCCTCTGCTACTTCCTGCCGATCGTGGACAGTCTGATTCGCCAGCCGGATACGGGCGGGCGCGTAGCCGCGCTGGTGGTTTATCCGATGAACGCGCTGGTGAACTCGCAGGAGCAGGCTCTGAACAAGCTGAAGAAGAACTACGAGGAGCGCACCGGCCGCCCGTTCCCTGTCACCTTCGCCCGCTACACGGGCGAAACACGCGAGGAAGTGCGGAACCAGATCCGTCAGCAGCCGCCGCAGATCCTGCTCACCAACTACGTCATGGCGGAGCTGTTGCTGGTTCGGCCCGAGGATCAGATCGTGTTGGACGGGATTTTGAACCGGGCGGGCGGCGGTCTGCGTTTTCTGGTCTTTGACGAGCTGCACACCTACCGCGGCCGGCAGGGCGCCGACGTGGCCATGCTCGTGCGCCGGCTCAAGGAACGCTGCGCGGGGCCGGGACTGGTCCACGTCGGCACCAGCGCGACCATGGTGGCCCATCCGCAAGCGAGCGCCGAGGAGCGCCGCCGAGTGGTGGCCGATTTTGCCTCGCGCTTTTTCGGGCATCCGTTCGGCCCGGAGGACGTCATCGAGGAAACGCTCGCGCTTTTCACTGAGGGCGGCCCGCCTTCCCCGGAGGAATTGAAGGCGCGCTTTTCCGAGCCGTTGCCGCGGGATCTGGAGACTTTCCGGCGCCATCCGCTGGTGCGATGGGTGGAGTACGAACTGGGGGTCGAGCCGCAGCCGGACGGGAGCCTGCGCCGGCGCGTACCGCGCCCGTTGGCTGAGGTCGCCCAGCGTCTCACGGCTGCGACCGGCTTGCCGCGCGAGGCGTGCGTGGCGCGTTTGCGGGAGGTGCTGGCTCTGGGCGGCGAGCTGGTGCGCGAAGACGGGGGGCGGGTGCTGGCTTTCAAGCTGCACCAGTTCATCAGCCAGGGAAGGGCGATTTACGCCACGCTGGAGGATGCGCAGCGCCGCGAGTTCTCGATCGAAGGTCAGCTCCAGGCGACGGGCGAACGGCTTTACGCCCCGATCAAATTCTGCCGCCTTTGCGGCCAGGACTATTACCACGTGTTGCGCTTCGACGACCGGTTCCTGCCGCATCCGGTGGGGACGCCGAGCGAAGACCTGGAAGGCGAACCCGGCTACCTGATGCTTGCGCCCCCCGACAACGACTGGAGCGAGGATCTCATCCCCGAGGACTGGCGCAACGCCAACGGGCGACTGAAGACGCCCTGGAAGGATCGTGTGCCGAGGCCGGTCTGGGTGTTTCCCGATGGCCGGTATGTGGAGAACGAGACGCCGGAGGCCGGCGCCCAGAAAATGTGGTGGCAGGGCAAGCATTTCTATCTTTGCCTGAGGTGCGGGGAATATTACACGGCGCGGGAAGCGGAGTTCACCAAGCTGGCCACGCTATCGAGCGAAGCGCGCTCCAGCGCGACCACCGTCCTGGCTACTGCCTTGCTGCGCCACGCGGCGCGCACGCAAGCAGCGCAAGACAAGCTGCTGACCTTCACCGACAACCGCCAGGACGCCTCCCTTCAGGCCGGGCACTTCAACGACTTCGTCCACGTGGGATTGCTGCGGGCGGCCTTGTACAAAGCGTTGGACAAACACGGGGAGCTGCGCCCGGAGCAGGTGGCGGACGCCGTGGTTCGATGCTCGGGCCTGACGCTGCGCGATATCGCCCGCACTCCCGATCTGGCGCCGGACTCAGCCGCGGCGCGGGACGTCTGGGCGGTGTTCACGGATCTGACCGAGTACCGGCTCTATGAAGATTTGCGACGCGGCTGGCGCGTGCTCCAACCCAATCTGGAGCAGACCGGCTTGCTCAAGGTGGACTACCGCGGCTTGGAAGAGCTGTGCCGGAACGAGGCTGTCTGGTCGGAGCTGACGGCGCTGGCCAGGCGTGCCCCGGAAGAGCGCGAGAGGATCGTGCGCGCCCTTCTGGATCACTTCCGGCGCAAGCTGGCTATCCGCGCCAAGGTTCTGGAAGAAACATTCCAGCAGCAACTGCGCCGCCGTTCCGAACAGCACTTGAATGAGTTCTGGGGTCTCGATCCCGATGCCGACGAGCTTCGCCAGGCGAACCGGTTCGTGCTGTGGGGAAATTCCCCGCGGCGGCCCGACGGCCTCAGCCTGGGCACACACAGCGCGCTGGGACGCTTCCTTTGCAACCAGCTCGGCTTGGGCCAATCCGAGTACCGGGGCTTTCTGGAGAAGCTGCTGGACTTGCTCGTCCGGCATGGGCTGCTGGCTCGTCTGGAATCGCAGGACGATCACCAGTTCTTCCAGCTCGACGCGGCCTGCCTGATCTGGCGCAAGGGGGACGGTACGCCTGCACCTGATCCCATCTATGCGCGCCGTGCAATGGGCGAGGGCTACGCGGAGGCGCAGCGACGGATCAACCGGTTTTTCCAGCGTTTCTACAAGGAAGACGCGGCCCACCTGGCCGGGCTGGAAGCGCGTGAGCATACGGCGCAGGTGGTCAAGCCGGGCGAGAGAGAGCGGCGGGAGCAGCGCTTCCGCTTGAGGGATCAGGACACGGCTGGCGGCGGGGGATTCGAGCGCCGGCTGCCTTATCTGATCTGCTCGCCTACGCTCGAGCTGGGCGTGGATATCGCGGATCTGGAGCTGGTCCACCTGCGCAACGTGCCGCCCACCCCGGCCAATTATGCACAGCGCAGCGGACGGGCGGGGCGACAGGGTCAGCCCGGTCTGGTGATTACCTACTGCGGCGCTCTGAATAATCACGATCAGTATTTCTTCCGGCGGCGCACGGACATGGTGGCGGGCAGCGTGCGGGCGCCGCGGCTGGATATCTCTAACGAAGCCTTGCTGAAAGCGCACATTCACGCCCTGTGGCTGGCGCAGATCCGGCTGCCCTTGGGGAACTCGATGGATCAAATCATAGACACCATCCATCCGGATTTGCCCCTGCGCGAGAACGTGGCGGCGCAGATCCGCTTGATCCCTCCGAAGCGAGCCGAGCTGCTCGAACGCGTGCGGCGTGCTTTGCGCGCCGACGTGGGCTTGCTGGGCGAAGGCGGCTTTCTGGAGGAGCGCTGGCTGGAGCAGGTAGTCGAGCGGGCGCCGGAGGAGTTCGATCGGGCCTTCGACCGGTGGCGGGAGCTGTACCGGGCCGCCATCCGCCAGCGCGATGCTGCGCGGGCCGAAGAGGACCGGGCCAGGACGCGCGACGAACAGAACCGCGCCCGGGCACGGCAAGACGAGGCTCGCCGTCAGTTGAATCTGCTCCTCCAGATCGAGGTGGCGCGGGAGGAGAGTGACTTTTATCCTTACCGCTATCTCGCCAGCGAGGGATTTCTGCCGGGGTATAACTTCCCGGCACTTCCCGTGCGCGCCTGGGTGCCGAGAGGTGAGGGCGAGTTCATCGCGCGTCCGCGGGCGCTTGCGGTGCGCGAGTTTGCGCTGGGCAACATCGTCTATCACGAAGGCGCGAAGTGGGAGGTTTATGCGTTCCAGTCGCCGCCCGGCGGCCTCGACGAGCGCAAGAGTCAGAAGCGATTCTGCTTCAGTTGCGGCGCCTTTTCCACGCCCGAGAACGATCTGTGCCCGGTGTGTAACAGCCGCTTCGATGGGTCCAATAACTTGATAGCCACCGTGCTGGAAATGCCCAACGTGCGCACGCGCCGTCGCGAGCGGATTACCTCCGAGGAGGAAGAACGGCTGCGCCGGGGTTACAAGATCGAGGTTTACTACCAGTATCCGCCGCAGACGCCGGCGACGCGCCTGCTGGAAGCGGACGTGGTCGCCGACAGCGGCCCGGTGCTCCGGCTGGTGTATGCGCCGGCCGCCACTTTGATGCGTGTCAATCATGGGTGGCTCAGCCAGCGCGTCCCAGGCTTTAGAGTGGACTTCGACACGGGCGAGATGGTCAAGGAAGAGAGTCCGTCGGGGAACGCAACGCCGGGCCCGCGTCGCGATCAAACTGTGCGTGTAGCGACTGTCACGACCCACAACATTCTGCTGGCGCGCTGGGCCGGGGACGCGGTGCGGGCCCATCCTAAGGTGAAAACGACGTTCCGATTCGCGTTGCAGCGCGGGCTGGAGGAGGCCTTCCAACTGGAGGAGGACGAGCTGGGCACGGAACAGCTCGGTTTGGGCGCGCACGAGGCTATCCTGCTTTACGAGGCCACGGAAGGTGGCAGCGGCGTACTGCGGCGCCTGATCGAAGAGCCTGACGCGCTACCCAGGGTCGCCGAGCAGGCGCTGGCCTGTTGCCATTTTGATCGGGACGGCAACGATCTCAAGCCGGAATGCGTGGCGGCCTGCTACGAGTGCCTGATGAGCTTCTCCAATCAACCGGTAGCTCATTTGCTGGACCGCAGGGGCGTACGGGATCTCCTGAGGATGCTGGCGAACAGCCGCGTCTTGCCACGCTATCAGGGTCGCACCTGGGAGGAGCAACTGACCCGGCTGCGTGCGCTCACCGACACGCGCTCGGAACTGGAGCGGGAGTTTCTTGACCTGCTGGCGCGCGAGCGCCTGCGACTGCCGGACGAGGCGCAGAAGCTGATTTCCGATCCTTACTGTGTGCCGGACTTCTTCTACGCACCGAACGTCTGCGTTTTCTGCGACGGCTCGGTGCACGATCAGCCCGAGCAGCGCAAGCGCGATCAGGAGGTGCGGACGGAACTGCGGGCGCGCGGTTACCGCGTAATCGTGATCCGCTACGATCGCGACTTGCGCCAGCAGGTGGCCGCCTACCCGGAGGTCTTCGGTGAATTAGGAAAATAAACGCGGCTGAGGGCGCGTTCCTGCAATCATCCCACCGAGCGCAGACGGGTTCCCCTCCCGTGCCTGGACGGGTTAGGCTTGTTCAAAAGCGAGGGCGTCCGACGTGGCTGGCGAGGGCGCTTGGGATTCGGGATGGGGCACCGAGGCGGTGGAGCAGTCGTCGCGCGAGACGGTCTTCCTTGCGCTGGTGGGCCAGCAGCCTGCGGCCACGGCTGTGCTGCTCAAGAGCTGGGTCGGCGAGAGCGGTCCTCCCGATGAGATCTGGTTGCGGGCCACCTCGCACGTCGAGCGAACCGGAGTGGCTGCACGGCTCCGCGCTTTCTGCGCCAGCGTGGTGCCCGGGACCCGCTGCGAGGTCGTGCCGATCGCGTCCGGCCTGGAAGACGCTGCCGGACGCCCCAGCGCGAGGACGTGGGTGCGGGACTTTTTAGCTACCCGCGAACAGCGGGCGCAAGTGATCTTTGCCGGAGACCCCGGGCCATCGTTCCTCGTGGCGGCCGCGGCGCGGCTTCTTCCCCGTGACGCCACTTCACAATGCACGCCGACTCCGATGGCGTCTGGGCCGTCCAACGCTGGGACGGTTGGGAGGGTTTCCGGCCGCTCAAGGCGGTTGACTTGGGCTTCGACACACTGTTGGCCCTCTACGGCCTGAGAGCTGGTGAGTCGCCGACAGGTCTGCATCCCCTGCTTGAACAGGCTCTCGCCAAGCTGAAAATCCGAGTCCCGGACGACATCCGCCGCTCCGTGGTCTTCCCGGAATTGCCTGGCCACGCCAGCCTCCCTCCTTTGGAACTTGCCTGCGAAGCCCGTGGGCGCCTGTACGGAGTGTGCGTGGCCGCCGGCGAGCAAATCCTTCAGCGGATTGGGGAAATCGAACGGCTGGCGCTGTCGCTCGAAAACCTCAATCCGCGCATCAGTGTCTATTGTCCCAGCGTCTACTGTCCCAGCAGCTTGCAACGTCGCCGCCTTCGAGGGGCGGGCTTGGAGGCGCTGTCGGACCGCACATTGCGCGGGTGGGTGCAACTGCGCACGGCGCCGCCGCCCGGCCACGCCCTGGACTGCGAAACCCTCGCGCCAGCCGGGCCGGCAGCGCTCATTCAAGGTGGCGGTGGTGATGGTGAGCCGCTGCTGGTGTGGATGGGCGCTGATCCGACCGCGACCCTGAATTCTATCTGGACTCACCGCCCCCGCCAGCTCGTGCTGCTCTATGATCGCCAGACTCCCGTCATTGTGGAGAAAGTCAACCGGTTGATCGAGTGCGCTGCCTCGGTACCCGCAGGCGAGATCTCGCTGTTGCCCTCGGACGATCTTGGGCGTTACGTCTCCCGGATGATCCGTGAGAAATTCCCGACGGCCGGGGCGGACGTCGGGGTGGGCCGGTAGGATCGGGTGGAGCCGGGCCAGCGACGCAACTACCGCAACGGCTACTACGAGCGGGACTTTGTGACGCGGTTGGGCACCATCTGGCTGCGCATTACGCGGACGCGGGGCAAGAATTTCCCGCCCAGGGGGTTGGAGAAGTTTCAGCGTCGGGCTGAGGACGTGGCCCTGCTGATCCGGGAGGCGTTCCTGCAGGGTGTGTCCACGCGCCAGGTGGGGCGGCTGGTGGCCACCTTCACCGGCGAGCCGGTGAGCGCGCAAACGGTTGTCGAAGCTGACCCGGGACTTGGACGCGGCGGTGCAGGAGTTTCACCGGGCGCCTCGGAAGGACGAATGGGCTTACCTGTTCCGGGATGGGGTGAGTCTGCGCGTGCGGCGCCCGGCGGGACGCAAGCGGGTGCAGATGCTGGTGGCCTACGGAGTGCGCCAGGACGGGAGCCGGGAGCTGCTGGCCTTCCGACGCAGTCCGGGAGAAAGCCAGGTGGCGTGGGAAGGCTCGCTGGAGAACCTGTACCGGCGGGGTCTGGAGGGCAAGAACCTGGCGCTCATGGTGACCGATGGCTGTCCGGGTCTGGCTGCGGCCATCCAGGCGGTCTACCCGCACGTGCTGCACCAGCGTTGCTGGGTGCACAAGATGCGCAACATTCTGGAGAAGGTGCGCAAGCGGGATTATGAGGCGGTCAAGAAGGACGCCCGCGCCATCTGCTTGGCGCCCAGCCTGGCGGCGGCGCGAGAAGCCTTTGAACACTTCCGGCAGCGCTGGCATCAGCCCTGCCCGCGCATGGTCCGGCAACGGGAGCGGGATCTGCCCGAGTTGCTGACCGTTTTCCGTTCCTCCAAGCCCCTGTGGCGGCAGTTGCGGACCGCGAATGTCATCGAAAGAGTGTTCATCGGGGTGCGCCGGCGCACCCGGCCCATGGTGTGCTTCGTGAACGTGGCCCGTGTGGACCGCATCATCTACTCGATCTTTCACAGGTTTAACTTGGAATGGCGCAACCGCACCCTCCGCGTTCTTACACAAGCCGCTTGACGTCACTTGGCGGCCACGGGGTCGTGTCAAGTCATTTCCTCCGGTAACCGAACAGCCGCCCCTTGGGTCACGAAAGAAGTAACCGAACGGGGGGTGAGTTTGCGGGCCGAGTCCAGCCCGGTTTCGCTCCGGCGGAGGGTCCTGAGCAACTCATTCTGACGTTGCTCGATCTGCTGGTGCAGCTGGATCGGGTTCAGGCTCGCGTAACGCTGTTCCAGGCTCTGCCGCGCCGCCTGGCTGAGCTGGCCCGATGCCAGCAGGCGCTGATACGGCGTGGCCGGCACATCCTAGCGGCGATGCACTTGGCTCCCC
>Ga0209809_1001149_pt1 | contig 22291 bp, 19 predicted proteins | sample YNPMSTMetaG_FD_186172 | JGI IMG/M metagenome (GOLD analysis project Ga0209809, IMG submission 186172) | Anoxygenic and chlorotrophic microbial mat microbial communities from Yellowstone National Park, USA - YNP MS-T MetaG (SPAdes) (version 2) ...
CGGGTGGTCTGGCCAGTCTGTCGGTCGTGAACGAAGATGTCTTGTTCGCCATTCGTATCGCCGCTCACCAGGTTGCTGGCTTTTGACTCAAACGCCACATAGCGCCCGTCGGCAGACATGGAGGGGTCGACTGAATGGTCGTTTGCCTGCGTTCCATCCAAAGCGACTGAGACGCGGGTGGTATTCCCCGGTGTAGCGCGAACGGACCCGGCTAGCGTCAGTATCAGCGCCAACAGCAAAAGCATCGAACAAAAGCGAGCAATGGTTTTGAGAGAAGCCACAGTAACCTCCTGAAATGATGCGTGCTCATCAGCAACTGTCATCGGCAGTAACGAGACTACGCATCAAAGTCAGTACCTGACACGTGTCAATTTGTCAAGTTACAGAAAGTTTAGGGATCACCATTATCAAGAATATCCAAATTCCTACAACCCCTCTACCAACCCCGCAGCCTCGCGCATGATCGCTGCGCGTTCGGTAGCGTCGAGTCGCGCCAGCCCCAGCACCGCTGGACCGAGCCGCGGATTGGCGCGGAGCGTCGTTTCGTGCTGGATCAAGAAGTTCCAGTAGAGTACATTGAACGGACAGGCATCCGGTCCGACGCGCTGCTTCGGGTCGTAGCGACACCCATCGCAGTAGTCGCTCATCCGGTTGATGTACGCAGCCGAGGCAATATACGGTTTGGTCGCCGTCAACCCGCCGTCGGCGTTCAGCCCCATGCCAATCACATTTGGCTGCATCACCCAATCATAGGCGTCGATGTAGTGTGCCAGGAACCAGTCATTGACCTCTGAAGGGCGAATTCCCGCCAGCAGGCAAAAGTTGCAGACGACCATCAGACGTTCAATATGATGGGTGTAGCCGGTCGCAATTGCACGCTTGATCACATGGCGCAGACAACGCATGTCGGTTTCGCCATTCCAGAAGAAGCGCGGCAGCGGGCGCGTCGCATTCCAGGCATTCGCATTGCGCAGTGCGGGCATCAACCGCCAGTACTGCCAGTAGATATATTCGCGCCAGCCGATGACCTGGCGCACAAATCCCTCGACTGACTGGATCGGAGCGGCGCCAGCGCGGTATGCTTCCTCAACGGCGCGCACCATCTGCAACGGTTCGAGCAAGCCGATATTGATGTAGGGCGAGAGCATCGAGTGAAATATCACATCATGCGCGGCGCTCATGGCGTCCTCGTAGGGTCCGAACGCCGCAAGGCGATGGGTGATGAAATCGTTGAGCGCTGCTTCCGCCTGCGCATGGGTAACGGCGAGCGCAAATCCGGTTGTGGTGCCGACCCCGCTGCCACGTGCATCGACGTCGGTCATTACCCGGCGCGTAATCGCATCCGGCTCAAACGTTATCGGTGGGGGCGGCGTAACCGTGCGAGGCAACGGACGACGATTCTGGCGGTCGAAGTTCCATTTCCCGCCGGTCGGCGAACCATCCGATTCGATCAACACCCCGAAGCGGCGGCGCATGGCGCGATAAAAGCGCTCCATAATCACCCGCCGTGACGACTCGATAGCCGGGAAAGGGTTGTACTGGCCGACTAGGAACTGAGTGTTTGGTAATACTTCGACCGGAATCCCAAGAAGGGTTTGGAGTATCTCGTACTGGAAGTGTCGCGTCTCATACTCAGCAGCCGCCATTGTCACCAGGCGCTGCGATCGATGCTGCGCAACGTGACGCTGCAACCCCTCCGCAAATGACGACGCGTGCACCTCATCGACCAGGTACCCGCGCTCACGCAGCGCCGCTGCGTAGTGGCGCATAGCGCTGAGGATCAGGACAATCTTCTTGCGCTGATAGGGCAACTGCGCTATCCGCGCATCACTTTCCACCAGGACAATGCGGATATCTCGACGACCAGAGCGGGACTCTGCCGCCTCAATCGCTGGATGCACGCGCAGCAACTGGTCGCCAAGAATCCAGACTGTGACTGGCGTATCACTCATCTCAGTTATGATGAAAACCGACTTCCGAAGGAATGATACGTTAGTGCAAAACCGGTGGATGCTGGGGCAGCGCTAGCGGTGTATCGTGCGCGCTGCGGAAATGCTGCGACCAGAACCCATCCGATTCCGGCATTCCACAGCGCAACGCCTGCGAATCTTCGGGGTAACTTTCACACCCATAGTGACACATGCACCTGGAAGCGAGAGCGCTCCAACCTCACCGTATCTACGAGGGCAAGATGCCCTTGCTCTCAGGAGAAATGTGAACAGTTTTTTCGGGTGAGTCTTTGAAGTGCTGGTGAAGTGTGGTATAGTACTATGAGAAACGTTGACGAGGGTAGAAACGTGACAGTACTCTTACTGGTTCGTCACGGTGCAAACGACATGGTGCACGGTCGGCTTGCCGGTCGTCTTCCGGGGGTACGCCTGAACGAAGAAGGGCGGCGCCAAGCAGCCAATCTGGCAGCACGCCTAGCAGATCTGCCTATCGACGCGATCTATTCCAGCCCGCTGGATCGCACAGTCGAAACCGCTGAGGCGATCGCTGCGCCGCGAGGTCTCTCGGTTCGGTTGGTCGAGGCGCTACAAGAGGTGGACTACGGCGAGTGGCAGGGTGCTGAACTCAAGGAGCTGTACAAACACGAGTTGTGGCCCGGCATCCAGCATTATCCCAGCGGCACACGTTTCCCGAATGGTGAAACGCTGGGTGAAACGCAGATGCGGATTGTTACTGCGCTCGATGCACTGCGCACGCGCCATCCGAAAGGATTGATCGTGGTAGTGTCGCATGCCGATGCCATTCGACTGGCGACAGCGTACTATATTGGCATCCACATTGACCTGTTCCAGCGTCTCGAAGTCGCTCCCTGCTCGGTGACCGCCATCGGGTTCACCAAGATGGGGCCACGGTTGCTGGCGTATAATGATACCGGTTCCCTGGCACATCTGAAGCCAAAACCTGAGGAGACACAACCGGCATCCGCAGGATCGACGCCGCCAACCGATCAGGCATCGGGGAATGGCGTCGAGGTGCAGGCAGAAGCGACAAATGGCTCGCTGACATCGGCGTAGTGGTGTACGAAGAGTTGTACTGGCGTATGGCTATGGCAAAGTTCACCTATGATCTCGACCCCGTGACGCGCATTACAGCAAGTGCAGTTGGTCCGCCAGGACAGCGCGTCTTCTACATCCAGGCGCGCCGTGGGCGTGAACTGGTTTCACTCATTGCGGAAAAGGAACAGGTTCGGGCGCTTGCACAGGCAATCGACCGCCTGCTCGAAGAACTGGCGGAGAAGAATCCGCTCCTTTCTTCATCCGATGATCTGCTTCTGGCGAGCGATATGAACCTGGAAGAACCAATCGAACCGCGTTTTCGTATTGCCCAGATGGGTATAGGGTACGATGCTGAACGCGATATGGTCATTCTGGTAATGCAAGGGTATCGTGAGGGTGGCGAAGATGATGAACCGCTAACTGCACGTTTTGGCGCGTCGCGTCAGCAAATGCGCGCCTTAAGCGAACACGCCGCGAGCGTAGTTGCCCGCGGACGAAAGATCTGCGGTAACTGTGGACGTCCGATCGATCCCAGTGGCCATTTCTGTCCACAAATGAACTGATATGAGCACAGAGTTGAGTGTCGGCGACGTGCTGGCACTGCTAGCAAAAGGCGAAATGGAAGTCCAGGGCATCATGCCCTGGAGTACTAACTATACGTTGCTGGTCACCGTACGCGACGGTGATCTGCAGGGGCTTGCTGTGTACAAGCCACGCCGCGGCGAACGCCCGCTATGGGATTTTCCACGCGGTACGTTGTGTCAACGGGAGTTCGCCGCCTTCCTGCTCAGCGAAGCGCTCGGCTGGTCGCTTGTGCCGCCAACCGTTCTTCGGGACGGTCCGTATGGCTACGGCTCTGTGCAGTTGTATATTGACTGCGACCAGGATGCACATCTGTTCACAATGCAGAAAGAGGGCGGCTACGAATACCAACTCGCGCGCCTGGCCGCCTTCGATATTCTCTCGAACAATGCTGATCGCAAGAGTGGCCATTGTTTGAAAGGAACTGATGGGCGCCTCTGGGCGATCGACCACGGTATCTGCTTTCACGCCGAACCGAAGTTACGAACTGTGCTTTGGGACTACGCTGGTGAACCGATATGCGAAGAGATCATGGCAGATCTGCGCGCATTGCGTGAAGATATTCGCAATCGCGGGCAGTTCATTCGCGCACTCGAAGCGTTGCTCGCTCCCGAAGAGGTTCACGCCTTCCGCCGCCGCCTCGACTGCCTGATCGAAACCGGGTGCTATCCTGATCCTGGTGCTGCGCGCCATATTCCCTGGCCTCCCGTCTAGTGCGATCCCCCCCTCTTTCCTCTCCAAATGAACGATCAACTGCCTCTACGGGTATGGTATAATTTCGCGTAGCCTGTTCCATTCATCACAATCACAACGTGCGACCAGCGATGACGCGGCCGCTGATAGGTGTTGAGCCGCACCCTTGATAGCATTCTTGAAGACCAGGGAGTACGGAGCGTGGATGCACAACTAGGAACCGAAGGGCGCCCCTTACGCGTGGCAATTATTGGTGCTGGCCCGGCTGGGTTCTATGCCGCCGAAGCGTTGCTCAAACAGCCAAATATCGTCGTCCTGATCGATATGTTCAATCGCTTTCCAACACCGTATGGACTGGTGCGCGAAGGTGTCGCACCCGACCATCAGTCGATCAAGTCGGTAACGCGCATCTATGATCGCATTGCTTCTGATCCTCGCGTGCGCTACTTCGGCAACGTGACCTTCGGTACCGACGTTACCCACGAAGACCTGAAACAGTTGTATGACCAGATTGTCTATGCGGTCGGTGCACCTTCTGACCGACGTATGGGCATTCCCGGCGAAGACCTGATCGGCAGTTACCCGGCGACAGCGTTTGTCGGTTGGTACAACGGGCATCCTGACTATTCCAACTGGACATTTGATCTTTCGCATGAACGCGCCGTCGTGGTCGGCAATGGCAATGTGGCCATCGATGTGACGCGCATTCTAGTGACCAACCCCGACAAACTCGCGAAGACCGACATTGCCGATTATGCTCTGGAGGCGCTGCGGCAGAGCAAGATACGCGAAGTCGTGATGCTGGGACGACGCGGACCGGCTCAAGCGGCATTCACTAATGCGGAGATCAAAGAACTCGGTGAACTGGAAGGCGTTGATGTCATTGTTGATCCCGCCGACCTGGAACTTGACCCGATGAGTGCTGAGCAGGTGAAGGAGGACAAGTCGGCAGCACGCAATGTTGAAATCCTGCGCTCGTTCGCCGCGCGCACGGAGCATAAAGCCCCGCGCCGCATTCGGATGCGTTTCCTGACCTCACCGGTCGAGTTAATCGGCGAGAATGGTCGGGTGGTGCAGGTGAAGGTAGAGCGTAACGAACTGGTGGTCGATAAGAACGGCAGTCTGCGTGCAAAGGGCACTGGCGTCTACGATACTATTGAAGCAGGGTTGGTGCTACGGTCGGTCGGGTATCGTGGGGTGCCGTTGCCCGGAGTGCCGTTTCAGGAAGGGTCGTTCATTATTCCGAATGTCAACGGTCGGGTTATTCGTCCACGTGATGATGCGGTCATTCTGGGCGAGTATGTGGTGGGTTGGGCAAAGCGTGGTCCGTCTGGCGTGATTGGCACCAACAAACCAGACGCTGTTGCCACCGTGGCGGCTATGGTTGAAGACCTGCCGAAATTGCCTGGCATTCCCGATGAAAACCGCGATCCGCAGCGTATCATCGAGTTGCTGCGCGTTCGTAAACCCGATTTCGTCACCTATGCAGATTGGAAACGGCTCGATGCGTATGAAACTGCGCGTGGCGCCGAACAGGGTCGCCCGCGCGTCAAGGTGACAACTGTTCCCGAAATGCTGGAGGTTATTCGCAGAACATCGTCGTAACACGTGAACATCAGGCTTGTGCTTACCGTTGAAAGCCAGGGATCATCCCCTGGCTCTCTTGTACCATAAGGGTGTTGGGATCATCCTCGGCTTTCTTGTACCATGTGACTGGCACTGTGCGCGGCGCGCTGAGATCAATACGAACGAAGGTCCTGCTTCCTTCGACGCGACTATGCTTCCCTTCCATCGCCTGGATGTCGCGCTCTCCTCACCGAATCCTTATGTTTGCGACGCATCTTACCGGTCGAAACGGACGTACCATAAATTGACTGCTATTGATGGGTTCAAGGGCAGATAGAACAGCGGTATAGAGGGTCTGCCTTTTCCTCTCTCAAGAGAAGGCTCGCATTGGGCAAATGCAGATAAGGATGTGTTGAGAGAAACATCCGCTTCCGGGGTATAATTCATACAGAAAGAGAAACCTATGCAGGCGACCGGGGAACCCATGACCAAATCGACCGCCACCGAAGTGCAGCAGTTGATCGCCGAAGGACGAGCAGCCGCGCTGGCAGGCGATACGTTCACGGCGCGTGCCCGGTTTCGCCGCGCTACTGAACTCGACAGCGAGAATCCCGAAGCGTGGCTCGGTTTGAGCAGCGTCGTTCCGATCCTTGCCGAAAAACGCGACTATCTCCAGCGCGTGCTGGCGCTCGACCCGACCAATACCGAAGCCGCAGATAGTCTGGCGTATGTCGAAAAATTGATCGCGGAAGGGTTGCAGATCGCACCCTCACACCGCCGCCAGGAACAACACGCAAGCGGCAATGCTTCGCCATTGCTCTCTGCCCCGGAACCGCCGACCACGACTGTTGATGTGGCGTACTGCTACATCCACCCTGACCGCGAGACCGGCTTGCGCTGCGTGCAGTGCAACCGCCCAATCTGTGGCTCGTGCGCGCAGATGACCCCTGTCGGTCAGTTGTGCCCCGAATGCCGCAAGGCGCGCCGCCTGCCACACTATCAGGCGGAACTTTCGCACATGCTGATCGGTGTGGTCGTTGGGTTTTTTGCTGGGCTGATCGGTTCGATTCTGGTCGTGGCGCTTGCTGGTGTGCCTTTTTTAGGGTTGTTCCTGGTAATGATGTCTGGACCGCTTGTGGGCGCGCTGACGGTGCGCATCGTCGAGCAGTTGACGCGCAAGCGCGGACGTGCAATGCAGGCATCGGTTGGCGTCGGGTTGGGGTTGGGTGCGCTGCCGCTCTTTGGGTTTGGCGTTATTGCCCTTCTGAGCGGCGCCGTGTTGCAGTTGCTGTTGATCGGGTTGTGGATGGCGCTGCTGATCATCACGGCTGTGGCGCGCCTGCGCTAGCGCCTTCTCATAACGGAGCATCCTGTCAGTAACGTGCACGTTGTTGGCGTCGGGTGCTGTGGAAAGGATTTATGCCCTCCCATACACCGGGATCGCAGCCCCACTGATGATCCGCGCATCAGGACCGACGAGGAACAGCACGACGCGTGCAATCGCTTCTGGCGCGACCCAGCGGCTATGATCGGCTGTGGGGTCGGCGGCGCGGTTGGCGGGAGTATCGATCACACTAGGCAGAATAGCATTCGCAGTGATGTTCGAGTCGCGCAGTTCAGCGGCAAGCGCCTCGGTCAACTGAAGAACGGCGCGTTTGGCGGCGCCATACGCAGCAACATTCCTGGCGCTCTGCGTCGCGGTACGACTGCTGACATTGACAATCGCTCCGCCGCCACGCGCCAGCATATGCGGCACTGCTGCGGCGCATGAAATAACCGCCGTTTTGAGATTGATGTCTAGTTGCTGCTGCCAGAGCACCCAGGATGTGCGGTGCACTGGTTCACCGCCCGCAAACCCTCCCGCAACATTGACCAGAATATCGATGCCGCCGTGGGCGCTGGCGACCTGACTATACGCTTGTTGTACCGCCGCTTCGTCGGTCAGGTCCAGCAGTGCGCCGTCCAATCGGGCAATGGCAGGAGCGCCGAGACGCTGACGTAGATGATCAAAGTCGGACTGATTAAGGTACGGAACCCACACGGTTGCGCCAGCATCGATCAACGCCTGCACCACGGCGCTACCAAGCGCCCCAGCGCCACCGGTCACAATTGCAACCTTTCCTTCGAGCATAGCGTGTACGAGTTTTCTCTATGTTGCGCCTGTTTTATCCCGTCGGTTACGACATAGGCACCTGCGGGACAATCATTCCCTCGATGCGCTGGAAAATCTCAGGGATCGAATGACCAGTGATGGTCAATCCGTGGTTCTTCAACCCGATCACCGCACGTGACGGATCAGGCGCCTGACGCACCAGTTCCGCTACCTCGGCGGCAAGCTCGTAGGTGCCGCACGGATAGTTAACCTGCGTGGAAGGAATAGGATCACGCCACCAGGCGTGGATGTGAATGATTGCCTGCACCTGCGGATGCTCGCGGTAGATCATATAATGCTCAATGGCGTCGACCGAAACGCGACGCGGCTCGATATGCGGCGGCACGCTCAGGTTAATCTGCAGGTTTTCTGGATCATAACCGGTGACCAGCAGAATATCGCGCCCCACCACCTCAAGGCGGCCCTTGTCAACCCCTGATGCCGACATCCAGAAATGATTCGGGTTGTGGAGCGCGCGGGCGCTGAGGTTGCCATAACTGAGACCGCCGATACCATACAATCGCCTGACGTGGCGCAGTTCGCGCTCGGAAAGGTACTCATGGATTGGGATCGCTGCTGGCAGCAAGCCCATCCTATCGAGCTGCCGCCCTGCCCAACTGATCTGGCGCGTGGCTTCATCACCCTCCCACAGGTAATCTGGAAGGTCAGGCGTGAACTTGTTGTTGATCACCAGATGACTGCACGCCAGCGGCTGAATGCGCCGATAGATCTGATCAAAGAATGCCTGCTCGTCTCCATCGAGTCGCGCCGTGTAGTGCCCCTGCTCAATAGTGACGAAATGGCTCTCGAGCACGCCATCGACGCGCGTGTTATAAATGACCATATTCGCCAGCGAGCGCACAATCAGCGGATATGCCGCTTTCATCACATCGCGCTGATTGTCTTCCCCCTCAACGATGGTCACAACAAATGTGCCCTGACCGCGGCGATGGATCGGTCGCGGGCGATCAACATCGCACAGGTTCAACACCAAGCGTGCGAGCGGTGATTCGGGAGTTTCGTCGTCTGGAGGGGCGTCGGGTGCAATGAACGTATGTCCGTGGCGTTCCAGCGCCGCGCTTAATCCCTGCGCAAACCAGAGAAGGAATGCACTTCGGGTGTTTCCAGCAGTCGTAAAGGTCAGATGGTCATCAGGGGCAAGACGCGGCCCCATTAACGGCGTCCAGGTATCCTGATGCATGGCACTTCCTCGAATAAATGGTGCAACGTTTCGTGCAGCCATCCGGTCTTCACCGTATCTTGCGCAAGCATAGCCGCATTGGGCGTCTCTGTCAAACAGCAACACCTGCCCGGCACGTGCTGAGGTTACTCCCTTTGCAAATATGCTGGACAGGCTCTGTTTATCCAGCGCTATGCAGCAGGCGTTCGCGAATTGTCGCAATTTCCTGACGCAAGCGCGCGTCCGAGTTGAGTTCTTCGGCAATCTTCTCGCAACCATACATAACGGTTGTATGATCGCGACCGCCAAGCAGTTGACCGATTTCCATCAGGCTTGAGTCGGTTTCTTCACGGAGCAGATACATTGCCACCTGACGGGGAATAACGATATTCCGGCTGCGACCGCGCCCCTGCAACGCGCGCAGATCGACGCTGTAGAATGCGGCGACTTCACGCAGGATGGCATCGGGGGTCACCCGTTTGCGCCGATTAGTGTCGAGCAGTTCGCTCAGCGCTGCGGTTGCCACCTCGATAGTCACCGGAACATTATACATTTGCGCAAATGCGGTTACCCGGTTGAGGCATCCCTCTAGTTCGCGAATATGGCTCTGAATGCGCTGGGCAAGGAAGTCAATCACTGGCTGGGGTACTGGAACCGGTGATTGCTCCGCTTTTGCGCGCAGAATTGCTGTGCGCGTCTCCAGATCGGGCATTTGCACATCGACAATCAACCCCCACTCGAAGCGTGAGCGCAGGCGCTCTTCGAGGGTCAGGATCGCCTTGGGTGATCGGTCCGACGATATGACGATCTGTTTCCCAGCGGAATGTAGGGTATTAAAGGTGTGAAAAAACTCTTCCTGAGTTTGCTCTTTGCCAGCAATGAACTGAATGTCGTCGATAAGCAAAATATCGATGTTCCGGTAACGAATGCGAAACTCTTCAGTTTGCTGGCGGCGAATGGAGTTGATCAGGTCATTGGTGAATGTCTCGGAAGAAACATAGAGCACGTTCACCTCCGGGTCGCGGTCCAGCACAAAGTTGCCGATGGCGTGCAGGAGGTGCGTTTTCCCCAACCCCACGCCGCCGTAGAGGAACAACGGATTGTACGCCTGCGCCGGATGTTCTGCCACTGCCATACACGCGGCATTCGCCAGGCGATTGCTTGGTCCAATAATGAAGCGGTCGAAGGTATACCGCGGATTGAGCATACTGGAACGCACTGCCCGATGCAATTCGAGCTGCTGTGGTGGCGTCCGTTCGAGCGGATGGCTCACGCCATTGCTATAGCCGCCCGGCTGCAATGGTAAACCTTGCTTGTGCGTCTCGTTCTCCAAGGATCGCCTGTTGGCGCTATCGGAGCGCTCGAATTCGGGCGACCCAAGGACGACGCGCACATCGACTGGAAAGCCGACCACTGATCCCAACTGTTCACGAAGAGTGGTGAGATACCGGCTTTCCAACCCTTCTTTGATGAAGGCGTTTGGTGCGCGAACAATCGCCACACCGTTGTCGATGTCGAGCAGGGTAGCGCCGCGTACCCACGTGTTGTACTCGTGGCGCGGCAGTTGAACCTGGAGCGATCCCAATGTTGTATTCCAGACTTTGGTGAGGTTCACTGCAACCTCCCTATTATTGGCAAACATAATCCCCCTGGAGTACAACCGTTGGACTCCAGTGCGGCATTTGTGCAACAGACACAGATGATGATTTTCTTGCGAGAGGTCCTTCGTGTAAGCGTTGCTTGTGTCATCGATCATACCCCATGCCTTCGTACTTTTCAAGCCGAAAGAGGGCTTCCGGTTATCGCACTTCCTTATAGCATGAGCTCTCCGATCCGTGGTCGTGATTGTGAGATCCCACACTTAGCCTTTTTGCTATGTCGAGCAACGGTGATCAGAATCGTGGATAACTCTGGGCGAAGGGACGATCCTAGGGGATAGTTATCGCTTGTTCATGGGCAATACGGCGATTCATCCGTGGGGCGAATGTTATCCACAATTTTGTGGATAACGTCTCGAATATTGTGGAAAAGCGGATCGATTTCATCACACAATCATAATAATCACGATGGCGGCGCCGACAGATCGAGTGGGGGCAGGTCTGCCAGACTGCTCAGACCGAACTGACGGAGAAACCCGGCGGTGGTGACATACAGGATCGGTCTGCCAGCCGTTTCGAGTCGTCCGCCCTCCGCGATCAGGTCGCGTGCCAGCAGCGCGCGCAAGACGCTGCTGCTATCTACACCGCGGATCGCTTCGATCTGAGCACGCGTGATAGGCTGGCGGTAGGCGATGATCGTCAACACCTCAAGCGCAGCGTTCGAGAGGCGTGTGGCAGGGGGAGCGCCCAGAAAACGCTCGATAACTGCTGCTGCTTCCGGTGCGGAGACCAGCTGGACGCGATCAGCGTCGCGCTGGAGACGGACGCCGCGTTCCATGCATGCTGCTGCCAACTCGTCGAGCGCCTGTTCCACTGCATCGGGCGGCAGATCGAGCGTCCGCGCCAGTTCGGTGATAGTCACTGGTTTGCCTGCGACGAACAGGATCGCCTCGATCAATTGCACCGTCGTGGGTGCCAGTTGGAGGGGCATGTCGGGTAGCGGGGATTGTTCCATACGACTACTGCGAGTTCAACCGCACCTGTCCTCAGTGCAATCGTGTGACAGGCGTGCCGCAGGAGGGGACGCAGTGCGCTGCGTTCCTGCGTGCGACCGCCAGGTCTTACGAAAGGTACTGCACTTCGCGCGGAAAGGTCGTTAGCGACTCAGCGCCGTTGGCAGTGATAACCACGTCATCCTCAATGCGCACGCCACCCAGACCACGAATGTAGATGCCGGGTTCAATGGTAAATGTTGCGCCGATGGGGAGCGGATTCCGGTTTCCTGCCACGATGAAGGGTGGTTCGTGGACATCGAGACCGATCCCGTGCCCGGTGCGGTGAAGAAAGTACGGTCCGTACCCGTTCTGTTCAATGACCTGCCGCGCCGCCGCGTCTATCGACTCGCCGGTAGCGCCGGGTTGCGCGGCTGCAGTGCGCCCGGCAGTGTTCGCTGCTTGGACGAGATTGTGGATCCGCAGTGCCTCGTCGGACAGGTGACCCACTGCAAATGTGCGTGTGATATCCGACACATACCCCTGATACACTGCTCCACCGTCGAATACAACCAGATCTCCTTCCTGCAGGGCGCGATCCCCGCTGGTGTGGTGCGGGTTGGCGCTGTTTGGTCCGCTGGCGACGATGGTCTCAAATGCAGGGAAGCATCCTGCAGCGCGAATAGCTCGTTCCCACAGATCAGCAATGTCACGTTCGCGCATGCCTGCCCGTACCTGCGTGATCGTCTGGCGCAGCGTGTCTTCGATGACACGTACTGCCTGGCGGATTGCATTCAGTTCCTCCGCATCTTTGACCATGCGCAGGTCTGCCAGCAGGGGTATGGCATCCGTCATCCGCGCGCCGGGAATCGCCTGTTCCAGCGCGCGAAGTTCAAACACTCGCATAACCGTGTACTCGATGCCGATGACGCTTCCTGCACCCAAACCGATATCACGCGCCGCACGCGCCAGCGCCTGTTCTGGTCCTTCAGCGTCGCTCCAGGGATAGAAGCGAAACAGGGCGTCTGTTGTCTCGGCAATGCGTGCATGCTCCAGCGCCGGAACCACCAGCGCCGATTGCCCGGAAACCGGGATAAGCGCCAGAGTCAATCGCAACCCGGCGTGCAACGTTATTCCAGAGAGATAGCGCAAATTGCTGCCAGGAACAATAGCCAGGGCATCGAAGCCGTAGCGACACATTGCTTGCTGGATACGCGTGATACGATGGGACATGGTCTATTCCTTGTGTACTGAACGTCGAACGTTCGACGTTGAACGTTTGGGTCTGTTCCTGTGAGAGCGAAGTAAGGTGTATTGCTCGTTTATGCGGAACTTCAGGTGTTGAATTTGAACACTGAGCGTTGAGCGTTGGATGTCGTACATTGTGCAGGCTAGTGGGTATCGCACTCGTGACGCGGGAAGCGTACCCGTGCCACAGTCCATTCCTCACCAATGGTGAGCGAAAACTCGCCCTGAAGATCGTCCTGCACCAGCGTGCGGATGATGTGCAACCCCAATCCACTGCCGCCGCCTGACGATTCCGCAGTCGCCGCTTCTGAAGAAGCAACACGGCTCGGACCGTCATCACGAACCTCGACAGCGATCATTCCATCCTGCTCGCTTGTTTCGACAATAATAACGCCACCGCTAACGGCAAGCCCGTGGGTCATTGCATTGACAATCAGTTCATTCAGTACGATTGCTAGCACAGTGGCATCACGCGAGCCAACACGCGCCTGGACGCCGCGGATCTCGAAGTGGACCGGGCGTTCAGGAGACAAAAGACTGAGTCGGGCGCTTTCGACAATCTGACGCGCCACTGCGTCGACTGTAGTCGTGCCGACGTCCTCACGACACAGCAGATTGTGAACGCCAGCAATCGCCTGAATGCGCGCTATGCTGTCACGCAGCGCAATCGCACTACGGTCATTCGGCGCCAGGCGGCGTTGTTGCATAGTGAGCAATGCTGAGATTGTTTGCAGGTTATTGCGCACGCGATGATGCATCTCCTGCAACATCGCTGATTTGACCGCCAGGGCACGTAAGCTTTCGTCGTACAGGCGCGCATTCTCGATTGCAATTGCCGCTTCGTCGGCAAAGGTAGAAAGAAGGCGCATATGCTCATAGTCGAAATGGCGTGCTTCACGGGTATACAGGCAAATGGCGCCAATTGTGCGCTTTTGCTGGACGCGCAGCGGCATGCAGAAGAGTGAATAGAAGTTCTCGCGCGCTGCGACTTCCGCGAGTTCGGGGAAGCGCGAGTCGTTGAAGGCGTTGTGCACTGCCAGTGGACGCGCCTCGCGCACTGCCTGAACGATGAATGCGGGGATTTCGCCGCGTGGCGTCCCGCCGTAGGTGGCAGCGAGTTCCAGTCGTCCATCGTTGCCGACGCGGAAAATATCCGCGCGTTCAGCGCGTGAAAGTTCCACTGCTTTGGCGACGATCAGTTTCAACACCTCTTCGAGATTGAGTTGCTCGGCAATACTCTTCGAGACCTGTTGCAGGGTTGTCAGTTCGCGCACCTTCTGATGCAATTGCTCGTCGGTTTGCTGATAGAGTTGCGCATTGACAATAAAGAATGCCAGTTCACCAGCGACGGTTTCGACGAAGTTGATCTCTTCAGCGGTAAAATCGCGCGGACCGTAGGTTTGAATGGTAATTACGCCCTGCAACTTGGCGGCGCCCAGATGGAACCGTTCGACGCTGAATAGAACAATCGGCACAGCAAGCATTGAGCGGTACGGTTCCTCGCCCAACCCTGGCTCGATGTGAAAACGCGGTTCACGACGTACATCGCGTACCGCGATCGGTCGCCCCTCCCGCGCAGCCCATCCGGTGATACCCTCACCGATACGGACGCGTACATGCCCAACGGCAGCGCTGTTCAACCCGTGGGTCGCCCGCAGTGTCAGGTCGTCGGTGTTCTTGTCGTACAGGTACACCGAACAAACCTCCACGCCAATCACTTCAGCGACCGTCTCGACCACCAGTTGCATCGACGTATCGAGATCGAGCGTGGAGTTGGCAGCGGAGATGATCCGATGGAGACCCTTGAGTTCCGCCATACGGCGCACCAGATGACTCTCCCATTCACGGGTGCGTTGTTCTTCACGCGCCGCGCCGTATGCCAGCAGCAACTCAGAGAGTGCTACTCCAGGTTCAACGCCGTGCAATTCCGAGAGCGCCAGACCGAGTTCTGCCAGCACCTCCGGCTCGCCGTCCTGGCGAAACCAGAGCGCTCCCAGCTGGCGCAGCAACACACGTCGTTGCTCGTTCGACTGACTGGCAGCCAGTTGATCGATCACTTCCGAAATGTTCGGCAGCGATGCTCGCAGTTCCTCCACGAGCATGGGAAGGAAAGCGGTTTGCGGGCTGTGCATATGAACCTGCCAGACGACGAGATTTTCGTGACCTTTGACGCATATTATAGCAAACTGACCCGGCAGTGGAGTGGGGTTACAGAGATGTGCGGGTTGAACATGGGCGCAGTACGCTGTCACTCTCCAGGCGACACGGGCAGCCACATAACAACATCAGCCCATACGCTGAGCATCCCGTCTTCCGCTGCACTGGTCAGTACAACTTCTGCGCCGGTTGTATCGAATGCGTAGGTTCCCAGTTCCGCCCAGTCATTTGCATGCGTCGCTGCATCGACGATCACTTCCGCCGTTCCATTAGCATGCTGCACCAGATAGCGCACGTTTGTCGCATCGCCCAGGCGACTGACAGCATAAGGAATAAACGCGATCACGCGGTACCTTCCTGCTGAAGGTAATGTGGCGCGCCAGATCGCCAGCGCAGGCGGGTTCAGCGGGCGTACCTTCCAGGGGCGTCCCACCGCGCCACGGACTGATGCGATGAACAGCGACTCGCCTCCATATCCCACGGGTGCGCTTTTCCACCCCTTCCCATCGATCAGGAAGCCAGGGAGTCCGGCATCGACGGCGACCGCTCCATCAGGCGGCGGGGCACATGGCGACGGACGATCCTTCCAGAGCCATATACTCACCGTGCCAGCGGGATGCGCACGCCATGGATCTTCTCCCGTCCCGCACCAACCGTAAGGATCAGTGTTGCGTCCCAGGTACTGAACGCCAAAGTGCAGGTGGGGTCCAGACGAGCAGCCGGTGTTGCCGATGATACCGATCGATTGCCCGCGCGCCACACGCTCGCCAATTGCTACATCCACGCGGTGGAGGTGCCAGTAGAGCGTGCGATAGCCATTCTCATGGTCGATGACGACCGCGCGAGTGGCGCAACCGTCGTCGGCATTTCCAGCGAACACAACCTCGCCGTCGGCAGCTGCCAGCGCTCGTTCCGGCGGCGCCGCGGCGTAATCCCACCCGTCGTGACCGTTGTACGCAAAGATTGGGTCGGTTTCCACGCGTCCCCAGTAGGTACTGACGCCATCCCTGGCATTGCGCATCAGGAACGGACCGCTATGGTCGAAGAAGGACGTGACCGGGACGACTTTCCCGATTGGACGGGTCAGGAAGGGTTCGGAGAGCGGGAACCAGTCATCCGGCGGGATGCGCGGGTCGTCGAACAGGTTCGTGTAGACGGAGCGAAATCGTTCCATCAATCCCGGAAGACGCTCTGGAACAGTCGTGGGAGCAAGGACGCGCGCCAGGGCATATCCAGCGAGCGACATATCTTCCGGCGGCGGCGCAACGCTGCCGTCGGCGAAGGTGAGCGCAACACGCTGCGGGTAATCGCGCCGTGCATAGAGCATCTCGCGGACTGCCCAGCGCACCTGTGCCTGCAATCCGCGTCGTCGTCCGTTGTCACCGCGAAACCCAACCGCCCACGCGAACTGATCGGCGGTTGGCTGCGGATCGCTGATCAGGCTGCTGTGCAGTTCAATGAGCGCCAGAATGATCTTCGGGTTGACACTGTAATAGATCGCCTGACCGGTCAACGCTTCTGCGAAGGTATGCTGCCGATCCCCAACCGGCACCACGATCCGCTTCAGCGGTCCGGGATGGCCGTCGAGGAACGCCTGGATCTGGATCGCATAGAACCCCGGCTCATAGGTCAGTCGCCGGTCATCGAAAAAGGTTGCCAGTGCAGGTGCAGGGGTGGAGGTTGGCGGGAGCGGCGTCGTGGTCGGCATCACCGGTTGCGTTGGCGAAGGGAGGACGGGTGTGGCAGTATTCACCGGCGCACTGGCGGTCGGCAGTGTTGCTGCCGTTGGCGCGGGGACCGGCAGCGGTCCGGCGCAACCTGCCAGGGTTATGGCAGCAATGAACACCATGCACGTCAGGCGGAGGTGCAGCATCGAAACCTTCTATAGCGAAATGCAAAATGATTGAGCCACGTGCGTGCCGGGTGCGCGGGCGTCTCGCCCGCATGACCGTATGAGGCGCGCGATCCCGAAGATCAACTGTTTTGCACTTCGCTGTAATGATCGTCAAAATCGGCTATCTGCGGTGCAGATTATACCTGATCTCTCGCTTTCCCAACCGCAAGCATATACACAGCAGCTTCCTCTTTGCCATCCACGCCAAGCATGGCATTGACTTCATCATCGAGGAAGGCGCCAACAGCGCAAACGCCCATGCCGAGCGATGTCGCCGCAAGATACAGGTTCTGCGCCAGGTGCCCTGCTTCGAGCAGCGCATACCGGTAGGCGCGCTCCTGGTACCGCCAGCGAAGACGCTGAAGGATGACCGTGAAGTAGACAACTGCATTGCACGTTCCCAGAAACTCCTGCATCAACCCATGTCGCACCGTTTCCTGCCGCACGTCAGCGTCGCGGATCAGTGACAGGGAATGATCGGCGACATTGTAGTGGTAGACACCGGGGCGCAGGTCGGCAACGCGGTGAATGGCAAGGTACGTCTCGATAGGATAGAGCGCGCCGGCGGACGGTGCAGCGCGCAACTTTATCCCGAAACGTTCGGCGTTGATTCCGCCGGTGTAGTAGAGCAGTCGTGACAGTTCCGCCAGCGTGAGAGGTTCATCAATGTAGTGACGCACGGAACGTCGCTGTTGAATGGCGGTTTCAAGCGCCAATCCCGGTCGATTATCAGGGGGCGGCAGCATGATACGCGGAGAGTCGGGGTATGTTTTGTACAGAGGCGGTTGTGCGCCCCAACTGGCAATTGCACCGAACAGGTCGCTCATCCCTGGTTTACTCCATTGATGATACGCCACACCCAGATCGCTTCCAAACGGCACATCTGGTCGCAGGCGTGCAGTGCTGCGCCCGATTGCCAGCCCTGCCAGACCGCCGATCAAGACGCCGAGGAAACCGCGCCGCGTATGCAGCGCGCGCACGACTCCCGGAGCGCTGCGTTCAACCGTCGGGCAGGGTGGATGAACTGGTGCAGAAGCGGGAGATCTGGTGCGGGCGGCTGATCCTGAACGGAACAGGCGAACGTATATGTAGCGTCTCAATCGACTCCAGTTCAGCGCCACGTGGAACATGACTAGCGCTGCCATGACATATCCGGCGTATGTGTGGAACACGAATCCTGTCAGATCCCATACATCAGCAATGATTCCGGTGAGAATGGCAATCGTGGTTGCAATCAGCAGAGCGATACTCACCAGCGCGTTCACATCATGGCGTAATCGTTTCATCGGGGTGCCCTTAAGCTTGCCTGACGGCAGTGGCGCGTTCCAGATGTTTGCATGGGAATGCTGGCGGGGACAGATTCGGGTGATTGCTGAAGGACTCAGCGCCTCGGGTGTCGAGGGCTATGTGACGCTGCTGTTCTCCTCGACCCATGCGCCGTATGGTGCATACACATGTTCGATGGCGAAGGCGTGGATCGCTGGAAGTTCATACGGATGCAGCGCGCGAATCGCCTCTTCAACGTCCTGATAGCGTGCAGCGGTCGTTTTGAACAGCACACGAAACTCTGGTTCGTGCTGGATTGCACCCTTCCAGCGGTACACACTCTCGATCTGTGAGATCTGCGCGCAGGCTGCCAGTCGTCGCTCAACCAGCGCCGTGGCAAGTTTCCGCGCATCCTCGACGCTTCCAACGGTCGTAATGACAGCGATCAGGTTCACAGGCGCCGTCCTATCCTTCAATCCTGTTGCTTCCTGTCTTTCGGGAGTATTGTAGCATGCCGGGTAACGTGCAGCAATGCGCGAACGTGCAATTGCGGGGCTGACAGTAGAGAATGCACGTTCTGTCTGCCTCTAGTATACCACCAGTAGCATCTCGAACGATTCGAACCTGCCTGCTCTGCGGGCGAGCAGGTATGACAGGTCATGAGAAGGCAGAAGATAGAAGGCAGAAGATAGAAGGCAGAAGCAAGGAAGGTAGGAGATAGAACCTGTCTGCTCTGTGAGCGAGCAGGTATTACTAAAGAATCACGCCCTCATACGTGGGAGGATTTCTGAATGGCAGCAACCCACTCTTCGTCCAGGATCGAGATGTCGGGTTGCTCTGGCGCATACCGCACCTGCACTGTCTCGCGCATCTTAGGACAATCGTACAATTTATCATCGTAGATTTTCTGCGCCTGCTGAAGGCGAAGGGGTTGTCCGTACTGATCGGTTGCCGTCAGTTCCCAGGCGATAAAGTATGATGTGCTTTCACTATCATCATCCTTCCACATATCAAGAACCGGACAATCCACTCTGGATGTCGCCTTCTTTAGCGATCTTTCAATCTGGTGATTACGGTATAACTCCATAGAGGATAAAATAAAAAGGGGCATGAGTGTTAATAACGAAAAGATTAACGAGACCAGGGAATCTAATGTCGGTTCTTCTGTTATCAATGAAAATATGGTGAAGAAGACTGGAGGAGCGGACACAAAAAAACAGAAACTGATGAAGTCGTCAAAGAAAGATGGTCTTCTCCTATTTCGTGTATCTTTACTGGTCTCAAGTTGCTTCCGCTCCTCATTGGTCAAGGACGCGCGTTTCGGAAATGATGGAGCATCAGAAGCTGAAGGCAGCGCCACCGGACTCTTGCAAAACGCGCAGAACGTGGCGGTCGCCTCCAGCGGCGCGCCGCAGTGCGGGCAGTGGCGTGCCTGATTGTCCTGTGCTCCATTCGCTTGCGTTGCAGTCTGAACCTGCTCGTAGACAGAAGTCGGCGATGGGCGAAGTGTCTGATCTGGCGCGCCTGCGTGATGCTGCGACGTCACGTGCAGCGACTGCGAGTCAGACAGCGCCCGGAGTGCACACCGCGCGGCTTCGTTGTTCGGGTTGATCGCCAGCGCGCGTTCCAGGCATTCACGCCGCCGCTCGGGAGTTTCGACGAGCGACGCCATCCACAACCAGGTGACTTCGTGATGGGATTAGTGCGCAGCGCCTGCGTGAGAAGCTTCTGACCGCGCGCTTTGTCGCCGAGGCGAATAGCAGCGATAGCATCGGCGACCAGGCGGTGGGCGTCGGGCGAGACGGAGTGCGACATTGATACCTCCAGATGCCGGAGCGATGATGTACTGCGTTTCGCCTGCATTATACCCGCAGGTGCAGGCGCAGACCTGGTCGCTTTGATGGAAAAAAAATGCGACAGAGTCGCTACTGAAGAAAAAAGGAGCGCGTGGTATTATGATGTTTAAGTGCTCTTTTCTTCAGATCGACCACATGTTCAATGCTGCCCAGAGAGAGGTGTAGAACAGTCAACAGCCGGAATCGCGCACGTCAGGCATGCATAACGACCGCGCCTCTGGCATGCGCGTAGTTCAATCACTATGTCGCTACGGGCAGGACAGGTACGACGGTTCTGAGAACCGGTAGCTGCGCCTGTATCCCCTCGTGGATCGAAAGTGCGGGAAGAGAGAATCCGGTGACTTCTGGCGCAACATCCGACAACGACACACCACACCTGGAGAATCCATTCATCCAGCGCACGCGTATCGTTGACGCTGCCCGTTTTGCCGGGCGCTGGCGCGAATTGTCGCTGATCTTCGATGCAATCGAAGCGCGTCGACCGGTCATGGTCACCGGTCCGCCAGGCATCGGCAAATCATCGCTGCTCACGCATATCACTGCATCAGCTGCGGTACATCTCGAAGAACCACTGCTGCCATCGTTCTACCTGGCGCTTCACGAGGCGGCAACTCCAGAGGATGTCTATGAGACCGTTCTTCAGGCATTAGGGATTCCAGGCGCAACGTCTGCAGCTTTAGAAGTTGCGCTGCTTGAGATGGAGACGCCGGTACTCCTCTGCCTTGATGACGCTCATCGCGCGTTAGAAGCAGGATGGGGTGACACGCTGCTCAATACGCTGGCGCGCATTGCGCGTGGCGGGCAGTTGATCCTGGTCGTGGCGTTGGCAGGGGAGATGCCGTTGCTCAGCGAGCGGTTTGCCAGTGTTCGCCTGGGCGCTTTCGCGCCAGCAGAAGTTCGTCTCTTCGCAGAAACCTATCTTGAAGGAACCGGCATCAGTTTCACACCTGCTGAATTGCGATTGCTGAGCCATCTCAGCGCCGGTCATCCTGCCTATCTTCAGCGTGCAGCATACCACCTGTTTGAGAGTCGCCGCGATGGGCGCGACTGGCGTGCGCATTTTCTCGTCGAGGCGCGGGAATGTCCTATTCCGGGGGCGCCATTGCCCCCAGAGGCTTTTGAAGGCGGAGAGGGAGATGGCAGTATCAGACCGCGCTATGGCACGCTTCAGACCGAACGTTCAGTCGCAGATGAGACGCCCTTTCCGCTGCCCGAAGCGCCTGGCACCCTCTTGCTGATGATTGTGCCTCTAGCAGCGTTACTGGTCTTCGTAACTTTCAGTAACGTTATCACCGCTCTCCTGGCTGCTCTATCGGGTCTCATGATCGCGCTGGTCTGGTGGTATCGTTGCAGAGTCAGTTAAACCGACACATTTGTATGGGCGAACCGGTTGCTACTGCTGTTCGTCCGTCCAGGAACCATACCAGCGCACCACGTGAGAACCTAGTTTCAAAAACACACCGATGTCTGCCAGGTGCGAAGACAACCGGCTGCCCGCGCTGGCTCGGCGCTGGGAAGAAGAAGTTTTGCAGCCGGACAGGCACGGCGACATTGAACGCATTGTCATTCCGATACCCGAACCACGCGACCGTCTTGCCACCGCCGTCTGGCAGCGTGCACTCCAGTAGGGGTTGAATACGCACAACAGCATCGCTACTGCAGCGAATCGGATAATTCGCCCATGCCGTTACCTGTCGCCCTGCCAGCGACCATGTTAGTGGCAGGCCGTCGAAGACTACTGCGAATGCTGGTCGCCGCGTGCCTGGCTCAAACGTCGTTGGTTGACCGAGGTCTTCCCGATAGCGGTTGAACCGGTTTTCTCCGCCCACTGGCACGTGCACTGGCGCTGTCCCTTCCATCTCGTATCCAAAGATAGCGACATAACTTGCAGGTGAACGCCGCGCAACACACATAAGGATCGGGCGAGGAGTTCCCGTTCCTGGCGAAACCGTCACTGTTGCTATTGGAGTAAAGGACGGCGACGGCGACGGGGTGCGGGACGGTGTGGCCGAGGGCGTGCTGGTGAAAGTCGGCGTCGCTGATGGAGTAAGGGATGGCGTAGCCGAGGGCGTGCTGGTGAAAGTCGGCGACGGCAAGGGAGT